>Ga0214921_10005102_pt1 | contig 18792 bp, 16 predicted proteins | sample LL1505_MetaG_FD_177992 | JGI IMG/M metagenome (GOLD analysis project Ga0214921, IMG submission 177992) | Freshwater microbial communities from Lake Lanier, Atlanta, Georgia, United States - LL-1505 | ecosystem: Environmental > Aquatic > Freshwater > Lake | place: USA: Georgia | collected... | reverse complement strand
ATGGGTTGGTGCGGCATTCCCGCAGGGTTGGGCTTACTTGAGCGGTGTGACGCTTTTTTCGACCAGTTACTCCTTTGCGAATTACACTGCAAACCTGACATACAGGGTTCGCGCCGCATACGGTGCATTAGACTACGATGGTTACTGCACACCCACATCCTGGTCCGAATGGGTTGTGGCGCAAAGTTCGGGCAGCACTGGTGGCGGTACCAGTTCGAGCAGCAGCAGTAGCAGCAGTTCGACCGGGGGTACGAGTAGTAGCAGTTCGAGCAGCAGTTCGACCGGGGGTACGAGTAGCAGCAGTTCGAGCAGCACCGGTGGCGGCGGCTCCGGCGCTCCGAGTAATTTTACGGTCACCAGTACATCGCAGCAGGGGCCTCCTGATGAAGATGGATTTAGAAGCACGACTTACAGTTACACCTCATCATGGACGGCGCCGTCGGGTAGCACTCCGACTTGTTATGAACTTCAGGCATCTAACAACGGTGGTACGACATGGGTTGGTGCGGCATTCCCGCAGGGTTGGGCTTACTTGAGCGGTGTGACGCTTTTTTCGACCAGTTACTCCTTTGCGAATTACACTGCAAACCTGACATACAGGGTTCGCGCCGCATACGGGGAAATAGACTACGATGGTTACTGCGCACCCACATCCTGGTCCGAATGGGTTGTGACGCAAAGTTCGGGCATGTAATGGCGTTGCCCCATGATTTGGCGCCGGCGTAGATATGACAGTTTTGGCAAGTCAAGCGATTGCCGAGGTAGTCGAAATAGGCCAAGCCAGTAGAAAGCCGGTGGAGCGGCAGACGAGCCAGGATTACACGGCAGGCTGCCAGGCGGTTAGATGTGAGTTATTCATCATCGCATTAACCGATTTTTCCGGCACGATTTTCAAAGTGTCCGCATCAATGAAGTGCATCATTCCGTCCATGCCGGAAACCGCATAGTGTTTCTGATCGGCGGAAACAACGATACCTTTCGGATGGGTCATTTCAAGAAATTTGATAAATTTCATCCTCTGCCTGTTACGCGTATTACTGCCGCGTCCGGACGATGTACGAGACCCGCGTTTCGCAGTGGGCATACTTGGGGGCCATCGTGCCTCCACCGGATTATCCCGGTGCGTGCCAGGCTGGTTCCATTGTTCCCTGCGACGCGTCTGTCAACTCGTCCATTTATCCGAAGTGCTACGATACAAGTTATGGCGGTGGGTTCATGGCGACCAGCACCTGGCAGGCCAGTTACGGCGGCGGTGGCGGAACCAGCACGGGTGGCGGCAGTTCGAGCAGCAGTTCCACGGGTGGCACGTCACCGTCGCCGCCACCTGTTTTGCCTCCGTGCTCTTGCACGTTGGATGCGGTGGCATATCCCAGCTGTGACAATGCCGGATACACGATGACGACTTCCATGTACCAGTCATGGTATTGCGGTGGTGGTGGCTTCACCGGGTCGGGGATTTGACGGTTTGGCCGACGTGATTTGTCCGGTAAACTCGTTTCATGAATCAACTCATAAAGAGAATTATGGTGCATCCGGTTGGCGCGTTCGCGCTGTTTGACGCGGCGGTGCGTTTCGCGGCGCTGGCGTCGGCGCATCCCGGGTTGGGGTGGCGGCCGTGGCTGGTGGCGGGATCGCCCGGGTTTCTCGTTTGTGTCGTGTCGGATGTGCTGCTGGCGATCGCGCTGTGGAATTTGACTTGGAACGCTCCGGGCATCTTTTCGCGAAGGGTTGCGTTGCGGGCGGCACTGGCGGTGGTGGTCTTCGCGGGGCTGGCACTGTTTGTCTCCGAGGCCGTGGTGTACTCGGTCGCGGCGCGGCATTTGAATCAGATCCCGGTGAACAACATGGGTTTTGGCGCGTTGGCGTATGTCCTTCGTGTGCCGCAGTACGCGGGTATCCTGGCCGGCGGGGTGGCGGCGGTCATCGCCGTGCAGTGGTGGCTGGCGCGTCTTGCGAACCGGTCCAGAATGGCGAGGCGCGCGGATCTTGCCGGCGCATGGACACCCGGACGGCGCGCGGCCAGCGTCGTGTTGGCCTTGGCCGCGGCGTGGGCCACAGCGCAGTACGCCGCCAGAATTGAGCCCGCGCGGGGACTGGACACCGCCGGGTCGTCGCGTCCGTTGTGGGCGATCGCGTCTTCGGCGGGCGCGACGGTCGTATCGGGGAGTCTTGTCAATGAGGCGAGTGTGGCTCGTGTAGCCGGTCTGGCCGCGGATTCTTCCGCGAGGCCTTCCGCGACGCCGGTGGTTCTGGTCCAGATGACGGACGCGGAACGGGATCTTGTCGCGGGCATCGGCCTGCCGGCGTGGCCGCGCCGGAAACCGGCAGACCCGTCGATTCCCCGGCTGAAACAGTTGCCGCCAAAGGTGATTCTGGTGACGGTCGAGTCGCTGGCGCGCTCGCTCGTGCGCAAATTCCACGTGCCGCGCCCGCAATTCACCCTGCCGGACTGGGCGACGCCGACTATGGACAAACTGGCCGAAACCAGCGTCTCGTTCAACGCGCACGGGACGACCATGATGCCGACGCAGCCTGGGCTTTATACGACGTTGCTGTCGCGGTGTGTCCTGAAAGACCATGAAGTCGCGGCGCCCGATCACAGGCCCTTGGCGGAAGTCCTGCGCGACGCGGGGTACGAGACGTCTTATTTCCAGGGCGCGGAAATGACTTACGGGCGCATGGACTATTACACGCCGATGATTTTCCGGTACGGGTTCCGTGCCGGGTTTCACGAGATCGCGGGTGGCTCGGGCGGCTCGGGCGGCAGCAACATCGGCGAGGACAAATGGTGGGGCTGGGGACTCCATGACGACGTCGTGTTTGACGCGGCGTGGCGCGCGATTTCCGCGGATCGGGGCGGATCGGGGCGCCGCCAGTTCGTGCACATCTTGACCGTCGACACGCATCCGCCGTTTGGCAGCGAGCAACATTTCACCGACGCGCCGGCCGGATTTCCGGGGGCCGATCCGATGGTGCGGGGGCTTTACGCGACCGACCGCGCGATCGGGCGACTTCTCGCGCGGCTCGAGGAAAGTGGTCTCATGGGCCAGGGGGCTCTCGTCATCGTCACGGCCGATCACTCGCCGAGTCATTTGTACGCTCGTTACATGCCGGACAATCCACGCATGTTGAACGACCTGATCCCGCTGTTCATCAAGCATCGTGACCTGGACCCGGCGAAGGTTTCCGCCGCGGTGACCGGGCGCATGAGCAGCCAGATCGATGTCGCGCCGACGGTGGTTGGGCTCATGGGACTGGACGTCCCGCGGTCGTGGGCGGGGCGCGACTTGTTTGATCCGGCGACGCCGCCGCTTTGGGTTTCGAACGAGGATCCAATCGGCAAGGACAATCAAACCGTCGGATTCAAACTGCCGGGGCGCGCGGTGTATGTGCCGTCAAAGGGCGAGATCACGGAGAGTGGCGCGGAGGGGGACCTGCGGCGGGCGCTTCAGAAATGGATGTTGCTCAAACATCAAGAGAGCAAGGGGGAATCCTTGCCGGCCACGAGTGTGGCCCGGGCGGCGGGCGGTGAGGGCGCGGGAATCGGGAAAATACCCGGGGGGGCGACTGGCCTGGAGGTCGCCGCGATGCCCGGGGGCGTGCGGGTTCTGCGTCCGCCGGGGGCAAGGTACATGCTGCGCGTGGACCAGTTGTGGGCGGGGGGGCCGATCGTATTTCAGGGCGTGCGCAAGAAGGGCGTGACGCTTCGTGTCCCGGGGGCGTTTCTGGTGGAGGTGCCTGCGGGGACGCGGGTCTTGTCGGGGCAGATCGGCGTGTTGCCGTATCGCGAACAGATTCACTGGCGGCCGGGGCGTTTTGAGTGGCGCTTCAAGGGAGTTCCGGAACGCGCGCCGGGTGGGGCTGGCGGGGCTGGTGGAGATAGGGGGGCGGGCGAATTCATGAAGATCCAGATGCCCGGTGGCAAACTCTCACTCAGGGATTTCAGGCTGGACGTGCCGGCGGGTGTGACCAGGGTGCAGTTGCAGCTGGATCTGGTGGACATCGGCGATAACGGGACCAGTTACGACGAAGGTTACCTGGGCGGCCTTGTCGCGGGCCGGTGACACAAACTGCCGCGTACGCACGGGCGAATTCTGAGATTTTTCGCTTTCTTATTACATCGTCCGCGGTATATTGATACGCTGTGTTTTTATTATCACTGCGCATCACTGCAGATAAATGTGAGGGGATTTATGAAATTTCATGCCAAGTGGCCCGTGATCATGGGCGCGTTTTTGGCGGGCGTCACCTCTGTAACCTCGACGGTGGGCATGGCAGGTATGGCGGATATGCCCGCGTCTTCCGCGGCACCGGGAATTCACGCGTACATGCTGGACTCCTATCCAGTACGGGCCGATGAGTGCGCCGCAGTGGCGGGAACGTTGGCCGACAAACTGAAGTCGGTGGCGGGCGTTACGATTTACGGAACCAGGTGCCTGAACGAAGGTGACGGGGTGGCTGATGTCATCATAAATTACGTCGCCGAGGCACCACTAACCATAACCTCAACTCAGGGTGGCATCCGTCATGATGTCGCGAACGCCATGTACGGTTCCATGGACGAGTGCCTTGCGGGGCTTGGGGCCGAGGTCGCCGCTTTCGAGGAAAACCTCGGGCTCCGGAACTTTGCCGCATGGTGTTTCCGCAAGTATGACAGCAGCCACTACCCATTCGCGGCGCGGGTTGATGCCATCGGTGTGGCGAAGGACGGCATGCGGGTCATCGACGACATGGAGTTGATGTTCTCGCCGGTTCTCGGCGCGACGGACATTCTTGGCGATGTGATGACCGAGCGCCTGCGCGAGCGCGGAGTGAAGGTCGTCCGTTCTGTGGTCGGCATGGAAGACGGCGTATCCGAGTATTGGGCCGGTGCCCGCTACTACGCGAAGGAAAGCCTGTTCATCAAGTTGAAGGAAGTTAACAATTACAAGGCGGTCGAGACCTGCGAAGAGGATGTCGAGACCCTGCAGCGCATCCTTGAGAACGGCCGCGTTCCGCCCCTGTCCGTCTTCTGCACCAGTGACAGCCTCCTTGGCCTCGCGCGCCTTTACATGATGTCGATCCCGGGCGACTACGACCAGGAAACTGCCCCCGACACGTTCGCGAATCGCGAGGCTTGCCTGAACGGCAAGGCGGCGGTGGAAGAGGCCTACCGTACGGCCCTTGGCCGCGAGGTGATCGGCAGCCTGTGCGTGATCTCACGCTTCTCGACGAGCGAGTACGGCGTGAAGGTGTTCTCGAATCCGTGAGGATAAGATCCTTCGCTCCGCTCAGGATGACGAGACACCCGTCATCCTGAGGCCGCGGGCCCGTCATCCTGAGGCGAAGCCGAAGGATCCTCTCTTCCCGCGTCATCCTGAGGCGAAGCCGAAGGATCCTCTCTTAAAAAAAAGGACGCTCCCCGGGGGAGCGTCCTTTTTTTTCATCCCGATTGTACGGGTCATTCGCGGGTTCAGAAGCCCAGCAGGGCCGCCACGTCACGGTCGAGTGAGTCTGCAAGGGCCGTCAACTGACGGACCAGGGGATTTTCAATCGCTGCCAGTTCGGCCGGCGATTGTGGTTTCGGCACCGGCAGATGTCCCGGACCCGTGTTTGAGGCATCGGCCTCTGGGCCTTGGACCAGCCGCAGCTGTCCCGCGTGTCCGCGTTTGTTCTTCTCTGTCATCCTGACATCCTCCACGCAGATGCAATGGCATTGCTCTCTTGTCATCGGGGGAATCGGCAGGGCCTTTAGCCGTGGAGTTAGGTGGGGCACGAGGCAAAAATTGCCCGGTCTGGAATCACCGGGATTCCTGCCGGAAGTTGGAAATCAGTTGGATAAAAAAATCCCCCCCCCCGTCATTCTGAGGCCCGCAGGGCCGAAGAATCCTGTCTTCAAAGAGAGGATTCTTCGCCTGCGGCTCAGAATGACGGAGGGGAGAGGATTCTTCCCCTTCGCTTTGCTCAGGGTCAGAATGACACGGGTGCCCCGTCATCCTGAGCGAAGCGAAGGATCTTTTCTGTCAAGAGAGGATTCTTCGCCTGCGGCTCAGAATGACGGACCTGCGGCCTCAGAATGACGGCCCTTCGGCCCTCAGAATGACGGCCCTTCGGGCCTCAGAATGACGGGGCTGCCGTCATCCTGAGGCCCGAAGGGCCGAAGGATCCTGTCTTACTTGTTACCCTTGGCCTGCTCTTCGCGGTACTTCGCGACGATCTGTTCCTGGATGTTGCTCGGGACCGGACGGTAACGGGCGAATTCCATCGTGAATCCTGCCTTGCCCTGCGTCTTGGAGCGCAGGTCCGTCGAGTAACCGAACATTTCCGCCAGCGGAACTTCGGCGATGATGACCGCGTAGTCGTCACGCATATCGCTGCCCAGGAGGAGTCCACGGCGGGACGACAAGTCGCCCTGCACCGGACCCTGGAAGTCGACCGGGGTCTCGACCTCGACCTTCATGATCGGCTCCAGCAGCACTGGCTTCGACGCCAGGAACGCCTCTTTGAAGGCGCCGCGCGCCGCGATCTTGAACGCCATTTCGGACGAGTCGACCGGGTGGTATCCACCGTCGGTCAGTTCGATCGAGCAATTGATCACCTGGCAACCAGCCAACGGACCTTTGTCCACCGACTCGCGGAAGCCTTTTTCCGTACCCGGGACGAATTCTTTCGGAACGGATCCACCAACGGTCTTGTTGGTGAAGATGAAGGTTTCAGCACTGTCATCCGGCAGCGGGATCAGGTTACCCACGATGTGCGCGTACTGACCCGAACCACCAGTCTGCTTCTTGTGCTTGTAGTCATACGCGGCCGGGATGGTCGGTGCCTCGCGGTAGTTCACCTTCGGCTGGCCGACGATAACTTCTGCCTTGTATTCGCGCTTGATGCGCTCGACGTAAATCTCAAGGTGGAGTTCACCCATGCCCTTGATGATCGTCTCGTTGGATTCCTCGTCGACCTTCACGCGGAACGTCGGGTCTTCCTTCATGAAGCGGTTGAGGGCCTTCGAGACCTTCACGAGGTCGTCTTGCTTCGCCGGCTTCATCGCCAGCTCGATGACAGGCTCCGGAACCCAGATGGATTCCATCGAGACGTTCAGGTTCTCGTTGCAGTACGTGTCACCCGACGCGCAGTCGACGCCGACCATGGCAACGATGTCGCCAGCCGTTGCCGCATCGATGTCCTCGCGGTCGTTTGAGTGCATGCGCACGATACGGCCCACGCGCTGCTTCTTCTGCATACGCGGGTTGAAACAGGTGTCACCCTTCTTCAACGTGCCCTGGTAGATACGCGTGTAGGTCAACTGGCCATAAGTCTCGTCCGTGATCTTGAATGCCATGGCGATGAGCGGCTTGTCCGGATCCGAGAAAACCTGCACTTTTTCGTGCTTGTCGTTGTCGTGGCCCCAGTACTCGCGGTCGAGCGGGCTCGGAAGGAACCGCGATACGCCGTCGAGCAGCAACTGGACGCCCTTGTTCTTGTAGGCAGAGCCCATGAACACCGGGGTGATCTGGCGGGCGATCGTCGCCTTGCGGATCGTCTTGTAGATGTCATCGGTCGCGATCTCTTTTTCCTCGAGCATCGCTTCCATGATCTCGTCGTTGTACATCGAGATCTTGTCCAACATGATGCCGCGGTATTCTTTCGCGCGCTCAAGATGTTCGGCCGGGATTTCCTCTTCGCGGATGTTCTCGCCCTTCGGCCCGTCGAAGTAGAAGGCCTTCATCTTGATCAGGTCGATGATGGCTTCCAGGTTGCTCTCGAGGCCGATGGTGATTTGCATCGGGACGGCGTTGTGGCCGAGTTTCTCGCGCAGCATTTCCATGACGCGGTACGGGTCAGCGCCCTGGCGGTCGAGTTTGTTGATGAACGCGACGGCCGGAACGCCGTAACGCTTCATCTGGCGGTCGACAGTAATCGATTGCGACTGGACGCCGGCCACGCCGCAAAGAACGAGAACGGCGCCGTCGAGGACGCGCAGCGAGCGTTCCACTTCTACCGTGAAGTCCACGTGTCCCGGGGTGTCGATGATGTTGACGACGTTGTCATGCCAACGAACTGTTGTCGCGGCGGAGGTGATCGTGATGCCGCGCTCTTTTTCAAGTTCCATGTGGTCCATCGTGGCGCCGTCGCCGCCGCCGCGGACTTCCTCGATCTTGTGAATGCGACCCGTGTAGAACAGGATACGTTCGGTCAGGGTGGTCTTCCCCGAGTCGATGTGGGCAGAGATACCGATGTTGCGGATGAGTTCCAGTTTCTTCGACATAATCAAAAAGCCCTCAGGAATTTCAAGGGTTAGCTTACACAGTCGACGGGGTCGATCAGGCCGGGGGTTGTACCATAACTGCCTGTGGAATCAACTGGTTTTCCGTTTCCCCTGTACTTTTCCCTAAATATTTTTGCCCTTCTGGCGAAACCCCTTTCAGAGACTAGAGGACGAATTTCAGGGGTTTCCGGTCGATGGCAAGCAACGTCATTCCAATTCCCGGCCTTCAGGGGTCCGATCCCTCGAACGAGAAGACCCAGAGGATCGATACGACCTCCGGACCCGTTGCGGCCGCGCTCAACCTGGACTTCCTCGACCTGCCGGAAGACATGGGTCTGACGGCGCCCCCGGCTGCTCCGGCGGTTTCGAGGCCGGCGCCTTTCCCTCAATTCGCGCCGCCGCAACCGCAACCGGCGAGCGCAACCGCCGACATCCCGTCAAAGATTGACCTGCCGGGCGTCGGCAATCCGGGTTTCAACCCGATGGACCAGAACGCCCCTTCGGCCGTGTCCCGGATTTCCCCAATCTCCAGTCCCGCCGGCCGCTACTTGCGTCTCGGAGCCCTTTTTCTGGGGTCGTTCATCGTCGTGAGCGGCGCCGTTTTCTATCTCAACTCGGTCATGCAACACGACGCCGACAGCCACGCCGACTTGAAACTCGATGACAAGCCCGATCTCGGCTCCAAGACTCCCGGAGCCAAAACATCCGGCGCCAAGGCCCCTGCCGGCGCGCCCGTTGAAAAAGAGGAGTCCCTCTTCGCCAGCATCCTGCACCCGGTTTTGGAAATGCTCGGCCTGGCCGAGGAAGAACAACCGGCGGCCCTGCCCGATAAACCGGCCGCCGCCAAAGTCGCCGCCAAGGCTGCGCCAAAACCGGCCAAGGCCGCTGGCGAAACAGGCGACGAAAATGACCAAGGCTATCCCGACGGCAACGTCGACGTGGCCGTTCGCGACCCCTACCGCGTCATCATCAACGAGATCGACAAGGACGCCCTGGGCGCCCTCAACAAAGCCCGCCGCCCCATGTCCGTCATCGAGCAAGACGGTTGGCGCGCCGGAGTCGACCACAAGTTCCAGTACCAGCACTACCGCGCCGTCGAGGAAATGCGCGCGTACCGTGCCGCCGGATCCGAGGACATCCTGCGCCGCGCCCTGGACGATTCCAGCCTGTGGGTCCGCATGACGGCCGCCTTTGCCCTGGTCGAGAGCGGCGTCCCGCTCATGGCCTCGGAAATCGAGAAGGCCGTGGGCCGACAAGAGCGCCGCAACCTGCTCAATGGTTATTTCCAGCGATTCACCCGGTCCAACAACCTGGCCGAGCGCTATGTCCTGAAATTCGCCCTGCCTCTTGTCCCCGAGGCGGCGCGTGTCGACATCCTTAAGGCCCTCGTCAACGGCGGGGACCCCGACGCCGAATTGTTTGTCATTGCCGGTTCATTCGACCCGTCGCGCCGGGTGCGCGCGTGGGCGACCAACTGGCTGGCGCGCCATCCATCGGCCCTGCTGCGCATCGATGAATACCGCGGCGCGCTCGAAACCTGGAAGTTGACGGACATCCTGTCGAGCAACGTGGCCCTTGCGCGCGCCGGGGACCCGGCCGGTCGTGACCTTGGGAACCCCGGGAGCCCCTACAGCCACAAGCGCGCCGCGCGCCGGGCGTTCGCCGACCGTCCAGTGGCGGCGCCGGGGGCTGGTGTGGCGGGCGCCGCGCAGTTGATGGGCGCTGGCGCCGGCGAGGGAACCCAAGTAGAGTTCTATCGTCGCGACTAAGTCGCTGACGGAAAAAAACGGGGAGAGATGAAATGATCCATGAGATCTCTGTCGCCGACGCGCACGAGGCCCTGAAGGCAGACAAGAACGCGAAATTGATCGACGTCCGCACGCCCGAGGAGTTCGCGCAGGTCCATGCCAAGGGTGCGATTCACATTGTCCTGGGCGCGATCTCGAAGGCGTCCCTGGCCGCAGCGGGCATCACCGACAAGTCGGCCGCGTTGTATTTGATTTGCAAGTCGGGTGGCCGGTCACGCCAGGCGTGCGTGATGCTGGCGGCCGAGGGGTTCACCAACCTCAGCAACGTCTCGGGCGGGACGATGGCCTGGGTCAACGAGGACCTGCCGCACGAGTGACGGCGCGGCGCCGCGTTCGCGCGCCGGGTTTATTCCAGCATGGTGGTCGCGTTGCCACCGTCGACAACAAGGACGCGGGGCGTTTTGCCGGCGGTCCAGTCAACGAGGACCGATTGTCCGTCGCTCATGCGGCCCGAGTAGGTCGCGCGCGTCGCGTGGATGACGGGTGTGCTCTTGCCATCCGCCACGACCGAGGCGAGGGTTTCAAGGCCCACGGAAGTCGCCTTGAGCGTCAAAATTTCCTCGAGGCGGGAACTTTCCATGACGCGCGTCGGGACGTCGGCCGGGATCCAACTCCAGATATGGAAAATGAGTGTGGTGTCGCTGAGCACCATGAACCTGAAGCGCCGGCACCTGTCGTCCAGGCACCGCGTGAATTTTGCCGTTTCGGGCAAAGTGACCAGGTTGCGGGGCGTGTAACGGTCCAGTTTTTCATGGAAGGCCTTGCGCACACTGTCGCTGACGGCCATCCATTTCAAATTGGATTTCATGAGCAGGGATTCGATTACGCGCGCGCCCATGATGTCGCTGTCGCCGTGGGAATGCTCGAGGCCGAAGACGTGGCCGACTTCATGACTGATCGCGATGCGCAGGATTTTGTGTTGGAACCCCTGCCAGGGTATCTCCATGAATTCCGGCCGCTGGAATGACAGGGGGCCATGCTGGGGGGCAATGTATACGAAGCCCCTGCCACGCAGGTTTGTCTCGTCGTATTCCGTGCGCACGGCCAGCCCGGCAATGTCCTCGGAGGTCTCGTTGAAAATGTTTTCCAGCGATTCGCGGGCTCCCTGTTGCGTCTGCGGGGCGACGCCCAGGTAAAACTTGAGTTCGGCTGTCCCGTCGCACGTCGGCAGTTGATTGAATTTGACGCTGAGCGTGACAATCCACGAATCCAGAACATCAGCAATGATCCGGTCGACGATGTCTTTTGGCACGCCAAAGTTTTCCGCGTCAATGACGGAGCACCACGTGGCGGGTTTCTGACCGGGCAGGAACCACGGATTCATGCGGTTTCCGTAAATCAGGCCACCGCCGCTGGTGACGGTGCCGTTGGGGCGTTTCGGAGTGGCCTGCGGGGGCGCCGGTGTCGTGTTTGTTGTGGGCGTCGTGGGTGCGATGGGTATCGTGGGCGACGCGGGATTTTGCGGTGCCCCGGATGGCGTGTGATTGGCGCGGCAGCCGGCGACAAAAAACGTCGCGGCGCATGCGGCCGTCAGGCTTGCGGTGACAAGTCGATTCATGATGTTCATAAAAATCTCTGAATACATAAACGAGTGTCAGGTTTTTATTAAAATAATTTCATTATTTCAACATATTAAATTCATTCTAATGTAACGACATTTTGGGGACGACGTAGTGGTTTACCGCCACGTCACCCCGAGCCCCCCGTCATCCTGAGCGGAGCGAAGGATCTTCTCCTCAAAGAAAGGATTCTTCGGCCTGCGGCCTCAGAATGACGCGGGCGCCCAGAATGACGGGAGCGTCCAGCGTGACGATGTTAGTGAACGAAGAGTCTGCGGGTCGCGGGATTCGCGATGGCATCCGACCCGCGCAGGGCGTTGAACCCGTTGTGGTCGATGCGCCCATGCCGGCTCTGCCACGCGGCCAGGGCGCCGGCGGTTACCGCCGCCGCCGAGGAACTGCCAAGGACCGATTGCCCGTCGGCGAAAGTCAGTCGCGAAGGTGCCATGATGTCCGGTTTCATCCACAACTGGCCGCGGCCGGTTCCAGACATGGCCGTGTCCCACGCGCCGACGGTGACCACGCTCGGGTTGTCCGCCGGGATCATGATGGAGTTCACCGAACGCGCGTCGAGCACTTGCGCGCCAAACGCGTCGATGGAAAACCTGAACTTCGGCAGGCGCGCGATGGCGGCTGAATTTTTGATTTCGACGCGGGCGTAGTAAGTCCCTTGCGGCAACTGCGCGCGGATCAGTTCGCGCGCGTGGGCCGAGTACTTTTCATCGAGGCCGTGGTCCTCGCCGTCCTGGATCATGCGGCTGGCGGCAATCAGGCGATGGGACGCGTCCTCGATCACCAGGTCAAAATCCTCGCGCGTGCGCCAGGTTTTCTCGTCACGGAAGTCATCCCACGTCAGGACGATCTTCGCGAGGCTCGGGGACGGGATGTGAAACCGGATGTAGCGTTGTTCCCACGCCCCGTCCATCAAAGCCTGGTCGGCGGCGGGGTTCGTTGAGGGGTTGTCTCCCGTCGCGTTTTGTTCAATGGCGCGCAACTGGCCTTCCCAAGTCGCGAGGCCGTAGTTGCCCGCGGCGTTCACCCACAAGATGCCGGTCGATGTCGCCCGGTTGACCTCGCGGTTGATGAAACCGGCGCCGTCAAAGTTGCCGCCGTATTCCCAGACTTGCGCGTAGAGCACCATCGTGACACCGCGCTCGAGGCACTGGTCGATGGCGCGAATGAAATTCGAGTAACCGTTGCTGTTGATCAGGACAATCTCGGCCTCGGGCGCGAATGCGTGCACGACTTCGGCCAGTTTGGTGCCGTGTGCCGTGTCGGCGGAGGCACTGCCCTCGCGGCCCGGGACATAAACGGTGGTCGGGGGAAGGCGGCCGGAATCGAGGGAGTTCTTGAGGCCGGAAAACCCGTTGTCGAGGATCGCGATCCTCTGGCCTTGGCCACGGTATCCGGATTGCCGGAGGGGCGAGACCCCGATCGCGGTGGCGAGTTCCTCGAGGTTGCCGATGGCGACGCCGGCGGTTGTGTCACTGCTGGTTGCCGCGTCGGCGAACTGGGGGAGCTCCCGGTCATCGAGACGCAGGAGGGACTCATGGCTCGTCTGGCGACTTGACTCATCGCGCAGGTCCGGGTCGCTGCCCGTCTGGAATGGCTTGACCCCGGTGCCGGTCAGCTGGCCGCACGCGGCGGCCAGTTGCAGCACCAGGGTCATCCCAATCACCGGTCTCATGGACCCGTGAATCGCCATCAGTTGTTGACCAGCGCGCACCAGTCAGCGCCTTCGCAAGCGGGGCGCGGGTAAGCGTAGAAGCGGGTCTGGCCGTAGGTTGCCGCGACCGGAGCCTCGTAACCCCAGTAGCCGTTGTCGTTCACGTTGGAGAACGCGCGCGGCTGGAAGGTCGCGAACTGGGTGTTGTTGTAGCTCGGCAGCGTTGCCGGTCCCGGAGGAACGATCGACGGCTGCTCGACGATCATCGGCTGCTCGATCACGACCGGGGCGCCCGGGAGAACCGGGATCTGCTGGGCCGGAACCGCCATGCAACGGCGCGGGTGCAACAAGGGGCCGAGGGCGCCGCAACGCTGCTTGCGCGACTGGAACAGGTTGAAGAAGGGCTTGGATTTGTCGTGCTTGGCGAGGCAGCACTTCTGGACAGGAGCCTGGATTGGCGCCTGGACGACCTTGCCCTGATGAGGGGTCTGGTATGGTGCCTGGACGACCTTGCCGCCTTTAACGGGGGCTTGGATCGGAGCTTGGATCGGGGCCTGGACGACCTTGCCGCCTTTAACGGGGGCTTGGATCGGAGCTTGGATCGGAGCTTGGATCGGGGCCTGGACCACTTTGCCTTTAACTGGCGACTGGATCGGAGCCTGAATCGGGGCCTGAACGACTTTGCCCTGAGCCGGAGACTGGATCGGGGCCTGGTTGTTCCAGTGGCCCCATGACTGGGTCGAGGTGCCTTCTTCGCCGAGGTCAGTAAGGCTGCTGATCAAGTTGGCCGGCGTGCGGCCCACGTCAAAAAGGCCGGCGAGGTCGGATTCCATGGAAACAATGGCGTCGCCTTCGTAGGCGCGCATGGTCGCGTTATCGGCAAGTTCGTTGCCGGCCGCATCGAGGGGGACGCGAACGAGGACCGCGGTCGGCAGGCTGAGGTACTCAGTCGCCAGGGCGTAGTCCATCTCGTCAAACTGGATTGTATTGTCGTTGCCGGTTTTCGCGCCGCCGCAGCTCGCGAGAACGGCGAGGCTGGCGCCCATGATCAGAGCATAATTGACACGCACTTGCATACTCCACCCCTTCAAAAGGTTTCTTCTGTGCGGGGCGGCTTTTAACCCGGGCGGGGCAATAAAATCAATAAAAATGTTTAATAATTTATAGTAATGAATGAAATCAGGGGGACGCGTAGGGGGAACTCCCTACTTGTCCGATCCCGATGAACCGCTGCCGGATGAGCTGGAACCGGACGAATCCGGTTTTTTGCCGCCTTTGAAGTCGGTCACGTACCATCCGGTGCCTTGAAGGACAAAACTGGTCTGGCTCATGAGTTTGTTGAGCGGGCCGGAACCACAGGCCTCGCATTTGGCGGGCGCCGGGTCAGAGAATTTCTGAAGCATTTCAGTAACTTTGCCGCAGGCGGCGCATTTGTATTCGTAAATCGGCATAGGAAAAAAACCTCGCAGATCGTTTCGATCAAGATTTGCGAGGTTAATAAGGGGCCGGTGCGGTCGGTTGTCAAGAGAGGATTCTTCGCCTTCGGCTCAGAATGACGCGGGTATCCCGTCATCCTGAGCGGTGCCTCGTCATCCTGAGCGGAGCGAAGGATCCTATCCCCTCACTTGCCGATCGCGGCGGAGTCAACCCGCTGCTTCAGTTCCATGCCGGTCTTCCAGAACGGCAGGCGCTTCGGCGGGACGACAATCTTTTCGCCGGTCTTTGGATTGCGGCCTTCGTAGGCCTTGTATTCACGGACGGTGAATGCGCCAAATCCGCGAATCTCCACGCGATCTCCGGTGCACAAGGTGTCGGTGATGGCGTTGAAAAACAGTTCGACGACTTCTTCCGCCTTGGACAAGGTGATGTCCGTGCGTTCCGCGAGGGCTTCGATGAGTTCTGACTTGACCATGGCGCCGACAAGACCTCCGAGCTCCGGTTTTTCTAAATCCATGGTAACAAGATCCGAACAATTTTGGCAACTTAGCCTCGAAAAAAGTGCTGAGGCCGCCGGCGGTCGCCCGTGGTTGCCTGGTCCGCCGCTTTTCCGTCCAAAGTTTCGGACTTGAGGTTTTCGTGGGGGGATCGCAAGATACGTCCGATTAACCAAAACTTCCGCCACGTTGGGAGGCTTGTCCCCGGATGGACTACATACCGCTAGAGCAACCTGTCGCTGAACTTGAGAACCGGATTGATGAGTTGAAGCGCCTCGCGACGAGCCAGTCGATGAATCTTGATTCAGAGATTTCCGACCTCGAGGAAAAAGCCGCGCGCATGCGCCACGAGATTTTCTCGAAACTGACCGCGTACCAGACGACCCAGATCGCGCGGCATCCGCGCCGCCCGAACACGCTCGAGTTGATCGGAGCGATGTGCTCGGATTTCATCGAACTGCACGGCGACCGCAATTTCCTGGATGATCCGGCGATTGTCGGCGGGCTCGCCAAAATCGACGGACAGTCGGTCGTGATCGCGGGCCATCAAAAAGGCCGCGGAACGAAGGACAACATCCACCGCAACTTCGGCATGCCGCGCCCGGAGGGTTACCGCAAGGCGCTGCGCCTGATGTCGATGGCCGAGCGTTTCAACCTGCCGATCCTGACGTTGATCGACACGCCGGGAGCATTCCCGGGTATCGATGCCGAAGAACGCGGCCAGTCCGAGTCCATCGCGAAAAACATCCTCGTGATGTCGCGCCTGCGGATTCCGATTGTGACGGTCGTGGTCGGTGAAGGTGGCAGTGGCGGTGCCCTTGCCCTCGGCGTCGCCAACCGCGTCCACATGCTCAAGCATTCGGTTTATTCGGTGATCTCGCCGGAAGGCTGCGCCTCGATCCTGATGAAGAGCGCGAGCGCCGCCAGTCAGGCCGCCGAGATGTTGAAAATCACGTCGTCGGACGCGCTGCGTCTTGGCGTCATCGATTCGATCATCGACGAGCCCGAAGGCGGGGCGCACCGCAATGTCGAGCAGACAGCAGCGCTGATCAAGCAACAGGTGCTGCGCGATTTTGCAGAGTTGAAAAAACTTCCTGGTGAGAAGTTGCGTGACACGCGCATCGAGAAGTTCATGAAGATGGGCTTTGCTGGTGACGGGGCTGAGATCCTCGGGTTGAACTGAGACCGGTAAGCTCACAATGCCCTCCAAACCTTCGACGACTTCTGTTCCGTCCATTTCTTGTCCCCCGGACAAGTCGATCACACACCGGGTCCTGTTCCTCGCCGCGATGGCGAGGGGCAGGTCGCGCGTCGTCAGGCCGCTGCTGAGCGGTGACACGCGGGCCACCATCAACTGCCTTGCCGGTCTCGGCGTGCGGTTTCATGAGTCGGGCGATGTCGTGGAAGTCGATTCGCCGGGGATTGCCGGGTGGCACAAACCCGGCGCGCCGTTGTACGCGGGCAACAGTGGGACGACGGCACGTTTTCTGGCGGGAGTCCTCTCGGCGTGTCCCGGGATGGAGGCCGTGATCACGGGCGACGCCAGTCTTTCGCGGCGTCCCATGCGCCGTGTCCTGGATCTGCTGGAACAAGCCGGCGCGACCAGCGCCGCGTCGGACACGCTTCCCGTTACGGTCCATGGGCGCAGGCTGAAGGCGTTTGACGTGCGAAGCCCGCACGGTTCGGCGCAGGTCAAGACGGCGATGGTTCTCGCGGCGTTGACGTGTGACGGCGTTTCGCGCGTGACGTTGCCGGACGGATCGCGCAATCACACCGAGATCCTGTGCGCGAATCTGGGACTTCCGGTGACGGCGTCGCGCCAGGGTGGCGTCGAGACGATCACGGTTCATGGCCCGGCGGAGATCAATCCATTTGAGGTGACGGTGCCCGGGGACCCGTCGTCGGCGGCGTTCATCGTGGCGGCGGCGTTGTTGTCGGGAACGGGCGTGATCATCAGGGGTGTTTGCGGAAATCCGTTGCGATCGGCGTTTTTGGATGTGCTGGATCAAGCCGGCGTCGTTGTTCAGAGGACGCCGGTGGCGAGCCATGAATTCACGGAGCCGGCCGAGGACTGGGTGGTCGAGGCGGCGGCGACGCGCGGAGTCATGCGGCCAGCCGGCGAAATTCCGGCGGCCTGGGTGCCGGCGATCATTGACGAGATCCCCGTGTTGGCGACGATTCTGGCATTCGCCCCGGGCCGGAGCCTGTTTCGCGGGGTGGGGGAGTTGCGCGTCAAGGAGAGCGACCGCCTCGCGGGGACGATACGGTTGCTGGAGGCGGCGGGATGCGCGGCGCGCGCGATTGGTGATGATCTCGAGATCGCGGGCGGGTTGACGCCTGCCGCGCTGAAGTCGTTTGAATTCGATCCGGCCGGTGATCACCGCCTTGCCATGGCGGCCATGGTGCTCGAGATGGTGTCGGAATTTGTTGCGCAAAAAACTTGCACGATTTCAGACAGATCCTGCGTGGAAGTTAGTTTTCCAGACTTCCCGGCTGTGTTAACGTCACTGCGAAATTCCGCGCAAACTTCTTCTCCATCCAGGAAACGGGGAATCTTGTCGTGACGGCACGCAAACGGCCAATTATTGTCGCAGTCGATGGACCGGCCGGTTCCGGCAAGAGCACCATTTGCAGCGAAGTCAGCCGCCGGATCGGATGGTCGTATGTGAACACGGGCGCGCTGTACCGCGGGGTGGGGCTTCTGGCGAGTGACCGGGGCATCAACCTCGAGGACGAGGCGGCTGTTGGCGCGATGCTGGAAAAACTGGCCGGCGCGATTTTCTGGGATTACGAGAAGCACCAACTTTTCTGCGGCGAAGAGAACCTGACTCCGCGCCTTGGATCGGCCGAGGCCGGTAACGCGGCAAGTTTCATCGCGAAACAGCAGAAAGTCCGGAAACTGCTTTTGCCGGTGCAACGCAGTCTGGCGCTCAATGCCCCGAAGGGGGCGATGGTCGACGGGCGCGACATCGGGACGGTTGTCTTCCCGGACGCGGATTTGAAAATCTTCATGACGGCGAATCTCGAGGAACGCGCGCGGCGCAGGTTGCGGCAACTCGAGTCAAAACCAGTTGCCGGCGCGTCGAACAACAACCACTCACTGAGTGAAGTGATGGAAGATATCGCGCGCCGCGACAACCAGGACTCAAAACGCGGCGAGGCGCCGCTCAAGAAAGCCGACGACGCCGTCGAGTTTGACACCAGTGGGCATTCCCAGGACGAGGCTATCGACGCCCTGATCGCAATCATCCGCGATCACGGCCTGCTCTAACCCCGTTGCCCGTCATTCTGAGCTCGTTTTCCCGTCATCCTGAGCTCGTTTTCCCGTCATCCTGAGCCGAAGGCGAAGGATCCTCTCTTGCCCGTCATTCTGAGGGCGTAGCCCGAAGAATCCTTTCTTTCGCAAAGAAAGGATCCTTCGCCTTCGGCTCAGGATGACGCGTTCCCCGTCATTCTGAGGGCGCCGTCTCCGTCATTCTGAGGGCGTAGCCCGAAGAATCCTCTCCTCCCTCCGCATGTCATTTGCCCCCATCAGTCGCCATGTGACAAAACGCCCGCATGACGAAAGGCGACCACACCT
>Ga0214921_10005101_pt1 | contig 18793 bp, 16 predicted proteins | sample LL1505_MetaG_FD_177992 | JGI IMG/M metagenome (GOLD analysis project Ga0214921, IMG submission 177992) | Freshwater microbial communities from Lake Lanier, Atlanta, Georgia, United States - LL-1505 | ecosystem: Environmental > Aquatic > Freshwater > Lake | place: USA: Georgia | collected... | reverse complement strand
TCTTTATTCGATCGAGCATTTACACGGACTTCGATTAAATATTGCAGTGGATGATGATGGTAAAAGTTTTTGGGTACTTAAAATTAAAGTCCGTGAAAAAATCGTAGCAGATGGCATTACAGATTCTAGTTTTTCTATGGAAAATAAAGGCAAATATGTAAACGCTGTTCAAATGAATGCGCTACTGCAAAAACCGGATACCATTGTTATTGATATGCGCAATCATTATGAGTATGAAGTAGGGCATTTTACAAATGCTATCGAAATTCCATCCGATACGTTTAGAGAACAACTCCCCATGGCAGCCGATATGATGAAGGGTAACGAAGAAAAAAATATTATTATGTACTGCACCGGTGGTATTAGATGCGAAAAAGCTAGTGCCTATATGTTACACCAAGGATTTAAAAATGTGTTTCATTTGGAGGGCGGCATTATTAATTATGCAAATCAAGCAGAGCAGGCCGGTATCGAAAAAAAATTTATTGGGAAAAACTTTGTGTTTGATAACCGTTTAGGTGAAAGAATCACCCAAGACATTATTGCTGTTTGTCATCAGTGCGGAAAGCCTGCAGATACGCATACCAATTGCTTAAACGATGGATGTCACTTGCTATTTATACAATGTGCTAGTTGTGCTGAAACTTTTGAAGGATGCTGCAGTAAAGGTTGTCAAGACACTATACATATGCCCCTTGAACGTCAAAAAGAATTGCGTAAGGGCGTACGTAATGGGCAACACATTTTTAATAAAAGTAAAAGACTTCGTCCAAGACTCAATGACCCAGAAGGCTAACAAGCAAATTTAATCGGTGCAAAATTTCGCAAAGGATGCTGTTGCTGCCGTTATAATTTGTTCATTGGTGTATGTGGTTGGTACAAAAGTTTTACCTGTTACTTTTTCAAAAAGTTCAATGTAACGGTTGCTAATGGTAGCAATCCATTCATCACTCATTTCAGGAACATTTTGACCTTCTTTGCCCATAAAATTATTTTGTATGAGCCACTCACGAACAAACTCCTTACTGAGTTGTTTTTGTTTTTCTCCAGATGCTTGTCTTTCTTCAAAACCATCTGCGTAAAAGTAGCGAGACGAATCGGGTGTGTGTACTTCATCCATCAAATAAATGGTGTCCCCAATTTTACCAAATTCGTATTTAGTATCAGCCAAAATAAGACCTTGTTTGCTCGCAATTTCTTTACCTCTATTAAATAAGGCAAGGGCATATTTTTCTAAAACGGCCCAATCAGCTTCCGAAACTAGCCCGGTTGCTATAATGTCTTCTTTAGAAATATCCTCGTCATGGCCTTCCGAAGCCTTGGTAGAGGGGGTAATAATGGGACTTGGAAAAAAATCATTCTCTTTTAATCCTTCCGGCAAAGTTACCCCGCAAAGTATTCTTAGGCCGGCTGCGTAGGTTCTGTAAGCGTGCCCTACCAAGTTGCCCCTAACCACCATTTCGATTTTAAAAGGGGTACATTTTTTACCCACAGATACGGTTGGAGCAGGGGTATCCAATAACCAGTTTGGACAGATATCTCGGGTTTGATTTAGCATAAACTCTGCTATCTGATTGAGCACCTGCCCTTTAAATGGTATAGTTTTTGGTAATATCACATCAAAGGCAGAAATCCGATCACTGGCAATCATGATTAGCCAATCTGTGCCAATCGTATAAACATCTCTTACTTTTCCATGGTAAATGGCTGTCTGATAGGGGAATTGTAGGCTTTGCATACCCAAAAATAGCACCTAAAACCTCAAAACAAGGGGATTCAAATAGCTTTTTCTCAACACCCTTAAAATGCTTTGGGATAAATTAAATTTTTAGAAAAGGCCAACTTGTGCTATTTTGCTTCCAAATTATAACCAAATTTTGCCAAAATGAGAAGACTCAACAGCAAATGTTTATTTGTGGCCATGGCTACTATTGTAACAATTAGTGCTAGCGCCCAAAATTCTACCGTTGTTTCAGGTAGTGTAAAAAATGCTAAATCAAAAGAAGTGGTTTCTGCAGTTTCTGTAACCGTAAAAGGAAGTTCTGTTGGAACATTTACAGATGATAAAGGTAATTTCCGTTTTTCATCTATCAAGAGTTACCCAGTTACATTGGTGTTTTCTTCGGTAGGTTTTTCAAACAAAGAAGTTACGCTTAAATCTGCAAGTACCGATGTATCAGTTGCACTAGATGCTTCATACACCTTAGGTGATGAAGTAGTAGTAGCTGCATCAAGAGTACCAGAAAGAATTTTAGAATCGCCAGTAACTATTGAGCGTGTTAGTGCTGCAGCTATTAGAAATAGTGCTGCAACAAACTACTACGATGTACTTACCAACTTAAAAGGGGTAGACGTTGTAGCAGCGAGTTTAACTTTCAAAACAGTGGGTACACGTGGTTTTAATAGTAGTGGTAACACACGTTTAAATCAGTTAGTGGATGGTATGGACAACCAAGCTCCAGGCCTAAACTTTTCTGTTGGTAGTGTTATTGGATTAACAGAATTAGATGTAGACAACATGGAATTACTTCCAGGTGCGTCATCTGCATTATATGGACCAGGTGGTATGAACGGTACTGTTTTAATCAACAGTAAAAACCCTTTCAAATACCAAGGTTTAAGTTTCCAAATCAAGCAAGGTGCTAACCATATTGGTAGCAATCAACGACCTACTGCTCCTTATAGCGATTGGGCTGTACGTTGGGCTAAAAAAGTAAATGACAAATTTGCTTACAAGATAACAGCAGAAAATATGTCTGCGCAAGATTGGTTAGCAGATCAAACCAATAACTATGTAAGAGGTACAGGTACACCAAACGGTATGACTATTCCAGGTTGGAGAGATATAGATCCAAACTATGATGGTGTTAACGTATATGGAGATGAAACCAGTGTAAGTTTAAGTTCAGTAGCTGCTTCAGTTATCGCTGCTTCTGGAGTTCCAGCTTCAGCGGTAGGTTACTTTAATGCGTTTCTTGCAACAAACCCTACTGCAAACTTGGCAGCTTATAATGCTGCATTAACTGCAGGTGGCTTAGGTGCATTGGTTTCTTCTGGCATGTCACCCATTTTTTATGGTGCAGCAAGAGGCATGTTTGGAACACAATATGTAAGTAGAACTGGTTATGCCGAAAAAGATGTTGTGGATCCTACCACTTCTAATTTCAAAATGACAGGTAGTTTAAACTATAAATTAACGGACAAAATTGAAGCATCATTTGGCGCAAATTTTGGAACTGGTAATACTGTTTATACAGGCTCTGATCGTTACTCTTTGAAAGACCTTAAAATGTCTCAGTTCAAATTTGAGTTAAAGAGCAAAGATTGGTACGTTCGTTTATATACTACACACGAAAACTCTGGCTCATCATTTAACTCAACCATTGCTACTCGTACATTTAACGAAGCATGGAAGCCAAGCTCTAGCTGGTATCCACAATACATGGCTACATATGTTTCTGCAATGCAACAAGGCGTTCCTCAATATTTGTCACATATGGCTGCTCGTAATGCTGCAGACCAAGGACGTCCTACTGGCTTTATTGGTAACAATCCGTTATTCCAAGCCATTGTTAGAACACCAATTGGTAAACCAGTTGCAGGTATGGCTGGTTTAGAAGGTGGTCAGTTTATGGACAAGTCTAGATTAAATGTGGTTGATGCACAATACAACTTAACCAATGCTTAGGCCTTGATAAATCAGGTACTGATTTCTTAGTAGGGTTTAATACCAAGCAATATCAATTAAATTCTAACGGTACAATTTTTGCTGATACTACTGGCGCCATCAACATTAATGAATTTGGTGCTTATGGTCAGTTATCTCAAAAATTATTCAAAGACATCGTTAAATTAACGATCTCTGGTCGTTATGATAAAAACACCAACTTTGCAGGTCGCTTTACACCAAGAGCTTCTGCTGTTATTAAATTAAAGCAAGACCATAACATCCGTGTTTCATATCAAACAGCCTATCGTTTTCCAACCACTCAAAATCAGTGGATCAATTTAACAGTTGGCGGTGGTACACGTTTAATGGGAGGTTTACCTCAATTACGTGATTACTATAACTTTAGTAGTAACCCAGGCTTTACACTTGCGAGTGTGCAAGCTTTTGGTGCAAGTGCTTTAGCAGGTGCTCCAAACCCAACACTATTAAAAGTTCAAAACTTTGGCGAATTCAAGCCAGAGTCTAGTACTTCATTTGAAGTTGGTTATAAGGGCTTATTTGCTAAAACGATTCTTGTTGATGCGTATGTATACAACTCTAAGTATCAAAATTTCATTGGTGGTATAACCGTAATTCAATCTAAAGGCTCTTATAACCCAATGAATTTGTTATTTGAATCTTCTAGAATTGGTTATAGCATTTCAACAAATGCGCCTGGCGAAGTAACTGTAAAAGGTTGGGGCGCTTCTGCAGATGTATTGTTACCTAAAAACTTTACAATCGGTGCAAATCTTTACTCTGATGTAATAGGTGATTTACCTCCAAATTTTGTTTCTTATTTCAATACTTCAAAATATCGTGCTAACCTTACTTTAGCCAATACAGCCTTTGGTAAAAATGGCCGTTACGGATTCAATGTTGTTTACAGAACAACTAGCAATTTCAATTACGAAGGTACATTTGGTACTGGCGAAATGCCTGGTTACAAGACTATCGATGCTCAGGTTAGCTACAAATTCCCTGCTATCAAGTCTGTATTCAAAATTGGAGGTACCAATATCTTAAACAAATACTACCGTACTGGTTGGGGTAATCCTTCCATTGGTGGTCTATACTATGTAAGCTTTGCTTATAACGTATTCTAGACCTAACGGTTTTTAATAAAAAATTAAAGCCCCTTACCTTTGTAAGGGGCTTTTTTTATCACCAATTATCTCTATTTTTGCATCTCAAATAATAACTGTACAACTATGCGTTCAATAGCTTTCAGAGAGGCGCTCAGAGAAGCCATGTCAGAAGAAATGAGAAGAGATGAGCTGGTATTTTTAATGGGTGAGGAAGTGGCTCAATACAATGGTGCATATAAAGTAAGCCAGGGTATGCTTGCCGAGTTTGGAGAAAAAAGAGTTATTGATACACCCATTGCAGAGCTTGGTTTTACGGCTATTGCAGTAGGTGCAGCGCAAAATGGTTTAAAGCCAGTGGTAGAATTTATGACTTGGAACTTTGCTGTTTTAGCAATGGATCAAATTTTAAATACGGCATCTAAAATGCTTGCTATGAGTGGTGGACAAATTGGTTGCCCCATTGTATTTAGAGGACCTAACGGAAGTGCCGGTCAATTAGGTGCACAACACTCAACAGCATTTGAAAGTTATTATGCAAATATTCCTGGTATTAAAGTAGTATCTCCATCTAATGGTTATGATGCAAAGGGCCTCATGAAGCAAGCCATCAGATATGAAAAAGATCCGGTGATGTTTATGGAAAGTGAAGTGATGTACGGCGATAAGTGTGACATTCCTGATGATGAATATTATATCCCATTAGGTAAAGCAGACGTAAAAAAATCTGGTAGAGACTTAACAATTGTTTCTTACAATAAAATGATGAAAGTAGCTTTAGGTGCTGCAGAAGAATTAGAAAAAGAAGGTATCAGTGCCGAAGTTGTTGACTTACGAACTATTCGTCCACTTGATTGGATGACGATACTAGATAGCGTTAAAAAAACAAACCGTTTATTAATTGTTGAAGAACAGTGGCCGTTTGCTTCTGTGTCTTCAGAAATTACATACCGCATTCAAAAAGAAGGGTTTGATTATTTAGATGCACCGATTCGCAGAATTACCAGTGCCGATGCACCCATGCACTATGCGCCCAATTTAACAGCACTTGCGATCCCTGATGTTTCAAGAACCGTGAAGCTTGCTAAAGAAATGATGCACCAACGTAAATAATACAGCATGTGCCTCAACAACATTTGGAGAAGGCATGTATTATTATTTTTAGCTTGCATAATTTCGAATGTATTAATGGCTCAATCCGTTCAAAAGGATAGCGCCGTTAATGACTTAGACAGTGTTTTTGTAATTGCTTTTCGTTCAAAAATTAATACCCAAAACATTCCTGTTTCGGTAGCACATGTTTCGTCAAAAGTATTGGCGCAAGAAATGAGTGCAACACTACTGCCTGCTTTTAATACCGTTATGGGTGTTAGAATGGAACAGCGTTCTCCGGCTAGTTATAGACTTTCTATCAGAGGCAGCTCACTCCGTTCTCCATTTGGTATTCGAAATGTAAAAGTGTATTGGAATCAAATACCTTTTACGGATCCAACAGGAAACACGTACTTGAATTTACTTCCAACATCCCTGATAAATGGTGCAGATATTATTAAAGGTCCAGTAGGCGCAGCATATGGGCTTGGAACCGGCGGCGCTGTTTTATTACAATCAAATTTTGAACTTGATTCAGTAAACAATTTGCATGCTGTTGCAAATATTCGTGCAGGAAGTTTTGGACTTTTTGGTCAAGACGTCCGGGTAACATTCAAGCAAAAAAAAATACAGCAAACTTTTTTTGTGTCCAATGAATCTTCCAAAGGATGGCGCGAACAATCTGATTCTGATAAAAAAAATATCACCTGGCTTACAAGCTTTGCTAGCAAAAAACATTTGCTACATACAACTTTGCTATTTACCAATTTAATGTATCAAACACCGGGTGGATTAACGCTTACTCAAATGGTTCAAAATCCAAAATGGGCAAGGCAGGCAACCGCAACACTGCCTGGTGCTGTTACACAACAAACAGCCGTTTACAATCAAACTTTTTTAGGGAGTGTACAATATCAATATCAATTTTCTAAGCAGTTGATATGGGAAAATTTTATAACTGCTACTCAAACTCATTTTAAAAATCCATTTATCACCAATTACGAAACACGTAACGAAAAAAACACAAGTGGCGGGACTCATCTATCCTACAATAAGCATTATTCAACTACAGATTTTAAAATTGTAATGGGAGGCGAGTGGCAAATGCAACAGGCGTTTATTCATAATTATGGCAATAGAAAAGGTGCTATTGATACATTGCAATACGCAGATGATATAAATACAAGGCAAGGATTTTTATTTGTAAATGCATCGGCTCGTATTCGAAATAAATGGTTTTTTGAACTAGGCATTAGCAATGCGTTTATGCGCTATAATTACGTGAGAACATCCAATAATTTATTGCCTAAAGCATCCAAATCCAATACGGGCTTATTGGCACCGCAACTTGGTATATCTTATACGGTTAACCCGTATGCAAACTTATTTGTGCAAATTTCAAAAGGATTTTCACCGCCAACGCTTGCAGAAATTAGGCCTTCGGATGGACTTTTTTATACAGCACTCGCTCCTGAGTTTGGTTGGAATTTTGAAGTTGGAGTTAAAGGGGTTGCATTAGATCGTAAACTGAGTTACGAATTATCATGGTATCATTTTAATATGCAGGATGCCATTGTTCGTCAAAATACAAATACGGGTATTGAGTATTTTGTAAATGCCGGATTGGTTAAACAGGGCGGTGCGGAAATGCAATTAACCTACAAAGTAATTGCCAATCAATGGCATCAACTCAATTGTAAAATGGGGTATGCCTATCAGCCTTACCGTTTTATGCATTATGTACAAGGAGGTAATGTTTTCGATGGCAATCAAGTAACAGGAAATGCAAAACAGCAAAGCATGCTTATAGTGGATTATACGTACAAAAAAAAGCTAGCAGCATTTACCACGCTTCAATCAATAGCTGAAGTTCCGCTCACAGATGCCAATGATGTTTTTGCCCCAGCTTATTCGCTTTTGCAAATGGGCGTCTCTTATACAAGCAAAGTTATTCGATATTTTATGGGCGTAGATAATGTATTGAACGCTACTTATAGTTTAGGTAACGACATTAATGCTGCCGGAAAGCGATATTATAACCCTGCAGCCCCGCGTAGCTTGCTCGTTGGAATCAGTATTCAATTGGCTAAGAGCAGCCGTTAAACAGGCTAAAATTGCCATTTCTGGCCCCTGTTAACCAAATATCACGTTTTATACAAAGTTTTAACCTTTAAATTGCCAATGTGGGTGGTAAAAGGATATTTTTGTTAGAGTTAAAACTGAAATTATTATGACCGGACTTTTATTATTTATTGTGGGTACAATAGGGTGGCATGTGGGTGTGTATGGATTATTTAATAAATCAAAAATTGAAGGATGGAAAGCCTTTGTTCCATTTTACAATACCTATCAAATGGTAGAAGTAACGGGTATTAAAAAATATTGGTTTTGGTTGCAACTCATTCCAATTGTAGGTCAATTTATTACCATTTGGATTACCATTATTTATGTAATGCACTTTAAAAAAGTAAGTTTACTCGATCATACCTTACTTGTGTTGTTGCCATTTATATACCTTCCTTTTATTGGGTTTTCTAAAAATACAAAATGGTATGGCGATGAAGCGTTAACACATTACCATAAATCAAGTGTACGTGAATGGATAGATGCAGGTGTATTTGCCATTGTTGCTGCAACACTTATAAGAACTTTTGTTTTTGAGGCCTATGTAATTCCATCAGAGAGTATGGAAAAAACATTACTCGTAAATGACTTTTTGTTTGTGAATAAAATGAGTTATGGTGCACGAATGCCACAAACGCCCATATCATTTCCATTTGTACACAATACCATGCCTTTTTCTGCAACGGCACCTTCTTATACAACCTGTGTTCAAGTACCTTACAAGCGTTTGCCAGCATTTGCCGATGTCAAAAGAAATGACGTTGTGGTTTTTAATTTCCCTACCGGCGATACCATTATTAATTTACCGGACTATGGTAGTAAAAGACCTTACTACGACGAGCTTCGTTATACATTTAAAGGCAACCGTGAAATGCTGCAATCAGAGTTTCCTATTTTGGTGCATCCGATGGATAAAACCGATAATTACATTAAGCGTTGCGTAGGCGTTGGCGGAGATGTATTGCAAATAAAAAATGGGGTATTGTTTGTAAATAATCAAGCTGCTTTTATTCCTCCTGCATCACAAACAGAATATATTGTTGTTACCAACAAAACACCGTTTGATCCGACCTATTTAAAAGAGACTTTTAATATAGATGTAGAAGATACCAAAGGACAGCTGGATGCTTTATCAGATAGTTCATTTAAATTCAATGTAACACCTGCAGAGGTTACTATTTTAAAAACGCTACCCAATGTAAAATCAGTAACGCCCTATATCGAAAACTATGCAGGAATTACGTTTCCTAATGATGAAGTAAATTTTCCTTGGACCATTGATAATTTTGGCCCTTTTGAAATTCCTAAAAAAGGCAAGGCCATTCAATTAACAACTGCAAATATTGCGATGTACCAGCGTTTAATTGAAAATTATGAACATAATACTTTTGCGATTTCTAATGGTCAGTTTATCATCAATGGTAAACCAGCAACGACCTATACACCGCAGTACAATTATTATTGGATGATGGGAGATAACCGCCATCGAAGCCAGGATAGCAGGTTTTGGGGCTTTGTGCCAGAAACGCATATAGTAGGTAAGGCTTCGCTTATTTGGTTGAGTTGGGAAAACGGTCCAAGATGGAAGCGTTTATTTAATTTTATTCAGTAGTACTAAATTGTGATCATGCAAAAACAAACTGTTCAATTTACCTATCAAGTTTTTGCTTCTTATGATGCACTTTCTCTACAAGATCAACTATTATTTACGCAGGCACGAGCGGCATTGTCGCTTGCCCATGCACCTTATTCTAAATTTAATGTTGGCGCTGCTGCAGTTTTACAAAATGGTGAAATTATCAAAGGCAGCAATCAAGAAAATGCAAGTTACCCAATTGGCATTTGTGCAGAGCGTGTATTGTTAAGCACTGCCTCTACTTTGCAATCGAAAGTTCCAATCATTACCATGGCCATCACTTATCACAATGAAAGAGGTGGAAATAATATTCCGATTGCACCATGCGGTATGTGTAGGCAAGCAATCGCCGAATATGAATCAATCGTAAACCAGTCTATCCGTCTTATTTTAGGGGGCGAAACCGGCGAATTGTATGTGATTGAAAAAGCGGCAGATTTATTGCCGTTTGGATTTTCAGGTGTTCATTTGAAATAAGGTCCAAAAAATTAAAACAAGGTTTGTACGCCATGTTTGATTCTAAATTCATGTTGTAACAACCATTTCTTTTTAGGCATGCCACCAGCATAACCCACCAATGAACGGTCTGCACCTATAATTCTATGGCAGGGCACTACAATCATTAATTTGTTTTTTCCATTGGCGGCAGCGGCCGCTCTAATTACTTTTGGGTCCCCTAATTTTTTTGCTAAATCTGCGTAACTAAAAGTGTTGCCGTAGTTGATTTCTGAAAGTTTTGCCCATACTTTTTCCTGAAATTCTGTTCCCGATTGATGGTATGGAATATCAAAAACTTGTCTTGTACCAGAAAAATATTCAATCAATTGTTCTATGCAGCGGTGTATGAGTGAGGACGGTTCTATTATGTTTTGTGCGGGCTCACGCTCTTTTTCTGCAAAACTAATTTCTGAAATATATGCATCTGTACCACCAATTTTTAAAATCCCAATAGGGCTATCATAATATACAAATGTAATAACCTCTATTGCTGGTTCTGGTAGCATACATCTAACTTTTTGTTTGCAGTAATTGGATCAATTCAGCAATGGCAGCTTGCTTGTGTGCTTTTGAATTTCTAGCATAACATTTATTGAGTTCCTCTAGTAAAATAGAAAGTGTACTAGTAGGTGGTTGTGCTTTAAAATGATTGGCTTTCGGTGTTATATGAATGCGCTCAAAATAACTATCAATATCTGCGTGCGAAAAGGCGTTTCCATTGGTTGCGTCTATGTAAAAATGTATTTTGTCTTGCGGATTGCCTATATAGTGTGCTTCTTCATAGTCTGAATGATAAAAAGCGAGGATGCACTGTTTTGGAATATTGATGAGCTTTGCGTGAATATCTAGTTGCTCGCACAATGTTTGATAAATAATACCATTGCTCATAGCATTGCCCACTTTTGTTTCAAGTACTTTATGTACAAAAAAATCGTCTGGGTTTTTATAGTCTACTTCGTTACCAATTAGTTTATAGTATTTGTATAATATGCTTATTAATACATTTGCTTGTTCTAGCGGCGTTAAAAAACTATTGAGTTCAAGCCAAATGTTACGCCTCATTTTTTCTAAATCCTGAAGCGCAGTGGTTGCGTTAAAATCAGGATATTCTAATTTGCCAAGAAGGAGTGCTCCCGACAATAAATCATGAGGGGCTGTATTTTTCCAGTTTGTAAAATCTTGTAGTAAATCAGAAAAGTGAAGCTTTTGTATAATGCCTTCAATTCTTTGTTGAACGTCTTCGGATAAAGTGGTTTCCCATAAGTGTTCTAGGTTGGGAATAATTCCTTTGCCATAGGCAACAATTTTTTCAGAAATACTAGAATATATTTCTTCATCCGGATCGTCTATAAGGGTAAAAAGGGCTTTGATCTCTTTTGTTTGCTCCATGTTGCTGCTAAATCTTACCCAAACTAAAATAAAATTAGACAAACCATCACTATTTAGTTATTCAGTGCTGTGGGAAACAACGCGCAGAACCCACATACTAATTTGTTTTGTTTAACGTTCGCTGGCATAACTGATTTAGTTCTGTGTTAAAATAGCTGAAATTATACACATCATTGCAGATTAGACCTAATAATGTGTTAACTTGTGTAATCACATTAAAAAAGCAATATGTCATCTGTGTATACATCCCCTAAATTCCCGGCTACCAAAGATTCTTTGCACGCCGAATTAAAAAAGCGCGTTCAAGCTTATTTTGATGAAAAGGGTATTGATGCAACTGGAACTCCAGGACTATTTACCAAAGCCATTTTAATGATTTTGGCACTTATAGCTGTGTATGTTCATGTGGTATTTTTTACGCCTATTTGGTGGTTGGCACTTTTAGAGTGTATTATCATGGGTGGCCTTGTAGCGGCTATTGGTTTTAATGTGATGCATGATGGAAGCCATGGTAGTTTTAGCACCAACAAGTGGCTCAATAAAATTGCGGCTTCCTCAATAAGTTTATTAGGGGCCAATCGTTTTATGTGGAAAATGAAACACGTTATGATCCACCATACTTTTACCAATGTAGATGGGGTAGATGATGATATTGAGGTGGGTGGTTTAATGCGCATGGCACCTACACAAAAAAAATATGGCATTCATAAATTTCAGCATGTATACTTTTGGGCGCTTTACATGCTACTCTATGTTTTCTGGATTTTCTTTACAGATTACAAGAAATATTTTTCTCAAAAAATTGGATCTGTGCCACTTAAAAAAATGGAATTAAAAGACCATATTGAGTTTTGGGTAGTAAAAGTATACCATGCTGCCGTATTTGTGGTATTGCCAATTGCGCTTTTAGGTTGGGTGAAGTGGTTGGTTGGATTTTTGGTAATGACTATGTTTGCTGGCTTTGTATTAAGTATTGTGTTTCAATTAGCACATACTGTAGAGCACACAGACTTTCCAGTAGCGGATGCAGCCAATAAATTACCCGACGAATTTGCTGCACACCAGATTAAAACGACCGCCAATTTTGCAACAAAAAATAAATTAATTAGCTGGTTAGTAGGAGGGCTTAATTTTCAAATCGAACACCACTTGTTTCCAAAAATATCACACGTGCATTATCCTGCTATTAGTGAAATTGTAAAAAATGTGTGCGCAGAGTTTCAGTTACAATACATCGAGTATCCTACTATGCGCAGAGCCGTTTTAGCCCACGTAAATTTTTTACGTGATATGGGCAGAGCTTAAGCCTTCTTTTTAGGGGCTGATTTTTTAACCGCGGCCTTTTTAGGAGTAGCCTTTTTAGTAGCGGCTTTTGTAGCAGACTTTTTAGCTGGCGCTTTGGCTTTTTTGCTAAATGCACCTGGCAATTGAAGTTCAATCATGGCTTTAACCGTTTCGATATCTACGCCGGCTAAATCAGCTGCTTCGTATTTGGTACCATCTGCTTTGCGGCCCAGCTTTAGCATCTTTTTGTTGAATTTGATAAATGGTCCCCATCTACCGTTTTCGATACTAATTTTTTCGGCAGGCCAGTTTTGAATAAATCGGTTGGCTTCTTTTTCTAATTTCTTTTCAATCAGCTCATTGATGTCCGAGTCGCTTAAGTTCTCAAAATCGTAGGCTCTAGGGATATTGATAAAGATGCCGTCCCATTTAATAAACGGTCCAAAACGGCCCTTTCCTTTCGTTACAGGCAGTTCTTTATAATGTGCTATTGGGGCTTCTGCTAATTCTTTTTCTCCTAGTAACACAATGGCCCTGTCCAAATCCATGGCATGAAGGTCTTCGCCTTTTGGAATAGATATAAATTGTTCTCCTAATTTAATATAAGGACCAAAACGACCCACGTTAACGGCTAACTCCATGTCATTGTAAGTCCCAAGTACGCGGGGTAATGAAAACAATTCCATGGCTTCCTGCATGGTAATGGTTTCGATACTTTGCTCTGCTTTTAATTTGGCAAATCTTGGCTTGTCTTCCTCGTCTTGATGGCCAATTTGAACCATCGGGCCGTATCGTCCCATTCGGGCAATTACTTTTTTGCCAGTGGCTTCGTCAAAGCCTAATTCTCTTTCACCTACTGCTCTATTTGCGTTTTCGAGGGTATGTTCAATGTTTTCATGGAACGGTGTGTAGAAAGAAGCTATCATGCTTTTCCACTTGGTTTTGCCAGCAGCAATTTCATCAAACTCTTGTTCAATTTTTGCCGTAAAACCATAATCCATTACTTTTTCGAAGTGCTGCTTTAAAAAGTCTGTTACCACCATCCCTAAATCTGTTGGGAACAGTTTAGATTTTTCGGCACCGGTATTTTCAGAAACAATTTCTTTTTCAATACTATCATTTTTACGCAGAATAAGTAGGTTAGAAAGGCGTTTAACACCTTCTTTGTCTCTCTTTTCTACATAATTACGTTTGATAATAGTGGAAATGGTTGGGGCATAAGTAGAAGGTCTACCAATACCTAATTCTTCCATCTTTTTTACAAGAGAAGCCTCAGTGTATCTAGCACCTGGACGTGAAAATTTTTCGGTGGCCGTCATCTCCGCAAAATCAATCACTTGACCCGCTGTGAGTGGTGGTAAAATACCTTCGGTATCATCATCATCCTCGTCGTCTTTTCCTTCTAAATACACTTTCAAAAAACCGTCAAATTTGAGCACTTCACCAGAGGCTGTTAATTGTTCTTTGTTGGTAGAAATATTAATTTTCGCAACTGTTTTTTCAAAAGCAGCATCGCTCATTTGAGAGGCAATGGTTCTTCTCCAAATTAATTCATAGAGGCGTCTTGTTTCTTCATCCGCTACCGTTTTATTGTTCATGTAAGTAGGTCTGATGGCTTCGTGCGCTTCTTGTGCGTTTTCGTTTTTATTCTTGTATTTTCTGGGCTGATAATAATTATTGCCGTAACTACTTTCCACTTCTTTGCGGATATCTCCCATGGCAGTATCACTTAAATTGATACTGTCTGTTCGCATGTAAGTGATCTTACCACTTTCATATAATTTTTGCGCAAGTAACATGGTTTTAGTAACACCATATCCTAGTTTACGAGACGCTTCTTGTTGAAGGGTAGAAGTTGTAAAAGGTGCTGCTGGTGTGCGTTTGGTAGGTTTTACCGTAACGTCATCGACCGTATAGTTTGCGCTTTTGCAACTCACTAAAAAATCATTGGCAGAAGATTGTGTATTTACTTTTGAAGGACCTTCTGCCTTGAACGAAACTGTTTTTTTATTGACATCTAGCGCCGTAAAAATCGCTTCAATTTTATAACTACTTTCTGGAGTAAAATGATTGATTTCTCTTTCTCTTTCTACAATTAAACGTACGGCAACACTTTGAACACGGCCTGCACTTAAACTTTTTTGCATGCCAATTTTACGCCATAAAACTGGACTGAGTTCAAAACCAACTAAGCGGTCAAGTACCCTTCTTGCTTGTTGTGCATCTACTAAATCCATGTTAATGAAACGTGGATTTTGTACTGCTTTTTTTATAGCGGGTGCTGTAATTTCATGGAATACGATTCGCTTGGTAGTAGCAGGGTTTAAACCGAGTACTTCGGCAAGGTGCCAGCTAATACTTTCTCCTTCACGGTCCTCATCCGATGCTAACCAAACTTCGCCAGATTTTTTTGCGATTTGTCTGAGTTCTTTCACCACTCTTTCTTTCTCGTCCGGAACAATATAGTGGGGTTGAAATTGCTTCTGAATATCAATACCCTTATCACCTTTATCAAGGTCACGAATATGACCATAACAGCTTTTTACCTCAAAATCAGATCCTAAGATCTTTTCTATGGTTTTGGCCTTTGCCGGGGACTCAACAATCAATAAATTCTTTGCCATGCTGCTGCAATATTAGTTTAAACCTTGAAAACACAAAAAAACTTACATCAAATTGACGTTAATAATACCCCTTAAAGCCCTATCGTTGGGGGTTCAAATAAGCTCCAATTTTTTTCATAACTCCTTGATCTCTATATACTTTGTTATGTCCAAGACCATCCGTAATAAAAAATTCTTGGTGTGCTTTGGCGTTGTTTTGAGCCTGTAATGTATCTGAAAAGGGACAAATCCGGTCTTTTTTATCATGAATCCACAAAGTTGGCGTCTCTATATTTGCTAGGGCATTGGTAACCGAAAAATGGGAAATGGGCTTACCTGCCATACTTATTATATAGCTTTCAATGGCCGCTTGTAAATCTGGTTTTACCTGAAGCATGGTGTAAAAACCCTTTAATGCAGAAGTAGTTTCGGTGGCGGGTGCAATCAATACCATCTTTTTTTGTGCGGCACCTGGTAAGTCCAACATAGCAAGTGAAACGGCAAGGCCTCCAAAAGAATGGGCTATAAAAGCGTCTATGCCATTTTCTTCTTCATTTACTTGGCATATAAAACGCTTGTATATAAGGGCGTTTACTATTTTTCCTTCACTATCCCCATGTCCCGGTGCATCAAACGCAAGCACTTGGTAGCCCATTTGTAATAAAAGGGGCACATAGTGTTCAAATTTATAGGCGTAGCTGCTAAAACCATGCAGTATCATTACTTTTTTACCATTGGGGTTGGGAGATTGCCAGCCGTAGCCCTTAATGGACAATCCTTCAAACTGAACCGATTTTGGATCTGCTTTAGTAAAAATCGCGGGTCGTTTTTGGGTGATTTTTCTGGTGTATGGGGTGCAAAACAAGCGAAATGCCTCAACAGCCGCTCTTTCTTTAGATATAAAGCTGAGCGTTCTTAATTTGTTTTTATAGTATCCAATTAATAAACGCTGACCCAATTTCATTTTCATAGTGCAAAGATAATGCCCTCCCGTGCATAATTTTTTCCTTTTTCGCTATATAAATTGTTCAAGGAATTGCGTCTACCCACATTTTTGAAATACTTTTGCGGCTCAAAGCCTCTATTTATGTACACACTACATGTAAAATTTGAACAGAAAGGATTAGAACCGGTAACCCTAACAAACATCGAACCGGATCAAAGTTTATTGGAAGTATGTTTGGATAATGGAATAGAACTGCACCATAATTGTGGAGCCGTTTGTGCTTGTAGTACTTGTCACATGTATGTTCATACAGGGATGGAGCACCTCGAGGAATTGTCTGACAGAGAAGAAGACTTTATTGATAGAGCGGTAAATCCGCGTATCAATTCTAGACTTGGATGTCAGTGTGTCTTACAAAATGGAACTGGAACCATCGAAATTACCCTTCCAGACCAAACCCAGTTTTTGGGCGAATAATATTAATTGTAACTTACTTTATTAAACATAGCCATGAGTCATTTTGAACCACCAATACATTGGGCAGATCATGAAGATATTGCCATGAAATTATACGAGCGTTTTGGTGATGATTTTACCGAAGCAAAAATTTATAGAATCCGTTTTACCGATTTATTAGATTGGATTCTAGAAACGCCCAATTTTGTAGGCACCAAAGAGCAAAGTACCGAAGGTCATTTAGAAATGATTCAGAGTGCTTGGGTGTATGAGTGGAGAGACAATCAAAAATAAGTTGAATGCTACATCAGTTTAAAAATATAAATACCATTGTACTAGATGTAGATGGTGTGTTAACAGATGGCACATTACTTATAATGCCAGGTGGACTGATGGTAAGACGCATGAATATTAAAGACGGCTACGCACTTCAATTAGCGGTAAAAAAAGGTTATCATATTGCTGTTATTTCTGGAGGTGATTCGCCAGAAGTTAAAGACCGATTGCAAAAATTAGGCATCACCGATGTGTACATGAAAGTACAAGATAAATTAGCTGTTTTAAAAGAGTATTTAATGCTTCATGCATTAGACGCTGCAACAACTGCCTATATGGGCGATGATATGCCGGATTATGAAGTCATGAAAGAAGTTGGCTTACCCGCTTGTCCTGCAGATGCTGCCGTAGAAATTAAATCATTGTCTGCGTATGTATCGCCACTAGTTGGAGGAGCAGGCTGTGTGCGCGATGTAATCGAAAAAATAATGCGGGTTAGGGGAGATTGGAGTGAAGACGCAACAGTTCGCGCTCAATAAGCCTTTATTGTTTATAAATTATTTGCATGAAAAAAATTGCTGCTTTTTTAACGCTGATTCGTGCAAGCAATTTGGTGTTTATTGTACTCACCCAATTTTTATTTGAGTTTTGTATTTACCAAAGAATTTACGGTCCATCTTCACCAGCGCAACTGCAACAGTTTTGGTTGATTGTGCTAGCTTCTGTGTTTATCGCTGCTGCTGGCAATAGCATCAACGATTATTTTGATTTAAACATCGATCAAATTAATAAGCCTAACAAAGTAGTGGTTAATGTTGCCATCAGCAGGCGCTGGGTTATATTTTTTCATTTGGTATTAAGTATGTTAGGCCTTTTTTTTACAGCATATGCACTCCCTATTCAAAGCTATTGGTATTTAGTTTTTGCAAACATGATGTGCATTGTACTATTGTGGGTGTATTCTACCAATTTTAAAAAGCAATTACTGATTGGTAATTTGCTCATTTCCTTTTTAACGGCATGGGTCATACTTATTTTATTTTTTTCTAAGGCACCACTTCAACTCAATAAAGTGCTTGCTTCTGGGGTAAACGAAATCCGTTTTTTTAGACTCACTATTTTATACGCTTCTTTTGCTTTTATTATTTCATTAATTAGAGAAGTCATCAAAGATGTAGAAGATAGGGTTGGCGATGCCAAATATGGTTGCAGAACCATTCCTATTGTGTGGGGGTTAACAGCAACCAAAGTATTTGTAGCCGTGTGGTTGGTTGTATTAATTACGGTCCTTATCATTGTTCAATTGTATGTGCTACCCATGGGTTGGTGGGAAAGTATTGTATACTGTGTGGTCGCTATTATTGCGCCATTGATTTGGGTATTTATAAAATTACTTACGGCACAAACCGAAAAAGATTTTGGCAAACTTAGTACCATCATAAAAATTGTGATGCTTACGGGCATTGTATCGATGGTATTTTTTAGGTATTATTTGTAATGCATATGAGCAAAAAAATTGTGTTGGCATCAGGTTCGCCTCGACGAAAAACATTGCTGGAATGGGCGGAAGTTTCATTTGATGTTATTGTAAAACCAACAGATGAATCCTATCCAGTAGGTCTTGCCATTGAAGATATTCCCGTACATATTGCGCGTCAAAAAGCTTTGGCCGTTGCAGCAGACCTTTCAAGTAAC
>Ga0214921_10005098_pt1 | contig 18799 bp, 17 predicted proteins | sample LL1505_MetaG_FD_177992 | JGI IMG/M metagenome (GOLD analysis project Ga0214921, IMG submission 177992) | Freshwater microbial communities from Lake Lanier, Atlanta, Georgia, United States - LL-1505 | ecosystem: Environmental > Aquatic > Freshwater > Lake | place: USA: Georgia | collected... | reverse complement strand
AAATATTGATGCCAGAGTCAGCCACGTACACCTTCACGCCAGTTCCATCTGTGGAATAGGTATACGAACCGTTCTTACCTGAACGGGCATCCAGACGATCAAGACCCCACGGCACTGCACCACCAGTTGCACTGCCAAATTCAATTGGCCCCACTGTCTGAGTTCCTAATGCACGCGCAACTAGTTCAGGAGCAGCTTCTTGGGCCTGCACAATAGGAACACGCACAACCGATACTGCAGCTGTTGCGATCAGTGCAACTACTAAACACAATCGCCTCATCACACCTGCACGCCTTGCATGACGGCTGCATTGATTGTGTTTTCCATCAAGCATGCAACAGTCATGATTCCCGTACCACCAGGCATGGGCGTGAGTGCACCTGCAATACCTGTCACTGAAGCAGCATCAAAATCACCCACAATGCCAGCCTCGGTGCGAGAGATACCCACGTCTATGCAAGTAGCACCTGGCGCAATATGCGCAGCAGTAATTGAATGTGCAATTCCTGTTGCTGAAACAACAATGTCTGCACTGCGGCACAGTTCTTCTAAATGAGTGGTGCGTGAATGCGCCAGTGTGACAGTGGCATCAATTCCTTTTCGCGCGAGAAGTACAGAGAGCGGCAGACCTACCAATGTTGATCGGCCAATAACAACAACACGCTTGCCACTTGTTGCAATGCCGTAGTGCTGTAACAAACGCAACACACCAAGTGGCGTGCACCCCACATGGCCAGGCACATCACGCATTAGTCGACCCATGGATGCTTCGGTCAGCCCGTCAACATCTTTCTCGGCCGGTATTAGTTGCAACACCGCTTCGGTGTCAAGGTGACTAGGTAATGGCATCTGTACCAAAATGCCATGAACGTTCTTGTCTGCGGCCAGACGGCGTACGTGGTCTTCTACTTCGGTTTGCGTGGCGGTCGCCGCTAATTCCACTTGCACCGACTGAATACCGATTGATTGTGCAGTCTTGTGTTTGCTCGCTACATACTTGCGGCTTGGGGCATCGTCACCTACTAATACGGTGGCAAGAGATACAAGAGGTGTGCCAGCCGCCGACATGCGGCTGGCCAATGTTTGGAGAATGGCATCGCGTGCTGGTGCACCCGCCAAAACAAGAGTGGAAATGGGGGCACCAGACATGCCTCCATCGTACTTGTCCCCTTGCGAAAGGATTTTGCGACTTAGTGAAGAGTGGTTGAAGAATCGTCCATTGTTGGGCGTGCCGGTAAGAACTTCAATGCAAATATGGCTCCAACGAGAGCCATACCAACGCCCACCAGACAGGCCGTCTGAAACCCGTGCACAAATGCATCACTGACGGCATTCATCACAAGCGGTTGCAATCCAGTTGGCGTTTGTTGCGAGATAGCAAACGCAGCACCAACAGAATCCTGAGCCATTGGATACAGCTCAGGGTTTGTCTTATTCAGACCTTCGATAAGTCCGGGAATTTTTTCAAAACTGCTCACGATTTGTGGGGTATACAAGCTGACGAAAACCGAGCCCACAACTGCGACTCCCAAAGTTCCACCTACTTCGCGACTGATGTCGTTTACTGCGGATCCAACTCCGGCTTTTTCACGTGGCAGAGAACCCATCACTGCATCAGTTGATGGTGAAGTGACGAACGAAAGTCCGTTTGCCATGAGAACCATCCCAATAATGACGTGGCCCCAATATGAACTGTTTGCATCCATACGTGATGCGATGAGCAAACCAAGTGACATGTTGAAAAGACCGAGGGCAACAATCCGCTTCGTTCCAAATTTCAATGCAGCACGAGCAGCCAATGGCGCTGTAACACCAGCACCAACTGCAAATGGAATTGTGTGTACACCCGCACTCAATGTGTCATACCCGCGTACGAATTGAAAATACTGCGTGACTAGGAATGTGAAACCAAAGAGACAAAAAAACGCAATGCCAATGCTTCCCGTGGCTGCACTAAATCGGGCACTTTTGAAGAATGTGACTTCGAGAAGTGGGGCTTCCTTTTTGGATTCGAACAAAACGAAACCGATGAGAGTCAAAATCGCAATACCGAAGCCCAGATTTGATTTCTGACTTCCCCATCCCCAATGCGGAGATTCGATAACCGTAAAGACAAGTGATCCAATCGCAATGACTGACAACAGAAATCCAACTTTGTCCAACGCGTGCGCATCCGGGTTACGCGAGTCAGGAATAAGTCGAGCACCAGCAATGAGTGAGATTGCAACAATGGGCAAGTTGATTAGAAAAACCGAACCCCACCAGAAGTGTTCGAGCATGAATCCCCCTACGACAGGACCAAACGCAACGGCCATTCCTGAAACTGCAGACCACAAACCAATTGCCTTAGCGCGTTCAATTGGATCAATAAACAAGTTCGTGATAATTGCAAGAGTTGCGGGAAACACAAGTGCTGCGCCGATCCCCATTGCGCCACGCCAGAAGATCAACTGGTTAGTTGTCGATGCAAATGCCGCCATGCCGCTGCACGTCGCAAACACCACAAGGCCGACCTGCAAACTGCGTTTGCGCCCATAACGATCGCCAATGCCACCACCGGCAAGAAGTAGACCAGCAAATACCAATGCATAGGAATCAACAATCCACTGCAAAGAAGTCGTTGTGGCGTTCAGTTCACGTTGCAACGTGGGCAGTGCCACATTCACAATGAGGTTGTCGACAACAACGAGAAACACGCTGATGGCAAGAACTGCGAGTACCCACCAGCGACGCGCGTAGGCAATGGATTGAGGAGATGTTGTATTCATACTTGACAATGTCTAGTCGTTGTACTTGACATTGTCAAGTTGTACTCTGAGACCATGGTTCCTGGCCCGCACGATCAACATGGCGATGTTCGCCGGCTCGTGCTTGATGCCGCCATTGCCATCATCGAATTAGACGGCGCTGAATCACTATCGATGCGAGAAGTTGCACGTCGAGCCGGTGTGAGCCACCAAGCTCCGTACCACTACTTCGGTGATCGGGCTGGAATTTTTGCCGCCATCTCCGAGGAAGGTTTCGCATCACTTGCAAAAGCATTTCGCGAAGTCGACTTTTCCAACACATCACCTGCAAAGGCTGGTTTCATTGCTTATTTGGGCTTTGCTCGAAACCATGTTGGTCATTTTCGCGTCATGTTTCGTAACGACATTTGTGGTGTTACTACCCATGAAGCAGCTGCCCTCACCGCCGAAGATGCATTCAATGAATTGCTGTTGATGGTGTCTCGCACTATCGGGACATCAGCCGACGAAGCTGACCAATTGACGTTTGCGATCATGTTGTGGTCGCAAGCCCATGGGCTTGCCACATTGATTCTGGATGGTCCACTCTTGAACAGGCTTCCCGTGGAATTCAACGCTGAAGTACAAATACAGGCTGTTATCGACCTGGCTTCACAAATGGTGTCCCTGCAAGCCAGAGAAATGGGCCTTGTGCCCCAGGGTCACTAATTCCCGACCAAAGTTGTCGGGTTTTGGAATTTAACCTCTATCCTGACCCCCAGACACCTACTTCAAGGAGAACACTATGAGCGTACGTTTAGGCGACACAGCACCAGATTTCACAGCAGATACAACTCAGGGCACTATCAACTTTCACGAATGGTTGGGCGACTCCTGGGGCGTTCTATTTAGCCACCCAAAGGACTTCACACCGGTCTGCACCACAGAGCTCGGATATGTCGCTCGCATCAAGCCAGATTTCGACAAGCGCAACGTAAAAGTCATTGGTCTTTCCGTAGACCCAGTTGATAGCCACATCAAGTGGGAAGAAGACATCTCAGAAACACAGGGAACACCTGTGAATTTCCCAATGATTGGTGACGGAGACAAGAAAGTCTCGGACCTGTACGAAATGATTCACCCAAATGCAAGCGACACAATGACGGTTCGCTCAGTGTTCATTATTGGGCCAGACAAGAAGATCAAATTGTCACTCACCTACCCCGCGTCTACCGGACGTAATTTCGACGAAATTCTTCGCGTTATTGATTCACTTCAATTAACAGCCAAATTCAAAGTGGCAACTCCGGCCAACTGGGTAAACGGTAACGACGTCATCATCGGTGCAGCAGTATCTGACGATGAGGCAAAAACACTGTTCCCACAGGGTTGGAAGACAGTAAAGCCATACCTGAGAGTTCTGCCACAGCCGAAGTAAAACCAGCGTTAGTAGCCTTGGGGGTATGACCCCCCAGACACTTGCTGTTGCTGCTTCCACCATCTCTGCGTCCAAGATCTACGGATCTGGTGAAGACACTGTTTACGCGTTAAATGACGTATCAGTTGAGTTTTACGAAGGACAATTCACTGCGATCATGGGCCCCAGTGGTTCAGGTAAATCGACGTTGATGCATTGCATCGCTGGGTTAGACGAACTCACAAAAGGCTCTGCAATCATCGACGGCGTCGACTTGTCGACGATGAAGGACAAGGGACTCACCGAGTTACGCAGAGAGAAAATCGGTTTCGTTTTTCAGTCGTTCAACCTTGTTCCTACATTGACTGCAAATGAGAACATTCGCTTGCCGCTCATGCTCGGTAACGACAAGGGTGACGAGGCCTGGATTCAAAACGTTATCAATACAGTGCACCTGCAAGATCGTCTTACGCACCGCCCAAGTGAATTGTCTGGTGGCCAACAACAGCGTGTTGCTGTTGCTCGTGCACTTGCATCAAAGCCGCGCATTATTTTTGCTGATGAACCAACAGGAAACCTTGACTCCACCACCGGTGCAGAAATTCTCTCCTTTATGCGTAAAGCAGTAGACGAGCTCGGCCAAACAATTGTGATGGTTACTCACGACCCAGTAGCTGCGGCGTATGCAGACCGCATCATCTTCTTGGCAGACGGCAAAGTAGTCAACGAAATGACCGAACCAACTGCAGCCAAAGTTCTCGACCTCATGAAAACACTCGGTAACTAAGTCGTGTTTCGTATTGCTTTAAAAGGAATCGTCGGTCGTAAAGCCCGGCTTATTCTCACTTCACTTGCGGTCATCCTTGGAACATCATTCTTGGCGGGAACATCTGTCTTTTCAGACACGCTGAACCGCACGTTCGACAACTTGTTCTCAGATGTTTTCAAAAACGTAGATGCATATGTCCGATCATCACAAGTCATTGAAGCCGACTTTGGATTAGAAGAGCGCCAACGAATTTCAACTGATCTCGTCTCAGTAGTCGAGAAAGTTCCAGGAGTTCGAGATGCGTCTCCAGATATTCAGGCGTTTGCGCGCATCATTGGAAAAGACGGAAAACCGCTTGGCTCAGACGGTCAAGGACCTCCGACTTTTGGAAGTATCGGTGAGGATTTTGCAGGCGCGCTCTGGCAAGTTGCAGACGGTAGATGGGCCAATGCTTCCAATGAAGTTGTTATTGACGAAGCGTCCGCAAAAGCGGGCAAGTACGTCGTCGGCGACACCGTGAAAGTGGTGGCACAGTCCGGAAGCCGTGAATTCACTCTCGTAGGTATTGCCTCCTATGGAGATGTGCGTTCCCCCGGTGGGGCAACCTTTGCATTGTTTGATTCGAATACTGCTTCTGAATTTCTCACAAAACCGGGCTTCATTGACGCCATTCTCGTCAGCGGAGACGGATCGGTCTCGGACACAAAACTTGCTGCAGCTATCCAAGCCGTGATTCCTGCAACTGCCAAGACAGAAACTCTCACCGGCGCTCAAATCACATTAGAAACACAAAATCAGATTGGTTCTGCGCTCGATTTCTTTGGCATTTTGTTACAGACATTTAGCTTCATTGCACTCGGAGTTGGATGCTTCGTTATTTATAACGTGTTCTCTATTAGTGCTGCTCAGCGTCAGCGCGAGAACGCATTGCTCCGAGCTATCGGTGCAAGTCGCAAGCAAGTAACGCGTGCAATGTTGATTGAATCCGTCGCAGTGGGCCTCGTTGGTTCCACTATTGGACTGGTTGCTGGAATCGGATTGTCAAGTGGCCTGAGCGCACTGCTGAAAGCTTTGAATGTTGATATCCCAAGTAGTGGTCTCGTCGTGAATCAGGGAACCATTGTTTCCACCATTGTTATTGGTTTAGTCGTCACGGTGCTTTCAGCCATTCTTCCCGCACGTCGCGCAGGAAAAGTACCCCCGTTGGCAGCAATGCGTGCCACAGCATTAGAAATTGCAGAGCCCGGTCGTAAGCGTTTATACGGCGGCCTTCTATCCATCGCTTTTGGTATTGCAATCATTGCTGCAGTGATAGGTGGCGCAAACAACTCGTACCTCGGGTTTGGCATCTTGTTCGTGTTTATCGGAACCATCGTTCTTGGGCCAATCATCGCTCGTCCCGTCGCATTGTTCTTGGGTAGACCTGCTGCTCGTTTTCGTGGCATCACAGGCGTCATGGCGCGGCAAAACTCTGCACGTAACCCAAAACGCACTTCCCGCACTGCATCGCCAGTACTCATTGGCGTTGCCCTCGTTACCGCAGTCACTGCATTAGCAGCTTCCATCAAGGGTCAAATCAACGACGTCTTTACGGAACAATTCAAGGGCGACTATGCAGTCACTACGAATAATCAGGTCACGGGTGGCCTCAGTCCATCTCTGGCTCTTGATCTCAACAAACTTCCCGAAGTGGACAGAGCATCTGGCATTGGATTAATCACAGTCAAACTGAACAACAACGGTCAGTACTTCACCACCATTGATCCAGGCACAGTTGATGGTGTATTCGATCTTGGACTTATAAATGCCAAGTACTCAGACCTGACCCCTGACAGCATTTTCTTAGCCGAGTCCTATTCATTACGTAAAAACCTTCCAATAGGAAGTGTCCTCAATGTCACATTAGGAGATGCAACCCAACGAGTACTTACTGTGCGCGGCTTGTATAAATTCGACGAACTCGCAGGAAATTTTGTTGTCAATCGCGCAATGATCGCAAACTCTTCAATAGTCAACTTTGATATTGGCGTATATATCGTCGCCAAAAAAGGTGTGCCTGATGGCGAGGTGCAAGCCGCACTTGATAAAGCCGTGAAGAAATACGGCCAGGGAGAATTGCTATCCAAAGCTGAATACATTGACAAGCAATCTGGCCAAGTGAACCAATTACTTGGTCTCATTTATGGCCTGCTCATGTTGTCCATCATTATTGCCTTCGTCGGAATCATCATCACGTTGCTTCTTAGTGTCTTTGAACGACAACGCGAACTTGCACTATTACGTGCAGTGGGTATGACCCGTTCTCAAGTGCGCACCACCGTACGTTGGGAAAGCGTCATTACGTCACTTCTTGGTGCTGTTCTCGGAATCATTCTGGGTATCGGCCTTGGTTGGGTCATCGTGTTCGCCCTAAAGGATCAAGGTCTCACATCTTTCAAACTGCCTGTTGGTCCAACCATCGTCATTATGGTGATGTCATTCATTGTTGGTTTATTTGCTGCTATCTACCCGGCATGGCGCGCAACTCGCGTGAATATTCTCGACGCACTAAACACCAACTGATATGAATCTGCCTGTAATTACTCCTGAAATGTTGACGTTTCTGCAAGAACGCCACCTCGCATCACTCACCACCATGCGTAAAGACGGATCACCTCACGTAGTTCCCGTTGGGTTTTCATACGATGATGAATCTTGCACAGTACGTATCATCACGTTCCCATCTTCTGTGAAATACAAAAATGCATTACGCGGTGGGCGTGCAGTGGTGTCCCAAGTAGACGGTGGGCGTTGGCTTTCTTTAGAAGGAACCGTCAGCGGTACTACAGATGCAGATCGCGTTGCTTCAGCGGTACAGGGATACACCGCGCGGTATCAGGAACCAAAAGAACGTGCGGATCGCGTTGCCATTGAGATTCATGTCGACCGCATTATGGGTCGTGCGTAAGTCTTACGACGCTGGACGATGTCGCAAGATGTCGGAAATGAATTGAGCACCGGCTGGGTGAGCATCCATCATGCGAGCAATCGGATCTGAATCATCACGTTCTGGGTAGGGTTCGCACCCCACTTGGCAGCCCTCGCACCAATACAACAGCCGAGCGTGTGTACCCACTTTGGTGAGACGAATCACATCACCGCAACGAACACACTTCTGACCATTGCGGCCATATACCGCAAGACCACCTGGTACATCTGGCGCGGTAACTCGCACAGGCGACTGAAGGTTTGCACGCACTTGTGCGGCAGCAGTGAGCACAATGTCTAAGCATGTTGACTGTGGAACAGAACTAACAAGTGCCCACGGGTGTACTCCACAGGACCACAACACTTCACAGCGATACACATTGCCCACACCACTCATCACACGTGGATCCAACATTGCTTCAGCGATTGTGGAATCTTGATTGTCGTAGTGAAACAACCTTGACGCGCATTCATGCAAGTCTGCGTCTGGTCGCGCAACATCAGGACCAAGTCCCCCTGCGCGCGGATGACGTGATTGATCGAACTGGCGATACGTCTCTGCAACACGAGTACCGAAGGCCACTGCTACCCAGTCTTCGGTTTCAATGATTACGTGCGCAAGATGACGTCGACGTTTCCATTTTTGGCCCACGTGATACGCATGCCATGTTCCGCGCAGACGAAACTGAGTGTGGAGAACAATGCCATCGTCAAAAACAATTTCCAGCTGCTTACCGTGATTCTCTACACGTTCAATTGCTGCGCCAACTTGGGGAACTGGGCCAACAAGGCCAACTGATTCAAAACGAGAGATTGTTGTTCCAACGAGGGCCGTTCGCAGCACTGCGGCTGCTCGATACATGGCGTCGCCTTCGGGCACGCATGAAATTCTAGTTCAGGGAAGTTGACCGACGGAGGCAAGCGCCAAACGAATCAAACGATCATGACCACTTGTCATTTCGCGAATGACATCATCACTCACAGCTTGTTTCGGAGTGAACCATGCAAGGTCGAGCGCCTTTTGCGAAGGTTCACATTCACCGGTGACGGGCACTACATACGCCAAACTCACAGCGTGATGTCGTGGATCGTAGAAACCAGAGATTGATGGATCAGTGAAGTACTCCACCACGGTGAAGGGCGAAGGTTCTGGTGGCACGCGTGGGAGCGCAAAGGGCCCAAGGTCCTTCTCTAGATGGCGCATAAGTGCGTCTCTGATGCGCTCATTCAGCATGACGCGCCCTGAAACCACCATACGGCTGATACTTCCGTCTGCGGCCTGCTGCAGGAGCATTCCCACATGGGTTACTTTCCCATCGGGGTCACAGCGCACCGGCACAGCCTCGACGTAGACCAACGGCACTTGATTGCGAACCATGGCGATCTCTTCTGGGGAGAGCCACGCGTTTTGAGTCTCAATTCGTTGGTCAGTCACAGCCCCGACGCTACTACGCACCGTGCCTTTAGTGAATGAAGGTCGCGCCCCGTCTTACAGCCGTTATGAGGACGGTGGTACCGTAATTCTGTGTGCATTGAGCACATCTCACTTCCAAGGAGACACCATGGCAATCAAAGTTGCAAAATTCAGAGACGTCGCAAACGGACTCCAGCCAGGACAGTTTGCTGTCGGTGATCATGAGTCTGTGAACTCGTTGAACGACCTCGACCCGAAGTACAAAATGCTTGTCGACAAGCCATTTGCCTGCACCATGGCAGTTATGGGTTCCGATGGCCGCCCCAACCTCACTCCAATGTGGTTTGACTACGACGGAGACAAGGTGTTGGTGAACGTTGCTTCGCAACGCACTAAGACAAAATGGATTCGCAAGACACCTCAGATCACCATCTTGATCATGAACCCAGAGAACATGTACCACTGGATGAGCATGAAAGTCACCGTCGAGCGCGAGATCTCGGAAGACGATCCAAAAGAAGGCACAGCTGTTACTGAACACCTCAACAAAATCTGGCGCAAGTACATCGTCGATGGTGGCGACACCTACGGCTTGCGTGACCCATCAATCGATGAGCGTCGCGTGTTGTTCGTGTGCAAGATTGACAAGATCGCAACCTTCGGTCAGCCATAAAGCACAACATGAAAATCAGTGTCGTCGGTGGGTCCATCGGTGGACTCACCGCCGGACTGCTACTTCGCGATGCAGGGCATGACGTTCGCGTATTTGAACGTTCACCAGCAGAACTTGCCCAGCGCGGAGCGGGTATTGGTCTATTGCCCGAGACGTCTCGATACCTCACCGAGTGTGCCGGAGTAGACATAGACGACATCTCTATTGCTACGTCGAACATTCGTTATTTGTCTCAAGACAATTCGATACTGCACGAAGAGAAACACAACTACCGATTTAGTAGTTGGAACACCATCTACCGTCAATTATTGTCGTGCATGAAGCCAAACGACTATGTGCTCGATCACGGGATGACTGGGTGGAGCGATGTTGATGCAACAGAAGTGACCGTTACCTTCGCCAATGGAAACACCGAGACATCAGATGTAGTTGTCTTTGCTGACGGGGTGAACTCACTTGCGCGAGCAACACTTCTGCCAGGCGCAAACCCGAGATATGCAGGGTATGTGGCGTGGCGCGGCATGGTGCACGAAACAGAACTATCAGCCGAAACGCGTACTTTGCTTGCTGACGCAATCACATACTTCGTCTATCCGAACAGCCATATTTTGGTGTACCCCATTCCCGGACTTGAAGGCGAGACGGCACCTGGGCAACGGCTATTCAATTTTGTGTGGTATCGCAACTACTCAACTGGTGGTCAACTGGAAGATTTACTCACAGATATCTCTGGTGTACAACGTGAAGTCTCGTTGCCACCAGGCGCTGTTGCTCCACACCACATTGCAGAAATGCAAACACATGCTAAGGCACACCTTCCCGCAGCAATTGCTGAGCTCATCGTGAAGACGCAGCAGCCATTCATACAAGTTGTCTTCGACCTCACTATCGACCAGATGGCATTTGGTCGCACATGCCTGCTCGGCGACGCAGCCAATCTTGGTCGCCCACATGCGGCAGCAGGCACTGCAAAGGCTGCAGACGATGCATGGGCACTGACTGATGCTCTTGCTCGCAATGACGACCTACTGACTGCACTGCGCGAATATGAGAACTCGCAATTGGCCGTCGGCCATCAACTGATTGAACGAACTGAACTTATTGGTCGGCGTTCACAATTTGAAAACTCTTGGGTGCCCGGCGACCCAGACCTCATCTTTGGACTGAAAGCACCCGGCACATGAGCGCTACTGCAAACGCAATGACCGACATCGCACACGCAATCCTTGCAACTCTGGACACCAACCAAACGCCGCAGGCGCACTGGCCCTTCCCAAGCGAAGACGAACGACAGAAGTGGTTCTACACGCCAACAGACCACGGTGGCCTCACGCTGCACACACTCACACCAGAACAAACACGCTTGGTGATGCGATTAGTTGATGCGGGACTCTCACGACCTGCGTACATCACCGTTTCTACGATCATGGGGCTCGAGAATGTTCTCGACCAGCTTGAGGGTTGGACCGCACACTGGAATTTCCCACGCGGTCGCGACCCACAGCGATATTTCTTACGCATTTTCGGCGAACCGGGCTCGTCTGCATGGGGTTGGCGCATTGGCGGACATCACGTGTCGTTGCACTTCACCATTCTGAATAACGAAGTCATCTCCAGTACACCGTGCTTCTTGGGCGCAGACCCAGCCTCTTCCCCATTGCTCGGTGGTCAGTTTCTGCGGCCTCTTGGTGCATGTGAAGACCTCTCGCGCGAACTCATGCACGCCTTCACCGATGAACAACGTTCTCTTGCAATCGTTTCGCATGTGCCTCCCACAGACCTAGTGACAGCAAACAGAAGTGAGCTTCATGATGGAGACATGGCGCTTCCATTAGCCAAGGTATGGCGAGACGAATTCACTGGTGATTTGCAAAATGTGGTGGAACAGTTTCAAGAGAATGAAGACGCAAAGATTGGGTACACGGCCGAGCATGCATCAGCATTGTCATATTCCACTACCCCGAAGGGCATCGCAGCTGCTTCAATGAATACGTCACAGCAAGACATCTTGCGAGCATTAGTGAACACATATGTGGGTCGCATCAGCGATGAATTTGCACAACGCGAAGCAGACAAGGTATCTGAGTATTTTCAGCAGTTACATTTCGCATGGGCTGGCGGCACTGCAGTTGGCGTACCGCACTACTACCGCATTCAAGGCCCGCGTCTACTTGCCGAGTACGACAACACCACTCGAGACGGCAATCACGTTCACACCGTGTGGCGTGACCCTGTGAATGACTTCGGTGCAGATGTTCTTGCAGAACACCACCGACAGTCTCATTAGAGATACGCCTCGCTCTGTGGCGACGTTCTACCAATCTGTAGAAACGTATTTGGTCTCCATAAAAGCCAAGAGACCATCGTGACCGCCTTCGCGACCAAGCCCAGATTGCTTGACTCCACCAAACGGCGCTGCTGGATCTGAAACCAAACCGCGATTTAATCCCACCATGCCAGTCTCTAAAGCGTGCGCAAGTCGCATTCCACGCCCGTGATTACGCGTGTAGATGTATGAAACGAGCCCATGATCTACGCCATTGAAGAGCGGAATTGACTCTTCAATATCTTGCACTTCAATAATCGGAGCAACTGGCCCAAAAACCTCTTGTTGAACAATTGAATGGTGTTGCCGAACTCCCGCCAACACTGTTGCTGCATAGCCGTGCATCGGTGCAGGTGTGGCACTTGCGCCACATAACGCAGTGGCACCCTCAGATATCGCACGCTCCACCAATGAAGACACACGAGATTGTTGCGCCGCACTAACCAGTGGTCCGAGTGTGGTTGCTTCGGTCATACCGTCGCCTACAACTAGTGCAGACATTCGTTTTACAAACTTGGAAGTGAATTCGTCGAGCACTTGAGTATGCACATAGAAGCGATTTGCAGCCGTACACGCTGCTCCGCCATTGCGCATTTTTGCAATCATTGCGCCATCAACTGCTGCGTCAATATCTGCATCATCACAAACAATGAATGGCGCGTTACCACCTAATTCCATGGAGCAGTTCACGATGTTGCCAGCGGCCTGACTCAGCAGAAGCGACCCCACACGTGTGCTTCCCGTGAATGACAGTTTGCGCACAATGCCGGTAGCAAGTAAGGCTGCAACAGCATCACCCGGAGGATCAGGCGTGATCACCTGAAGCACTCCATCGGGTAAACCAGCGCGTTTCAAGATGTCTGCAATGGCATATGCGGTCAGTGGCGTCTCATGAGCAGCTTTCAACAACACGGTGCAACCAGCCGCCAATGCAGGGCCTACTTTGCGAGTAGCCATAGCTGCAGGAAAGTTCCACGGAGTGATGCACAGAGCTACACCCACGGGCTCACGCGTTACAGCCAACCAATTAGTGCCATTCGGCGCTTGGCGTAGATCTCCATCTATTCGCACGGCCTCTTCGCTAAACCAGCGAAAGAATTCCGCTGCGTATGCCACTTCGGCGCGGGCATCTGACAAAACTTTGCCGTTCTCGCGCACTATGAGCGTCGCCAGCTGCTCTTGCTCGGCAATCATGATCTCAAAGGCACGACGCAGTATTTCAGCGCGTTGACGAGGCAATGTGGCGCGCCACGTGGTGAAGGTTTCACTGGCCTTCTGAGCAGCCTCTAGGCACTGAGCCACCGTATGGTTCGGTACTTCTCCTTCAAGGTTGCCGGTTGCTGGGTTCACGATGCGAATAGTTGCCATGCCTCTATTCTGCCCCAGAATGCCAAAAGGGCCCGGTGCTTTCGCACCGAGCCCTAAGTGGTTGTTCTGGGGTGAACTACTGGATGTTTAGGGCAAGTGTCTTTGAGATGGACACAATGTTTGCTGGCAATGCTGCATAACCCTTGATTTCAGCCACAGCTGGAGCACAAGTATCAAGGATGTAGTTGACGAAGCGCTGAGCTGTCAACATCTTTGCTGGAGTGTTTGCAGAGTTTGTGTTAGCTGAAGTGTTAGCCATTGCGTACGAAACTGCGGTGATTGGATAAGCCCCGGCAGCTTTTGTTGCGTAGTCAAATGTAACGACACCAGTGGTGCTGTTAACTGCTGCTGCTGCAACGAACTTGGCTGCACCGGCTGATGTTCCTGCGAGGAATTCGCCCGCTGCATTCATAATTTTTGCTGATGCAATTGATTTGCCAGCTACCTGACGCTCATTCACGAACGAAACCTCGGCGTAGCCGATTCCGCCATCTTTGTTCATGACACCGTTTGCAACTCCATCGTTACCCTGAGCACCAATAAATGAACCGTCAGTCGGGAGAGTACCTGATGGTACGCCGAAAGTATCTGAAGCTGAAGTTGTCCACACTGCAGGAACGGTCGAGTTCAGGTATTTGAGGAAGTTGTTGGTAGTTCCCGAACCCTCTTTGCGGTGATACACGGTAATTGGGGTAGAAGGAAGTGTTACTGATGTTGGATCAATTGACACAGTTCCCAAAACAACTTTGTTATATGAGATTGTGTATTCGGCGCCTACAGCGTATTTCAGTGACAAAACATTTTTTCCGACCACTGGCTTCTTGTTGTAAACAGTTGTGGCAAAACCATCGGCTACTTTCGAGGTAATTACCAAGTTCTTCGTCTTGCTAGTAACGATGTTTTTCTTCAAAGTCACTGTAAGAGCAGCCTTTGTGCCCTTTTTCACGATGGAGAATTTTGCAGCACCATTGAGGCCACTCAAAGTTGGCTTTGCAGCAACTGGGTTGTCGAGCTTGATTGATGCGTCGTTCCATGTCTTGACAGTTCCTGCGAAAATCTTTGCAAGAGTTGTAGGAGTCAATTGCAACACTGTTCCGGCTGGCTTCACGCCATCAAGGCGGTATGCCACGTTGATAGCACCTGAGATAAGTGGCAACCAAACGAATGAGCTGCGGTATCCCGAGTTTCCAGATGACCACATTGAGTCTGACATTGCGAAGTCATATGTGTTGTTGTAGAAGTTTGTACGACCTGTTGATGAACCAACGCCTGTGTAGTTGACGGTTCCAGCATTCGGGTTGGCGGTTGAGTCACCGGCGAATGTTGCGCGGCATGATTCGATGAGGTTCTGCGGGAAAGTGGCACCACCGGCAACAATGTTGTCAGTTGAAGCCGCTTGCACTGGGTTGACCAGTCCTGCAGATCCGATCAATGCAGATGCTGCAACAGCTACTGCGAATTTCTTGGATAGTTTCATTTGGATATTTCCTCCTGGTAGGGATTAACTACCGATGACTGTAAAGACATGAGGCAACGCCAAAGTGAGGAATGAATGGCCTTTGGAAAAACTAAAGGTTAACTGCAGGCAAACTCAGCCGAAGCGGCCTTGTACATAGTCAGCTGTGCGGGGATCCGAAGGTGTACTAAAGATGACAGATGTGCGGTCGGCTTCCACGATTACTCCTGGGCCCCCATCGCTCAGGAAAAATGCACAATGATCAGACACACGAGCTGCTTGTTGCATGTTGTGGGTAACAATGACAATGGTCATGTCTGACGACAACTGCACAACGGTCTCTTCCACCTTCAATGTTGACGCTGGGTCAAGCGCTGAACACGGCTCATCCATCAGCAATACATCAGGCTTGACAGCCAACGCGCGAGCAATACACAGACGCTGCTGCTGGCCACCGGATAGCGAACCACCGGAAGTCTTCAGACGATCCTTCACTTCTTTCCACAGTCCGGCACGAGTTAGGCACTCTTCAAGAAGGGAATCTTTGTCTTTGACCTTTATGTTGGCCAACTTAAGCCCGGCAAGAACGTTTTGACCAATAGTCATTGATGGAAATGGGTTTGGCTTCTGGAACACCATTCCGACTTTTAGGCGCATTGCGGTGACATCGACGCCGGGAGCATAGATTTCTTTGCCATCAAGGAAAACTTCACCAGCCATTGCTGCTCCTGGGATGAACTCGTGCATGCGGTTAAGGACTCGAAGGAATGTTGACTTGCCACAACCTGACGGCCCGATAAGTCCAGTCACACTGTTTGCTGGAAAATCAAGTGAGATGTCTTCAAGAACATGGTGCTTGTTAAACCAAACGTGTACGCCCTTGGTTTGCAGACCATTTATGCCGACGCGACCTTCGTCTAACGGATTTCCACCTTGTGGTGATGAGTGTGAGTCGGTATTCATATTGCTCCCAGTTTGAATTGTTGCATCGTCCATTTTGTTACCCCTTAGCCCGCCCGCTCGCAAGTCGGGCAATCGTGAAAATTATAAAAATCAAAGAGAGTAACACTGCTGCGCCGCCCCACGCACGAGACAAAGCCAAGTCAGTTCCGTTTGTAAAGTTCTGGTAAATGTACATCGGCAACGATGCAAGCGGATGCCCAGATGTGTCAGTTGAAAAGTTGGCTAAATAGAACGAAGTCATGATTAATGGAGCAGTTTCTCCACCGACTCGAGCGACACCAAGCATCGACGCCGTAACAAGTCCGGCTCGTGCTGCCGGCAGAACAATTCGGAAAGTTGTGGCAGTTTGCGTTGCGCCTAATGCATACGCAGAAGTGCGCAGATCTTCTGGAATTAATTTCAGAACTTCTTCTGTAGTTCTTGCAACGGTGGGAAGCATCAGGATTGACAAGGCAACAGCACCAGAGATAGCACTAAATCCCTTGCCTGTGACCATGACCGTGAAAACAAAAAGGCCAGCAACAATTGATGGCACACCACTCATTGACTGAACCATGACTCGCACAAGTCCGCTTAATCTTCCTTTGATTTCAGTTATGTAGACCGCAGTGATAATTCCAAACGGAATAGCAATGAGTGATGCAATGAGAAGGATGATTCCTGAACCAACAATTGCATGTGACAGACCTCCCATGTTCAGTTCATCATCACCCGACGTGACTGACATGTCTGAGGTGAAGTAACCCCAGTACACAGCCTCTGCGCCACGCTTAAACACTGCGAAAAGAATTGAAACCCACGGAATAAATGCAGTAAAGAAGCCGGCACACACCAACGTGGTCATTACCTTGTCAACTGCTTTTACTTTGTCGTGACGTAAGCCGAAAAAGAAAGACACAATGAGATACGCAGCAACGAATGCCACATAACTGCCAAGTGGCCCTGCGAGTCCGGTGAAGTTCACAACTAGCGCTGCCAGAGCGGCCGAAATCACGATAGTTGGAATCAATTCCTTGAGTGAATTATTGCGGTTCACCCATGGGCGACGTGGAGTCACAACAGAGGTAGTGGTAGATGTCATTTCATGCTCCGCGCCGCACGGCCAACGATAAGTGATGCCCCAAAGTTCACGAGAAGTGTCAGTACGAACAACACCAAACCAGCCGCCAGAAGAGCTTTCAATTCGAGTGGACCAGCCTCACCGAATTTACTGGCAATCAGTGAGGCAACGTTTCCCCCAGCACTTGCAAGAACTTGAAACTTGACTGCGAACACCAAGTTGAGCGTGAGCAACACTGCAATTGTTTCGCCCAACGCTCTACCAAGCCCGAGCAGCATTCCACCGACTAGACCACTTAGCCCGAACGGTAAAACGACGGCACGAATAGCACCCCATCGTGATGCACCCAATGCGTATGCCGCTGTAATTTGATCTTGCGGTGCACGTGAATACACCTCGCGTGTGACAGAACTTGCAATCGGCAAGATCATGAGGCACAACACCAACGAGGCAACAAAAGGTGAAGCGTCAAAGTTTTCCCGTTCAACAGCAAAGATAGGTATCCATCCGAGATACTTATTGATGCTGGCTGCCCATTGAGACGCATATGGCATTAGGACCAGGTACCCCCACAAGCCATAAATAATCGAGGGAATTGCAGCCATGAGGTCGAGAATTGATACGAGCACAAATCGAATCTTTCGCGAAATGTAGTACTCGAGAAAAAGCGATGTTCCCATCACAAAGGGAAGTGCAAAAATCATTGCCATGGTCGACACAATGATTGACCCGATCAACATTGCAGCTACCCCAAATTGTGCAGCACGGCCATCATCAACTGAGCCAGGATCCCATTTTGATGTCGTGATGAAGTCAAATCCAAAAGTTCGGAACACTTCGGTACTTCGTACGAATAGGAATCCGGCAATCAGTGCCAGAACTACAAAAGCCGAAAGTGCACCTGTTGTAACAACGCCTTGGAATGCCTTATCTGATGTTCGAGACTTCGCTGTAATCTGTCTGCGTTCGGGAAGTGTCGTTTGCACCCCTTTATGGTTGCAGGAGACAATGAACGATAGACCGACAGTTCATGAACACGAGATGAACGAGGGGTCAGATTTTGGTTATTTATCGCCTATTTCAGGCCAAGGGAACGGGTGGCCATGGCCTCGACGTCGCCCTGGTCATGGGTGACCAAGATCGTTGCTCCGGTAGAGCCGCCTAAAACCTCGGGCAACAGCTCGCGTAGGGCGACACGCGAGGCAACATCAACGGCGGATAGCGGTTCATCGAGGAGCAATACACGTGGCTCGAGAACGAGAGCACGTGCAAGTGCAACGCGTTGACGTTCTCCCCCACTGAGATCATTGGAGCGTCGTTTTTCAAACGATGCCAACCCAACACGTATCAATATTTTTTGGGATCGTTCTATCGCTTCATCTTTAGTTACTCCATGCGCACGAAGCCCGTATGCGACATTCGACAACACATTCATGTGTGGAAACAGACGAAGGTCTTGAAACACAACTGCACACGTTCTCTGTTCAGGAGTAACCCAAATTTTTGCTACAGGATCATCCCATGTGATGTTGTCTGACTGCAATTGTCCGCTACGAAGTGGGACAAGACCGGCGATGGTGTGAATGACAGTTGATTTACCAGAACCGTTTGGCCCGGTAATGGCCAATACCTCGCCATCGGCAACAGAGAAATTGAGAGC
>Ga0214921_10005097_pt1 | contig 18804 bp, 16 predicted proteins | sample LL1505_MetaG_FD_177992 | JGI IMG/M metagenome (GOLD analysis project Ga0214921, IMG submission 177992) | Freshwater microbial communities from Lake Lanier, Atlanta, Georgia, United States - LL-1505 | ecosystem: Environmental > Aquatic > Freshwater > Lake | place: USA: Georgia | collected... | reverse complement strand
AAAATATAACAAGCGGATGATCAATGGAAGCAAATACACCCACAAAGTCTTGCAAGGTCTTTTGGAATCTGTCTTCAGCCTCACGGGGAGGAAGCTCGTTTACGGGTGATTGTGTGCCAGTGATATGAATGAGTTCGGGAATCAAATCTATGAGTAGTACTACATTGGGACTACAGGAACCTAAGATTCGGGTTTTCCATCTCTGGATCTTCTCTTCTTTTTCAGTTAAAATTTGTCTTACAAGTCCCGTGAATGCCTGGATAAGGGAGTAGTACGGAATGTTACGCTTGAACTGGTCGAACTTGCCTGAGAGAAAGTATCCACGTTTTTCTAGAATGGGTTTGTGTATTTCGTTGATGAGGGCGGTCTTTCCAACTCCTGAATACCCTCCCACGAGAACCAGTTTGGTTTCCCCATATCCTTCTGTATCTCCTTCTTCCGGAATTCTATCTTGGGAACTGGAAATTCTCTCAAAGACATCCAACAAAAAACTCGTTTCGGCTTCCCGTCCATAGAGCTTTTGGGGTATGGAAAAAATCCCCCTCGACTCCCGCTCTCCCGGAACAAACTCAATGGGTTTTTCATTTAACAAAAGTTCTCTGGGGAGTTCCAAGTCTTCCTGAAGCCCTTTTGCAGACATATACCTATCCTCTGCATTCTTGGAGAGGAGTTTTAAAATTAGGTCAGAGATTGCACTCGGTATTTGGGGTTGTACCTCAATTGGTGGTAATGGAGTGAGCGCTATATGTGCATGAACCTGTTCCAATGGATCGGTTCCTAAAAAGGGAAGCCTACCCGTGAGAAGTTCATAGAACGTAACACCGAGAGAATAGAGATCCGAACGAAAGTCTATACTACGGTTCATTCTGCCCGTCTGTTCAGGGGAGATGTACGACAATGTCCCCTCCAAAGTTTCGGGCTGAACGGGAGCCTGTTCCTCGGACTGCAAGAGCGAAGCAAGTCCCAAGTCTATGAGATACACCTTTCCCGTTTCCTTTTGCACTAGGATATTGGCGGGTTTAATGTCCTTATGGAGGATGCCCCTCCCGTGGAGGTTACTCAGTATCTGCGTGATCTGGATGGATAGATTGAGAAATATGGAGAGAGTCTTGGGTGTAGAGTTCCAGTAGTCCATGAGGGGAATCCCGCCCACATCCTCCATGACCAGGATGAGTCCATTCCCCTCTCTCAGTAGTTCCAGAACGGGCACGATTCCCGTGCCTAAAGCCCTCTCCGATAGATCAAATTCATATTTGATACGTGTGATATCCCTAATGCTCGGAAAATCACCGTTTAGAGACTTTAGGACCAAGGATTTTCGATCCGAATCCCGAATTGCACGTCTCACAATAACACGATCGCTTTGGTAGATTGTTTCGAGGATTTGGTAGCCTTGCATTGTGGTGCGTGTCCAACGATGCACGCTATCCTGTATGGATTATTTGTCAGTAAATTTTTTTATTAATCTATAAGAAAACTGTAATTTCCCAATGTAATCTTGGATTGAAATCTCCCATGGTAAATAAAAATAATTTAATTAGTAAATATTCATTATATTTTTTATGACTATCTATTTGAATTTGACACATCAAAATGCATATATTTATATAGAATTATGCGCACAACAATTGACATTCCCGAAGAACTTTTCAAAGAGGCTCAATCTATTTTAGGTTTTAAATCCAAGACCGATGTGGTTATTTTTTCCCTACAAGAAGTGATACGAAGGAAAAAGCTGAAGAAATTAGCTGATCTTGCAGGTAAGGTAGAATAAGAACATCACACCAAATTCACTTCTTTGCAAAACTTTGAAAAAGGAAGTATGCGAATATTTCCCTCAATCAAAGCATCCTTTTTACCCAAGTGAACTTGGTAAAATTTTGGGATATTGGTTCTGTCCCGGAAGTATCTTATATGGGGTGAGATTCCCTTTTCTCCCGTCTTACATTCTACGGCAAAAATTGGTTTTTTATTTTTAATTATTACAAAGTCTATTTCTCTTTTATCAGTATCACGAATAAATCTCAGCTCCATAACATCCCCTTCTGTATCTTCCAAATAATGGCAATATTTAAGTAAGTGACTAGCCACAAAATTTTCAAATTTTGATCCTTCAGTACTACTTGAACTCCAATCCCAAAGATAGAGTTTTTTCTCTTTTTTAACAGCCCGAATCTTTGGCGCCCCGAACGGTAAGATTCTAAAACAATAGTAAACTTTTTCTAAAATAGAGATCCAGTTTTCAGCTGTTCTAAAGTTGACTTCCAGATCTTCAGATAAGGATTTTATGGATAAGGGAGATCCAATTCTATGTTGTCTTACCAACCTGTCTGGGTCCTCCCACAAAAACCATTCGTTTTTGTAAAAACTCAGATATATCTTTTTTTAGGTATCTTTCAATTACCATAGGTTAAATTTCATTCATGAGTTTATTGTAGTCAACTACATTTTACTCATGAGTTTTTTGTAGTGATGTGTAGTTTACTAATTGGAAGATGTATTCGAAAAAGCCGAACTTGGGTAATTTTTCTACTAGCTTCTCTAGAGATTTGATTTTATATCTTTCACTAACCAAGTTCTCATGGGTCCTTTCCCTTTGATATCTATGATACCGCGATCCTCGAGCTCAAAATCTTGTTTAATTAACTCAGCTGTGCTATCGCTCACTTGGATTCGTCCAGCTATTGCATGGGATTCCATACGGCTTGCTATATTTACTGTATCACCCCATATATCGTAAGCAAATTTATTTTTTCCAATAACACCCGCCACCAGTGGTCCTGAATGTACGCCTATTCGGATATCAAGGTTATCCTGATGTATCTCACGATGTTTTTGTACGATTTTTTGCATTCCATTAGCCATCATGACAGTAGCCTTTGCATGATCAGGGCGTGCATTTGGAATTCCCCCTACAACCATATAGGCATCTCCGATGGTTTTAATCTTCTCTAAGCCCAATTCTGAACATAACAGATCAAATTCAGTGAAGACCGAATTTAGTTTTTTCACCAAATCGGGAGCACTTAGCCTTGATGAGAGTGCTGTGAATCCCACTATATCAGCAAAAAGAACTGTCACTTCAGAATGAGAATCTGCTATAGTTCCCTCTTGATTTTTCAGTCTTTCGGCAATGGAAGTGGGCAGAATATTATTGAGTAATCCATCAGAGCGGCGACGCTCAATTTGGATTTCCTCTGCTTGGGCTATGATTGTTCTTTGGGCTAGATAATGCAATCTATGCTGATACTCGTTTAGCCAGGCTAAAAATGCTCCGAAAAATCCTATTGATACAAGAGTCCATACCATACCTCTTTTTACTTCAATGTCTACGAATGGATGATTCCACTCTAAAGAGTATACAATTAGTGTTGAGATAAGGGCATAGATGAGTTGTGTTCGAAATGTATAACGAGCAACTAGTGGAGCAATTGAGATAAAGACAGCACTCCACCCTGCGTATAGAACGGAAGATTGGGCATTGGCTTGTGATGCAATCAACAAAGTGCCAAGCATTGGTCCAAGACCAAACCAAAGTAGTACAACTTGGTGAGCAATTAAAAACAATCTGGTATATGTGAGAGCCCATGCTGAGAGCATGATAGGAAATCCAATGAAATACCTTGGAACATAAGCTATAGAGGGATCTGAGAGACTTATCAGATCGGCAATCCCATAGGTAGCAAATAAGATTGCTCCAATTAAAAGTGCAGACCTTGAAAAAGGTAAAACTGATTGGACTAGATGATCCTTAACAAATTCTGCCTCGAGAGTGGAATCAGCAAATTTTGCCTGGAGCATTTTGAGACTTTGGTTTTTGGGTAGCTGATTCATGAGAGGGGCTTTCCTTTTTTACTCAAGGTATAGTTAATTTTTACTTATAATCCTTAAAAAAATTAAAGGGATTGTCTACCCAAATTTCTTATGGCTTTGAAATTAGTAGATTTTCTTTCTTACCAAAAATATACTCGACTAAACCATAAGAATATTTTCCTTATTCTATAGAATAAAAAATCAAGTTTCCTTAAATATTAAACTACCGAAAGAAAGAGTAGAAACTTTTTCGTGGTGAGCCTTTTGGGATTATCTTTAGAGTGAACGAATAATAATAGGACCGGAATTGTTCTTGTCCTAAAAAAGAAAAATTGAAAATACTTATCTAAATTATTTGAATTAAATGAAAAAGTACTAAGGAACTCCCTCTCTTACTTTGGGCAATCTTTCATAGAAACAAAATCCATTTTCTTCTTTAATTAGCCTGAGTTCTGGATTGAAAATTTCTTTTAATACATTGCTTTTTTTTACAACAAAATAAGCTGGTTTATCAATTTCACCATAGACTAACCAATGCTTTTCATCCATGCTGGGAGTTTTTGATGGTTGTTTATCTGAGTAAAATAAATAGCCATAGCTTCTATGACCTAACACTTCAATATATACATCCTTATTTCGAAGACTTTTAAAAAAATTTACATTTGCTTCCTGTGTGTAGGTATTAACTTTAGGAATAATATAAATTAAGAGCAATTCAAAAATAATTGCTGTTCCTCCGAAAAGTATGCCTATTGCAAGTTTAGTCTTACCTTTTTTAAATATTAAGAAGAAAAGAATGTTACAAATCAAAAAAAGTATTCCAATCCAAATACCATTTAAGCCCCAATCAACCTGTATTTTCATTGCTTCTTTGATATAAATATCATTAGTTTTGTCTATAAAATTTGGAAGCATTTTACCTATGAACGGTAAACTTAGAAAAAGGAAAGAATAGAGTATTCCCATTCCAAATAATATTTTAATTAATAAAGATAACTTATTTTGTCTTTGACATACAATTGCGTATAGCGTATTTGCAGAAAGATAGGTCATAGGTAAATAACAGAGAGATGAATAATGGAGTATCTTAGTGGTAACTATTGAAAATAATAATAGTACAATCCAGAAAAGTATTTGCATCCATATTCTAAGACTACGTTGAAGGGGAGATTCTTCTCTTTGTGTGAATAAAGAAAAAATAGCAAATATAGAAGAAGGAAAGCAACCGAAAAAGAGTACTACAAAATGATAGTAAAATGGTTGACCGTGTCCGGCCTGGGATGTTCCGGCCAGAGCAAGTTGATATCTTATAAATTCTCCTAAAAACCAAAATCCATTTTGATATGTTTCAGGGCCGAACCATAGAAGGGATATAAACCCCGAAACAAAACAGAAAATAATAAATTCTTTGAATGAAATAAATTTTTTGAAATGGTTCACCGAAAAATATACACCCAGACAGAGAAGGGATATTAAAAGTGCTACGGGACCTTTGGTAAGAATTGCGGTACCAATAAAAAATCCTGCAATCATTAATTGTTTATTTCGATAACTTTGAATCATGGAAATATTTTTCTCCCATTCTCTTTCTGTTTCGAGATCAGGATGAAAGGTTCTAAATAAAAAGAAAACGCCACTAAATATAAACAAATTAAAAAATGGATCGATGATTCCTGTTTTGAAATACAGATGGGGAAGAAAAGAACCTGCAAAAGAAAGGGACCAAAAAATTCCGAATAATGTATCATGGTATTTTCTACCTATATGAAATATCATAAGTAAAGTTATTATCCCACAAATTACATTTGGAAACCTTGCTCCAAATTCCCCTATTCCGAAAACTTTCATAGAAATAGTTTGGATCCAAAAAAAGAGGGGAGGTTTTTCCCAAAAAGGCTTAAAATTTACCATCACCCTAGCGTAGTTTTCTGAAACAATCATTTCCCTCGAGGATTCAGCAAAATTCAGTTCATCCCAATCAAATAGCGGAACATCTCCCAAAAATGGTATATAAAATATTATACAAAATAATATAATAATTACGGAGATAATAAAATTTCTATGTTTCATAATATCCTCTTTTTTTCGCCACAGCTAATCGGAAACTCTCCTTCTTTGTACCTAAAAAAGGGATTTAAAAGTACCATTGCTTGGTTATGAAATAATGTCACCCTTACAAAGGGTTCTGTTTCGGGAATTGGAAAATTGATTTCTTTTACAGAAAATTGATTAAATAACTCTTTACCATATTCTCCTGTTACTTTAATATTTCCGGGCACTCCATTAAAGGAAATATGTATTACATTATTCTTATCCATACTTATGACGCCAATATCTGGATCTGGCAAATACATATGAAGTTTCTCTACCGAAATATAATTTCCACTACATAAATTTTTAAAAATTGAATCGGAATCTATTTTTTGTGCGTCAATCATAACAAATCGTTTCATAGATTCTCCGTTCTCTTTTTGAAACCTTGCCAATTTTTGGAATTTATTTTTCCACAATGGAGTTTTAAGTTCTTTTACAACAGAATCAGAGAAATAGTGTAAATCATCTGTTGACATTGCAAAAACAGGTCTACCCCTAGTAAGTAAATAATCCAAAAGTTCAATTGAGTTTCCAAAAACAGAAATTACTTCAATAGCGTTATAATCACTTAACTCTGCAATCTCCTCTTTGGAAAAACTTTTGTGAAGATAGGGGTGATTTATCACTGTAAAGGAATTCTTGGTTTTCATCTGGTCTATAGCCCATTGGAGATTTTCAGACCTAGAAAAAATAGGAAAAGGATCCGGAACAACTGTATTTGATCCCAATGTAAGGATATGACGTTTTTTAGAATTACACCCCCATTCATATCCCGGCAAATTCCATCCCTGGATACTCGAAACATCTGTGATTTGCATATAATCAGTTATAACTATACCGGAGTACTTTTCATTTATATATCCCCTATAAATCTCTTCGGGTGTATGTCTTACAAAAGAAAAAAATACCCTGTCGCTGTGAAGATGAAGAGCAACCTTCTTCCATTTTTTATCCCCTGATGTATAGGGAGAGTATATCTTATCCCCAGAAAATCGGTTGGACTGTCTGAGCTCACTTCTATATATTTTACTATTGTAAATATTTATAATTAGTTCAGATAGAATGAATAGAATAAAAATTAATATTAGAATCTTTGTATATTTTAATTTTCCAAAATTTATTGAAAACATTATACACTCCTTCTGGAATTCTTCATACCCATATAAATTAAATATATTTATAAATAAGAAATTTCCTTATATCAGAATAAGACAATTTTGGTATAGAATTCATTCGATTAATGATATAATTACAGGGAATGCAAATTTCATTACTCCGTCAAGCATGGTGATAATAAAGTAACTATTAAATTTTATATAAATTGAATGTAGTTCAGAGTGCTAGGAAACATTGATTATTACAATATGATGAATAATATATTACAGTTATATTGCAATATAAGAGTAAAAATATAATTCTATTTCCAATAAATTTTTCAAAATATTGAAAATATATTATGGGATTTGAACTAAATTAATTGTATAAATTGCTTTTACAGATACCCCACTTACACAGACGGTAAAGCAAAGAAACATACAAACAACCAAAACCATATTTCATACTTCTACTAAAGTTTATACTGGATGCTTCGTCAAAGTATTTAGTAGGACAAGTTACTTCGGCAACCTGGAAACCGGCATAAAATATTTGAGAAATCATCTGGTTATCAAAGACAAAATCATCAGAGTTTTCCATAAACCGAATTGAATTCAATACATCCTTAGAAAATGCCCTGTACCCTGTATGATACTCGGATAGTTTTTCATTCAGTAGGATATTCTGAATAAATGTAAGAAATCGATTAAAAAAATATTTGTATAGAGGCATACCCCCCTTGAGTGCTCCTCCACTCAATATACGTGAACCCAATACAACAGGATAAACTTCATTTCCTATAATGCTTATCATAGCCTCTAATAGCTTGGGAGTATACTGATAGTCGGGATGTAGCATTATGATAATATCCGCATTTAATTCCATTGCTTTGGTATAACAGGTTTTTTGATTTCCACCATAGCCTTTGTTTTTTTCATGCCTTATAACATGGTTCACACCCAACTCTCTTGCTAATTGAAAAGTGTTGTCCTTACTGAAATCATCCACGAGAATCAATTCATCCACAATATGCATGGGTATTTCTGATAGCGTAATTTCTAATGTTTTTTCTGCATTGTAAGCAGGAAGGACAACTACTACTTTTTTATTTTTATACATAAATATTATTTACTCTTCTTCTGGAGTACCGCTTAGAGAGGTGTTTTAATAATTGAATCTGTCTATAAAAAAATTTCATGATTGAGAAATAAAAATGTTACATTTGTCGATAAATTATTCATTTCCAAAATTTAAATTTTACAAATTGATGAAAATTTGATTTAAATAATATTAATATTTTTATGAATACTCTGACCTAATTTTAGAAGGAAGGGAAGTTCCAATGCCTATTACTATTTATTATCCTTGGAGTATGAAAAATTCTTGCGACTTAATAAAAACAAAAGAAATTGATGATACTCTTTTTTCTATCTCATCTATTAGGATTAATGTTTGGTAAATATTCAATTGGATTTACATCTATGGAATTTGATTTATTTGCGGATAAAAATATAACTCTTTGGAAATAGGTTCTTATTATGTTTTTGAAGTAGATCCACTCCTTTCTTGGCGAGAAATCTTAGAATATTTTAAATCTGCCACTCAAATTGGTTTAACCGCCACTCCCAAAGAAACTACAAAAGTTTCTAATATTGAATATTTTGGAGAACCCATCTATACTTATTCCTTGCGGCAGGGAATAGAGGATGGGTTTCTTGCTCCCTATAAGGTGATACGGGTTGGTTTGAATATTGATTTAGAGGGATGGAGACCCGAGGTAAATAAAAAAGATTTAGATGGTGATATAGTCGAAGATCGAGAGTACAACCAAAAAGATTTTGATCGAAATTTAGTCATTGATGAGAGAACGAAAGCTGTTGCCAAACGTATTAAAGAATTTTTACAAGACAAACTCTACGATAAAACCATTATCTTTTGTGTGGATATAGAACATGCAGAAAGAATGTGTAGGGCAATTCAGGAAGAGTTCAAAGCAGAAGTTTTAAAAAATAGAAAGTATGTATTGCGTATAACAGGCGATGAGAAAGAGGGTAAAAAAGAACTGGATAATTTTATCAACCCAGAAGAGAGATACCCCGTGATTGCCTGTACTTCCAAATTGATGACCACAGGGGTAGATGCCCAAACCTGTAAGCTTATTGTGTTGGATTCCAATATTAACTCAATGACAGAATTCAAGCAAATCATTGGTCGGGGAACTAGGGTAAATGAAGAATATGAAAAATTTTATTTTACAATTATGGATTTTCGAAATGTGACCAAGCTCTTTTCAGATCCTACATTTGATGGGGATCCTGTGATAATTAAAGAGCTGGGAGAAGAAGACTCCATGCCCGATGACAACCAGACTGGAGAAGATTTACCAAATGAGAGTGAAACAGAAAACTCACCCCCCACTGAAAATAATATTAGTATCACATCTGGTGGAGTCATAGAAGAATCTAAGGCCAAAGAAAAAGTATATGTGAATGGTGTGGACGTAAGTATTCTCAATGAGCGCGTACAACAAATGGATGAAAATGGAAAATTGGTCACACAGAGCCTAAAGGAGTATGCCAAAAAAGGATTACTAAGGCAGTAAAAAACTCTCGAAGATTTTAAGGAAGAGTGGAATAAGGTAGAAAAAAAAGAAGTGCTCATCCACAATTTAAAAACACATGGATTGGATTTGGACGAACTCAAAGAAAAAGCTAATAAGGACTTAGATATCTTTGATCTCTTGATACATATTGCCTGGGATGAGCCCCCTCTCACTAGAAGGGAAAGAGTTGAGCGGGTGAAAAAAAGAAATTACTTTGCTAAATATGGTGATAAAGCGAGAAAGATTTTGGAAACCTTATTAGATAAATATGGTAGAGATGGCATTGAAAACATTGAAAATCTGCAAATTTTAAAGGTTGAGCCCTTTGTTCATCTGGGGACACCCATAGAAATCCTAAGAGAGTTTGGTGGGAAAGACAAGTACAAATCTGCAATCAAAGAATTGGAAAAAGAAATATACACGGTGGCGGCATAGATGAAAAACATAGGTAATATTATCAAAACTCTACAAAACATAATGAGAAGAGACCAGGGTGTATCAGGTGATGCCCAACGCATTGAACAACTGGGATGGATGATTACTCTCAAGATTTTTGATGATAAGGATAAAGAATTAGAAGAAATCCAGGATAACTATAAATCTATCTTTCCAAAAGAGCTAAAATGGAGAATCTGGGCTCTCGATGATGAGGGCTTAACGGGAGATAAGTTAAAAGATTTTATTAACAATAAACTTTTCTCCGGGATTCGAAATTTGAATATTAGTACTACAGATAAAAAAGCACTTCGAATACGGAATATTTTTGAAGGTACAAATAACTATATGAAAAACGGTACCGTCATTCGTCAAGTATTGAATGAATTAAACCAAATTGATTTTAATGCCTCCGAAGATAGACATCTCTTTGGGGATATCTACGAGACAATTCTTCGGGATTTACAAAGTGCGGGGAACTATGGAGAGTTTTACACGCCCCGAGCGATTACAGAGATCATGACCGAAATCATTCATCCCAAACTCGATGAGATAGTTTTAGATCCAGCCTGTGGTACAGGAGGATTTTTGACCAGTGCAACTGAAATCATAAAAAAGGAAACTGTGGATGGTATTAAAGATTTCAAGAAATTGGAAAAAAATATTCGTGGAATGGAGTTTAAACCCCTTCCATTTATGCTGGCGTTTACCAATCTTGTACTACATGATATTGAAACGCCCAATATAGAATATACGGATAGCCTAAATAGAGAGTATACAAGTATTTCAGAAAAGGAACGTGTAAATGTAATTTTAGCCAATCCTCCCTTTGGTGCCAGTGTAACTTCTGGAGTAGAAAAAAACTACCCATTGAACTATCGTACCACAGAAAGTGCCGATCTATTTTTACTCCTTATGATACGGTATTTAAAAGATGGGGGAAGGGCGGCTATTGTGTTACCTGATGGTTCCCTTACAGGAGATGGTGTAAAACAGAGAATTCGCCAACACTTACTGGAAAGTTGTAATCTTCATACTATCGTAAGACTTCCCAATTCTGTATTTCAGCCCTATGCTAGTGTTGCTACAAACCTTCTCTTCTTTACCAAAGGAGAACCCACCAAAGAAATTTGGTACTGGGAACACAAACTACCCGAGGGCGCTAAAGCATACTCAAAGAATAAACCAATTCAAAAAAAGGAATTTGAATCTCTCCTGAAATGGTGGGACAAGCGAAAAAAGAACGACCAAGCATGGAAAGTATCACTCAAAGAGCTACAAGCCAATGGATACAGTCTCGACATCAAAAATCCCTATGTTATGGAAGAAGAAGCCACTCATTCCAGTGCGGAATTGGTTCATCTCCTGCATGATTCCTTTCAAAAAAGCGAGGATTTGTTGAAGAAATTAAAAAAGGAATTGGTGAAGTGAGGTTAGCTATCTAAGGAAATAATGCAATGTCATACCATAATAGTCTTCTTATTATTTTTATGAAAATCAATTTTAAGATCTAAAGCAGAACAAATTTTTAAAAAAGTTGTAATGTTACAATTGATACCATTTTCAATTTTAGACAGTTGTTGTTGGGTAACATTAGCTTTCATTGCAAGCTCTTTCTGTGAAATTCCCTTATCTTCTCTGTACTTAGATAATTTCATGGAAAGCTCTAAAAACTCTTTTTCAGAGTCAAAGGCTTCTCTAAAACTTTTATCTTTCAATTTTTGATTTAAATGGTTTTTAAATGTTTTCATGATTATTCTGCCCCTTTAGATCAGATTCCTTGAATCACGACTTTCAATAAAATCCATAATAGGACAATTTCCATTTTCTGATTCATAGTATAGTATCTCAAAACTACTCACAAAACAACTATACGTCATATACGACGTATATCAAGAAAATTATAATAAAAAAATTCACCTTCTCTCTAGTAACTTCGATTTTTAAAGATTTGAATCTATCTTATACCTTCAAGAAAGGGATTTTTGGGGTTTAGGTGGCATTAGAGGGGGTGATCGTATATTTTCGATTAATAACCCACAGAGCCACTCAAAACACAGACTCTGGGGAAATGTCTATCCTCTCCAAATTCTAACATATTCCTTTTTAAAGAAAAAAAGATTGATTCATAACCTCAAGGGAACGAATATTTCTTTAGACACCCCGATTGCCTAGGCGACGGGCGCAGGGCCACTCTCTGGGTGGCTCTAGCTTTTTATTTCGATTGTATTTGCCATCTTTGAAGGTTCAGATTTATACAACTTTAAATTTTGTTTTCTTCTGAGAGGTTCATAACCTAAAGAAAAGAAATCTTGCTGTTTTGATCTTATAGAAGAATACCTTTAATAAATATATTTGAAAAATTTCCAAAACCATAGGGTTAGAATTAAAACCTTTTATAAATAAATTTCTTTGAAAAAAATATTAAGATTAGGCAAATCTATGAGATTAGAGTTAGTTATAATTTAAATAATAAAAATAAATATATTAAATGGTAATATAGAATGAAGGAATCAAAAATAAGTATATCATCTTTTTTAAAAGTTAGAGTGGGGACTTATAAACCTAATGATAGTAGAATTACTAAGTATAAAAGATTAGAGAAGATAGATTTTTCTGGTGAAATTCACTTATCAGACAAGCCATCAAAGACAAATATGATCATAGTTGAACCAGGTGACCTCGTTATATCTGGAATTAACGTAGCAAAGGGAGCAATTTCTATTTATCAAGGAACGGAAAATATTTCTGCAACAATACACTATTCATCATATACTTTTGATTCAAGCAAAGTAAATATAGATTATTTTAAAAAATTTTTAAAAAGTCCACTATTTATTCAAGAACTCGAAAAGCAAGTAAAAGGGGGTATAAAAACAGAGATTAAACCTAAGCATCTTTTACCAATTCAAATTAACTTACCATCTATGGAGGAACAATTAAAAATAAATGAATACTTTAATTTAATAGATAATAAATTATTCAACATAGATAATGAAGTACAACTCCAATCCACCTATCTTTCTAAACTCAGACAGTCTATCCTCCAAGAAGCCATAGAGGGAAAATTGACCGAGGACTGGAGGGAAAAAAATCGGAAGAGTATTACAAAAGGAGATCCCAACACAGATGCTGTTGCTCTTTTGGAAAAGATCAAATCGGAAAAAGAAAAAATGATAGCCGAAGGGAAGTTAAGGAAGGACAAGCCCCTGCCTGCTATAAAAAAGGAAGAGATTCCGTTTGTACTACCAGAGGGATGGGTTTGGTGTAGGTTAGGGGAGGTAATAACTGAGCCACCTAAAAATGGATATTCTCCTAAAGAGTCGAACAAGGAAACAAACGTAAAATCTTTAAAATTAGGTGCTACTACATGGGGAGTGTTTGATCGTAATAAATTTAAATTTATAGATGAAGAAATACCAATAAATTCTACTTATTGGTTGAAATTTAATGATATTTTGATTCAGAGAAGTAATTCACTAGAGTATGTTGGGGTATCAGCCATTTACACTGGTAAGGATTTCGAATTTATCTATCCAGATTTAATGATGAAGATAAGACCATATTATTTAGAGATGGTTAAGTACTTGCATAAAACATTATCTTCGCCTTTTAATAGAGATTATTTTAGGAAATCAGCAAAAGGATCCCAGAAAACCATGCCTAAGATTAACCAAGAGATTGTTTTGAATACTATCCTTCCTCTCCCCCCTCTCGCAGAACAACATGCCATCGTTGAAAAAATAGAATCCCTTATGAAATCCGTGGAGGAGCTTGAGACTCAGGTTCAGGAACGTAAGCGTTATGCGGAAGATTTATTACAGTCTGTACTACGAGAAGCATTTGAGGGGTAGGGTTGAGTATTGAGTTAATTTAGATATGATATTTTATAAAATAAAAATTAAATTTACAAATATTACTAAAATAAAAATAAATACTATATATTAAATAAGAGAATTTAAAATCAAAGGATGGATAAAGAATGAACTATTGGCATATGCAATTAGAGCCCTCAGATAATAAGAAAGGTGTTTCAGAAGTCATTAAAATCTTAAATCATAATCTAATAGGTATGGGTAAATGGGATGAAAAAGCATCTCAACAGGATGATTTTAAGAATAAGATGAAGATCGGTGATATTGTCCTAATTAAAAGTGGTAGAATTGCGATTGCAATGGTAAGAGTTACAAGTAATTATTTTGAGGAAAGTGAAGATGACAATATATGGTTTGATAGAAGGAGAGGAATTGAGGTTTTAGAAATTCTAGAAAGCCCTAGAGATGATTTCCCGCAACCTCTAGGTACATTGAATTTCTGTAATTTTAATAATAAAAATCCTACTAATGATTATATTTATAATTGGTATAAAAAATTAAAAAAAGAAAAAGCTCAATTTAACCTTAGTGAAATTTATAATATACATATAGAATTTACTAAAATGAAGGAGTCTAACAAAGTTAGTTTATTTAATATAATCAATAATATAAAAAAGAGTGATATTCGCCAATTATCTTATATTTATAAGAGTTACACTAATATTGAAAATAAACCTGTAGTTAATTTAAGAAGACTCATTATTGATAAGTTACTAATCGGTGATATAAATGAAGATATAATTAATAATTTGAAAGCCAATATATCCCTAAATTCTACAAAAAATGTATTTAAAAGCTGGAGTGATCCTTTTAGAATACTATATTCTATATATTATGCTAAATATAAATTAAAAATTGAAAAGTATTTCGAGAGATTTATAAGAATAGTACAAAAGAGGTTAGACCTTGAAAATAAAACGAAATATACCTTCGTGCATTTTGATGGTGCTCAAAATCAAGGTAGCGATAATTTATGGTTTGTAATATATAATAACTCATATAAATCCCAAGTATCCGCACTTCAACTATCTTTTAAAATGGAAAAAGGAAAATATATATATGGTTTATTTTCAAATATAGACTCATCTATTTGTGATCTCTCTGAATCAGATACATTTGAATTTGATAAGTTAATAAATAAATTTAATAAATATAAAAATAAAATTTTAAAGGATCATTTTATGGATCAATCTAATGTAGTAGAAATTTCTGGTTTATTAACAAACACAGAACAACCCTTGAAGCAAATAATATTACAAGGCCCACCAGGAACTGGAAAGACAAGATTAGCAAGATTTATAGCTAGATATTTGGTTAAGGGAGAATTTGGTTCCGATATAGAGGATATTGCTGATCATGTTACTTTAATTCAGTTTCATCCCTCTTACAGCTATGAAGATTTTGTAAGAGGTATAGTATCAAAGACGATAGGTAATTCTATAGAATATTCAACGCAAGATAAAATATTAATAAAAATAGCTAACAAAGCAATTCAAAATCCTTTAAAAAAATATATTCTAATTATTGATGAAATTAATCGCGCAAATTTATCCTCTGTGTTAGGAGAATTAATCTATGCTTTAGAATATCGAGGACAAAGTGTTGATAGTATGTACGAGATAGATGGTGAAAGAAAAATAGTATTACCTGATAATTTATTTATAATTGGAACAATGAATACCGCTGATAGAAGCATAGGTCATATTGATTATGCTATAAGAAGAAGATTTATATTTATTAATATTTTATCAAATATTGAAATATTAAATGATACTCCTAATGGCAAAAGCCTTTATGAAAAAGTTACTAAACTATTTAGTAAAGAGTACGTATCACCAGAATTTTCAGTAGAAAATATTTTAATAGGACATTCCTATTTCATTGCTGATGATGACAATATTGAATTACTTCAATTAAATTTTGAATATAAAATTAAACCATTAATAAAAGAATATATTAATGATGGAATCTTAAGTGAAGACGTTATAGCTCTTTTAGAGGAAATAAAAATTGAAGAAAGTTATTGACTCTAATGAACATGAAGAGATAAATTATAAGCACTTTACCGATGCTGATCTATTAATATTTAATGAATCGTACAAAAATAATAATTTAAAGTATTTAGGTATTCATCAAGAGTTCCAAGAAGGAAGGTTAAAATTATTATCCAATTATTACATTGGTTATAGTTGGTTTAAAGAAGATAGGGGAGAATTCATAAGAATTTCTCCCAAATTATATAATAATAAAAGTATTAATATCAATAAAATATTTTATGAATGTTTAAGTGATGTAAAAGTATCTTCAAAAATGCTTGATTCATACTCAATTTATTTTAATCAAAAATGGATTGAAATAGAAGAGTCTCAAGACGAAATTACTCCGATTCTGATAATTCATTTTTTAAAAATATTAAAAAGAATATCACAAAAAGGACTCAAAAAAGGGTATATTCAGATTACTGAAAATATAACATCACAGATTAAAGGTAGGGTTCGAGTCGACCTTACAATAAGGCACAATTTTTCTAAGGCTAGACTAGATAAAAATTTTTGCCAACATCAAATTTTTACTCATAATTGCTTAGAAAATCAAATCTTAAAAACAGCTTTAATTCAATGTAGTAGATTTATTTTTAACTCCAGAGAAACAAATGAATTGTTAAGATATAACCTGTCATCTTTTGAAGGAGTAGATTCCAAAAACATTTATGAAAATGACTTTTTAAAAATTAAACTATCCTCATTTTTTAAAGAATATAAAGAGGCTTTCAATTTGGCTAAATTAATTTTTAAAAGATTAGGTTACTCTTTAAATTCACCTTATAAAAAGTACAAATGTAAAATTCCTCCTTACTTTATCAATATGCCAGAGTTATTTGAGAGATTTGTTGAAGTACAATTAAGGAAGAATTATCCTAATACGATAGATGGAAATAGATACCAACCCAAAACATTTGAATTTGGTATGAAGCCAGATTTTTTAATCCCTACAAAAAAAATGATTTTAGATGCAAAATATAAGTATTGGTACAACAATCATACCAATTCCAACAATAAGGATGATTTTCAACAATTAGCGCTTTATGGTAGGGCAAAATCTATAAGAAAGTTAATAAACCTTAATAAGAATGAGGAAGCAAAATTAGTATTTATTTTTCCTGCGGAAAAAGGAAATATTTCTGATTTAGATAATTTTATAGAGGATGATGGTTTTAGTAATATAACTAAGGTAGGAATACAAGTTCCTTTTAATGATCACATTGATTAAATAATTTAATATATTTAAAGAGGGTAGAATTTGAAAGATTTTCTAAGAGAGGTTATGGAAACTGTATTTACTAATCCTGAACTATGGATACAAAATTTCGAGATTCTTTATCTAAAATAAAACCAAGGAAAGAACCGAATTCAATTTATTTAAGTTATTTGAATATAATATAGATTTTAAGAAATTAGGAAAGAGCCAGTGTTAAAGCTAAAAACAATCGAATTTTCTGAGAAGAGAGAATCTAAGATAGAATATATTGTAAATCCTGTTGGAGTGATGGATTTTAACTTATTTATCGGAGACAATGCCCAGGGGAAATCTAGGTTCTTTCGAACACTTCATTTTCTTTCTTTATTATTTTCAGGTGCACCCAATATATTACCTACTTATTTTAATGCTAAATTTAAGTTTAGTATCGAGAGTGATATTGATTCTGTGATAGAATATGAACTTGAAATTGAGCCCAAGAATTCCTATAATATTTATAATGAAATTATATTGAAGGATGGAAATAAGATTTTCTCTAAAAAGGATAAAATCTTATACAATGAAGTAAAAAATACTAATATCGATAATTTCTTTCTACCTGAAAATGTATCTGCAGTTCGATCCATAATTGAACCTGATTTTATAACTATCAATTTAATAAGAAGCTATTTCCAAAGAGTTATATTTTTATCCGCAAATAAATCTAATTCTATAGATGTAAATCCGAATGATTATTTACCAAACATTTTTGGAAGTAATATTTCTTCCGTAATGTACAACTGGAAAAAGAAATTTAACCCTCTATACAATGAAGTTATGTATCACTTTAAAGAATGTTTTTCTTTTATAAAAGATGTTAAGTTTATTGATACACCTCTAATAAATGGTCAGATAGTTAATATGTTAGCATTTAAAGAAGCTGAAATTGAAAATTATATTAACCAAGTGGAATGGTCAGATGGAATTCATAGAGTATTGTGTTTATTATTACTTCCCAAGATACCATTTTTCCATGAGGATAAAAAAAATACTCCTTCACTAATTCTAATTGATGAAATAGAAAATGGACTTGATTATAAGACTTTAAAGTTTGTAGTGCAGTATTTACAAAGTCATTCAGATGATAGCCAAATTTTCATTTCCAGTCACTCGCCATTGGTGTGTGAGTTCATCAAACCTAATAGCTGGTTGGTTGCAAAAAGAGTTGGTAAAATAATTAATTTTATCAATCCATCAGAAGTAGAAAATATTGAAAATCAACTCGAACTTTTCAAACAAGAGCATTGGGAAATGTATAGGAGGCATATAAGTAACTCCGAATTATACATAAAAAAATTAGTATGAGAAAGATATGGTTTTTTGTGGAGGGAGATTCAGAAAAGTCTTTAGTTGAATGTCTAATGAGAAATTTCTTTTATGAAACTTTTCAAGAAGAAAGAGATATTTCAAAATTTATAATTCAAGATTTTTCTAAAGATGTTTTTTTTTGCTTTAATTGTGAATCTGTAGATAAGATTCCACATAAAATAAATGAAGAATTTTATAAGATTGAGAAAAGTGGATCAATGGAAATTATTATCATTTGTGATATAGAAAAAGAAAAATGTAATACAAATAGAAAGCTAAAAATTG
>Ga0214921_10005094_pt1 | contig 18808 bp, 8 predicted proteins | sample LL1505_MetaG_FD_177992 | JGI IMG/M metagenome (GOLD analysis project Ga0214921, IMG submission 177992) | Freshwater microbial communities from Lake Lanier, Atlanta, Georgia, United States - LL-1505 | ecosystem: Environmental > Aquatic > Freshwater > Lake | place: USA: Georgia | collected 2015-05-28 | reverse complement strand
ATAATTAGGAGGAATAAGTGTAATTATTTTACGTCGTTCGTTGGCGCAACTATCTTTTGCTGTAATCACTAAAGTTGTTGTGTCGGTTATTGTAGTTTGATATGATTGTGATGTAACACCATTGCTCCATAAAAATTGATATGGTGGCAAACCTCCAGCAACATTGGCGCTTATGTTTGCTATTTGATTTGGACATTGTACTGTTACATTATCCAAAGCTGTTAATGTAAATTCTGTTCGTGGAGTTTCTGTAATACTAAATAGCATAGTGTCTTTTTTATTGCATCCATCTTTAACAATTAATTTAAAATTTGAATTATGAACTATGTTTTGCGTTAGACTAGCATTGGTATCTAACAAACTATTATTTGCATCATACCACCAGTAATGATAGTTGGGTATTCCACCACTAAATAATGCGTTGAAATTGAAATTATCATTCAAGCACTTTAAAACCATACTTGTAGGCGATGTAATATTAAGTGCGTTATAGATTGGTGGGTAGATGTAAGCTGTATCACTGTCTACTTTAGCAATTCCACAAATAGTATCAGATATACTAATAATAATTTCAGTTGTATCCGAACTGTTGTATGAAAAAGAGTAACTGGAATTATAACTGTTGAATGTATTCCAATAAATGATTCCGTTTGGTGAATGGTAGGATGGTTGAAGCGTTACATATTGCCCCGGACATTTGAGTGTGGTATCGCTTATTGCAATTTTAACTTCGGCACTATCAATGATTGAAATGTTCTTTATTGTAGTTATGGAACAGACGCATGAGTTGGGTTGAGGTTCAATTTTTATGACTAAATTTTCTATTGTTTCATTATTCAATCCATCGGGCAGTAAATTAAACGGAACGTAGTAAGTAAGCACACCTGGAACAAACTGAACCAATGTATCAATGAATGAATAATCTGAATTATTTGTAGCTGTTCCACCTATTGAAATAGGATATGTAATAGGACTAGCAACTCCTACAGATAATGTAATTACTAAAGTATCTTGCTCTGGGCATGTTTCATATTGTATTAGATGGGTCACATCTATTTTTGCACCGTTGGTATCTAAACTGTGAACATACAAACTGTCTCGAATTGTATCAATATTACAATTTGACAACGTTGTTACATAATACCACATGTTAGTATTATTGTGTGTTGCCACGAAACTTAAATTAGTACTTGTTGATCCGTTGCTCCAGCTAGTTGAAGCTACATTACCTGAAAATACCATTTCATAATAGTTGAATGGTTTGCCAATGCAAATTACTGCACTGTCGGGTCCTGTGTTCAACGTAAGAGGAACATAGTCGTACAAATAAACTGATTTTGTTATGGTTACATTAGGGCAAATTAAACTTGCAATAGACATTGTAATAGTTTCTGGGTTTTCATTGATAATGTCAACAATTCCAGCAATCTGAATAACTGCACTTTGCTGACCAGCAGTGAAATTAACTGTTGTAGATGGTGCAACATAGTCAATGCCGGATGTAGCTGTTCCGCCTAAAGTAATGCCAACGCTTGCTGCTTGCGTGTAGGGTGGAGGACGCGTAATTGTAAATTGTGCCGAGCCACAACCTTCATAAAATAAACTACCACTTGGTATTGTGTTGGCATTAATTTTATAATCGGCCGATGATGTGCTTAAACTGCGGGCTTTTAAGAATACCCCGCTATCATAAATACGGTCATTACAATCGGCTATAATTATTTTCAGATGATATGTTTGGCCGCATTGCACATGATAACGCGCTTTAAAAACTTTTGTATAACCATCATAAACTATTGAATTTCCATTCAATGCTAAATTATCTACATATAAATTGGCATTGCTATTAGCTTGTGAGCAACTGCCATTACTAATATTAACTGTGCTAATACTAACTGGTGTATTTGTTCCTGGCACCTTTGCAAGATTAACAGCACTATTTGAAAAATTACCGCTTACACCAGGGCCACTTAAAAACATCCCAAACCCATCATTAAAATTACAAACAAATTCAGGGTATTCTTCAGAACCAAAAACATAATCAAAAACTACTGTATCTCCTATGGGAACAAAGTCAAATTCTAACGAAGCAACATCATTGGCAGAGGTAGATAGCGATGAATTTTGTTGAAGCGATGATAATATGTCAGCATCAGTATTTGTACTTTGCATATTTGTTGATGCTGTACTAGCAACACTTCCGGTAATGTCAACCACATTTCCGGTAGATAATACAATACCCGTATCAATTCCAAAACTTGCACCATGGGTAAAATAACCAAGTTGTTGAGGCATACCGTTAAATATAATATTGCTTGTTGTAATACCACTTCCCAGCAAAACATTATTAACGGCATTTAAAGCAGGTGTACTTGTAATTGTAGGTTGTTGTGCCAACAGACAATTTGAAAGGTCAATTAAAATGAAGAATACAATTTGAAAAAATTTTCTCATAGGATATTTTAGACATATTTACATGCTTCTTTTATAGTTTGATGTTCAAATCTAAAAAACAATACGTAAAAAAAAATAAAATAGTTTATTCAATGCAAAAACTATTTCATTTGTTTTTTAATAATCAAAATACATCTCCATCATCAAGAATAAATTAATAATTTCGACACCAATATTTTAGTTGTGAATTATTCATCAAAACTTATAGAGGAAGCTGTAAATGCATTTAGTAGTTTACCTGGCATAGGAAAAAAATCGGCATTGCGGTTGACATTGCAACTATTAAAGCGCGATGTGAATGAAGTGGAGCAATTTGCAAATGCTTTTGTAAAAATGCGTAGTCAAATGCAATATTGTTTGACATGCCACAATATAAGCGACACTTTTATCTGCGAAATTTGTAACAACAAAAATCGTGACGCGTCATTGATATGCGTGGTTGCCGATTTTAGAGATGTAGTAGCTATTGAAAGCACTAATCAATTTAAAGGTTTGTACCATGTTTTAGGCGGACTAATTTCTCCCATGGATGGTATTGCACCAAGCGACTTGAATATTCACACATTGATTGAACGTGCTGCAAATAGTGATACACAAGAAATTATCATGGCACTTTCTGCAACTATGGAAGGGGATACTACCAACTTTTTTATTTATAAAAAGCTAAAGGATATTGATGTAAAAATATCTGCTATTTCGCGCGGTGTATCAGTAGGTAACGAGTTGGAATATACTGATGAGATAACACTTGGCCGCTCCATTTTGCAGCGTACTCCCTACGAAAATTCGTTGATGAGGTAAATTATAAGCATCGTAAGATTTTTAAGCATAGCTAATTCATGCATTAACTGAATTGAAAATATTCATGCATTATTTGAAAAAATTGAAGTGGATGGAATTAACAATGATATGCTATGGATATTGTGTTTTTCCAAATCCAATGATTGATGAAGCAAATGCTGTAATTTCATCAAGCGAAAGTGAAAAAGCTACTGTTAAAATAACTGATATTGCTGGCAAAGTAGTTTTTGATGATGTGTTCAGCACTAATTCAACATTCATGCTTCAGAAATCGGAATTACCAAGCGGTATTTATTTTTTAATTACTACAATAAAAAGTGGCGAAACAAAAACCATTAAGATTATAAACCAATAAGCAATTCCTTTGTCATCTGAAAAATGCCCAAACAAAAAAGTTTGGGTGTTTTTTTATCTTCTAAAATTTATTAATCAAAAAAAGATAAAACAAAATTTGTAGGGTCCAACTATACTGATTAAAGAGATGGTGAAATAATTCTTACATAATTAATCATTTCATCCAGAAATTATAATCAAAATAATGTAGGTTTGCATCACAAAACTCACACCTTTTATATAACTCACAATGAGTGACAAAATTAAACACGAGTGCGGCATTGCGCTAGTTAGATTACTAAAACCACTTGACTATTATCAAAAAAAATACGGAACATGTTTGTATGGCATCAATAAAATGCACCTGCTACTTGAAAAACAACACAATCGCGGACAAGACGGTGCTGGACTTGCGAGCATAAAATTAGATACTCCTGCTGGTGAACGCTACATAAGTCGTTATCGTAGTAATGCACCCCAACCTTTGAAAGAAATATTTGGAAAAGTATATGCCAAGTTTGAAGATGTAAGAAAAACTCAACCCGAAAAATTAGAAGATGCCGAATGGTTAAAATCAAATGTTTCGTTTACAGGAGAGTTGTTGCTAGGGCATCTGCGTTATGGTACTTTCGGTAAAAATAGTATTGAAAGTTGTCACCCGTTTTTACGTCAAAACAATTGGAAAACACGCAACTTGGTAGTGGCAGGCAATTTTAACTTAACTAATGTTGAAGAGTTGTTTCAACAGCTTGTAGAGCTTGGCCAACACCCAAAAGAAAAAGCTGACACCGTAACGGTGATGGAGCGTATTGGACATTTTTTAGATGTTGAAAATGACCGCTTGTTTAAAGAATACAAGACATTAGGCTTTAGTAATGCTGAAATATCAAACAGAATTGCCGAGAAATTAGACATTGAAAAGATATTGAAGGATGCCAGTAGACGATGGGATGGTGGTTATGTAATGGCTGGTTTAATAGGGCATGGCGATGCTTTTGTGTTGCGCGACCCAAACGGTATTAGGCCTTGTTATTATTATTTTGATGATGAAATAGCTGTTGTTACCAGCGAGCGCCCTACAATGCAAACTGCATTTAACTTGGATTTGGAACAAATTAGCGAATTGCAACCAGGCAATGCACTGATCATAAAAAAGAACGGAACAATTACAGAAGTAAACATCAACGAGTCAACCAAAAAAACATCATGTTCTTTTGAACGTATTTATTTTTCTCGCGGGAGCGACATAAAAATTTATCAAGAACGTAAAGAACTTGGAAGAACGCTAGTGCCAAGCATTTTAAATGCGGTTAATAACGATTTAAAAAATACGGTTTTTTCATACATACCCAATACCGCCGAAACTGCTTTTTATGGCATGATGAGCGGCGTTGAAGATTATCTTACGAAAGTAAAGCATAAGAAAATTTTGGCAATGGGTAATGCCATTGACCCTGCAAAACTTACCGAAATACTTAGCATTAAACCACGTGCCGAAAAGCTTGCAATAAAAGATGCTAAATTGCGTACCTTTATCACCAGCGATAATGAACGTGACGAAATGGTAAGCCATGTGTATGATGTTACATATGGTGCTATTAATAAAGGAGTTGATAACATTGTGGTAATTGATGATAGCATTGTGCGTGGAACTACTTTAAAGCAAAGCATAATTAAAATGTTGGATAGGTTGAGTCCAAAAAAAATAATTATTGTTAGTAGTGCCCCTCAAATACGTTACCCCGATTGTTATGGTATTGATATGGCTAAGATGGGCGACTTTATTGCTTTTCAAGCAGCTATTGAATTATTAAAAGAATCTGGAAAAGAAAAACTTATTGAACAAGTTTACCACAAAGCAAAAGCAGAATTACTAAAGCCAAAAAGTGAAGTAAAAAATGCCGCTAAAGAAATTTATGAATCTTTTAGCTTTGAACAAATATCAAACAAAATTGCAAGCATGTTGCGCACGCCGCTAATAAACGCAGAAGTGCAAATTGTGTATCAAAGTATAGATGGTTTACACGCAGCTATACCCAACCACAAAGGCGATTGGTATTTTAGTGGCAACTACCCAACCCAAGGCGGAATGTGCGTTGCCAACCAAGCATTTATAAATTATTATGAAGGTAAAAATGCAAGGGCTTATTGATAGAAAGATTGTATTTTTTTGAAATTTAACTATTTCAAATTTATCTTCCTCTCTCATTCACATCTCAGATTTTCATTGTATATATTAAAAGATAATCATTTTTTATTTTTTGTTTCTTAAGAAATAGTTGAAGTAGTTTTTGCAATTGCTCGTACAATACTCATTATAGGATCAATAGAATATTAAACTTATTTTACAATTGCCTCAAAAACACATTCTTAATTTTTTGTTGAAAACTACTACGCGTAAATTAGTTTGCAAATAGCACTTTTGTGTTCCTCAAAAATAGCAATCAATGCAGTTTTCACATTTACACGTACATACTCAATTTTCTTTACTCGATGGTGCTGCAAGCATTTCTTCACTATATAAAAAGGCTGTAAAAAATAATATGCCAGCACTTGCCATCACCGACCATGGCAATATGTTTGGCGCTTTTAAATTTGTTGCCGAAGCAGGAAAATACAATACTCCTGAAAATCCAAATACCATTAAACCAATTGTTGGTTGCGAATTTTATTTGGTAGAAGAACGTACTAAAGTTTCTTTTACTAAAGACAATAAAGATGTTCGTCGCCATCAATTATTCTTAGCCAAGAACGCCCAAGGGTATAAGAATTTAGTAAAAATGTGTTCGCTTGGTTATATGGAAGGAATGTATGGCAAATATCCTCGTATTGATAAGAGTTTGGTTTTAAAGTATCATGAAGGACTTATTGCTACTACTTGTTGCTTGGGTGCATCTGTACCTCAAACCATTTTAAAAAAAGGTGAAGCGGAAGGTGAAATAGAATTCAAATGGTGGTTAGATTTGTTTGGTGAGGATTATTACATTGAAATTCAAAGACACAAAATTCCAGAACAAACCAAAGTGAATGAAGTGCTGTTGCGTTGGGCCAAAAAATATAACGTAAAAGTTATTGCTAGTAACGACAGTCACTACACTGAACGCCAAGATAGTAATGCACATGATATATTGTTGTGTATAAACACAGGCGAAAAGCAATCAACGCCAAAGTACAATGACGACGATGATGATGCTGTTCGCAAGGGAACACGCTTTGGATTTTACAACGATGAATTTTATTTTAAAACTACCGAAGAAATGTCGGAGCTTTTTAAAGATGTTCCGCAAAGTATTGATAATACCAATGAAATTGTTAGTAAGATAGAACCTCTGAAGCTAAAGCAGGACATCATGTTGCCTCATTACCAAATTCCAACTGGTTATGATTCGCAAGATGATTACTTAATGCATTTAACTTTTGATGGCGCTAAAAAACGTTATGTAGAGATTACGCAGGAGGTTCAAGAACGACTCGACTTTGAATTGTTCACTATCAGAACAATGGGATTTGCAGGTTACTTTTTAATTGTTCAAGATTTCATTAATCGTGGAAAAGAAATTGGTGTATTTGTAGGTCCAGGACGTGGTTCGGCAGCCGGTTCAGCTGTTGCTTATTGTATTGGTATTACAAATATAGATCCTATAAAATACAGTTTACTTTTTGAGCGTTTCTTAAATCCAGACCGTAAATCAATGCCCGATATTGATACAGATTTTGATGATGTAGGACGACAAAAAGTGATTGATTATGTGGTTGAGAAATATGGACATAGACAAGTAGCACAAATTGTTACGTATGGCACTATGGCTGCTAAAAGCAGTATTAAGGATGTGGCACGTGTAATGGATTTGTCTCTGGCAGAAAGTAATATGTTGGCAAAATTAGTTCCTGATAAACCAGGTACAAATTTAAACCGTGTAATTAATGCGCCATTTGAAGGAAAAGACAGCTTGAAAGAGAAAGAAGATTATCAGCAAGAAGATATTGATAACATTAAAAAATTACGTGAAATAGCTGCTGGTAATGATTTACAAGCTACTGTAATTCGCGAGGCATTGATATTAGAAGGTTCTGTGAGAGGCACTGGCATTCATGCAGCGGGAATCATCATCGCGCCAAGCGATTTAACTGATATTTTGCCTGTTGCCACATCAAAAGAATCTAAACTTCTCATTACACAATATGAAGGAAAAATTATTGAGGATGCTGGTGTAATAAAAATGGACTTTTTAGGTTTGAAAACCTTAACTATTTTAAAAGATGCACTTGCACTTATAAAACAAAATCATGGTGTTGAAATTGATTTAGATAATATTCCACTTGACGATGAAAAGACATTTGAATTATACCAAGTTGGAGGTACAAATGGCACTTTTCAGTTTGAAAGTGCTGGAATGCAAAAGCACTTACGCGATTTAAAGCCTGATAAATTTGATGATTTAATAGCGATGAATGCATTATATCGTCCAGGTCCAATTGCATATATACCAAACTACATAGCTCGCAAACATGGCAAAGAAGATGTGGTTTATGATTTGCCCGAAATGAAAGAGCAGCTTGAGGCTACCTACGGTATTACTGTGTATCAAGAACAAGTAATGCTTTTAAGTCAGCAGTTGGCCGGATTTACCAAAGGTGATGCTGATGTGTTGAGAAAGGCAATGGGTAAAAAAGATAAATACACTCTTGATAAAATGAAGGGTAAATTTATTGAAGGTGCAACAGCAAAAGGACTTGAAGCAACTAAACTAGAAAAAGTATGGACTGACTGGGAAGCCTTTGCACAGTATGCTTTCAACAAAAGTCATAGTACATGCTATGCTGTTGTTGCTTTCCAAACAGGATATTTAAAAGCACATTATCCTGGAGAGTATATGTCGGCAGTTTTGAACCACGCAGGTAGCATTGATAAAGTTACTTTTTTTATGGATGAATGCAAAAGTATGGGAATACCTGTACTTGGCCCAGATGTAAATGAGAGTGCTATATTATTTAATGTAAACAAACAAGGACAAATACGCTTTGGCTTAGGTGCAGTAAAAGGAGTTGGTGATGTAGCTGCAGAAGCAATAATTGCCGAAAGAAATTTGAATGGATCATACAAAAGTTTATTCAATTTAACATCAAGAGTATCTCTACGTGCCTGCAACAAACGTGCGCTTGAAAGTCTTGCTTATGCCGGTGGTTTCGATGCATTTACCAACTTGCATCGTGCACAATATTTTTATGTTCCGCAAGGCGAACAAAATAATTTAATTGAAAAATCAATTCGTTATGGACAAAGTTTGCAAGATGGAAAAAACTCTGCACAGGTAAACATGTTTGGCGAAGTAGAAGAAATTTCATACCCCGAACCTGTTGTTTTACCTAGTGAAGCTTGGGGACAAATTGAACAACTTAAATATGAAAAGGAGGTAGTTGGTTTGTATCTTTCTGGTCACCCTTTAGATATGTATAAATTTGAAATTGATAATTTTTGCAATACAAATATCGAAGCCTTAAAAACTCCTGAAATACTTATAAACAAAGATTTGCACTTTGCAGGGATTATGACACAGGTTCAAATTAAAACTGCTAAAAATGGAAATCCATTTGTAACTTTTATGCTCGAAGATTATGACAGTAGTTTTCAATTTACCTTGTTCAAAGAAGATTTTTCAAAGCATAAGGAAATGATGATTGAGGGTAACTATATTTTTGCAACTGCGCGCGTTGAATACAATGATTGGAGAAAAAACCACGAATTAAAATTTAGTAACTTCTCTTTTTTGAGTGATGTACGTTCCAAGAAAATAAGAAGCATACAACTATATACAAATATCGATGATTTAAATACTGCATTGGTTGATAGGTTATTTCATATTACATCAGTAAATCCCGGTAATTGTGAATTAAGATTTGTTGTGTATGATTACACAATGCAAGCAGGTACAGCCGAAATAAATACCAATAAATTTAAGGTTGAACCTAACAATGAATTCATTGCTCAGATAAAGGATTTAGGAACAGTAGTAACAAAATTTGGAAAATAATTATTGTATTTTTTTTAATAAAAAACTAAAACATGGCATTAATAAAAACTGTAAACAATATTTCTCCGCAATTTGGCGAGGATTGTTATTTGGCAGAAAACTCAACAATTGTTGGTGATGTAAAAATGGGAAGCCAATGCAGTGTTTGGTTTAATGCGGTTGTGCGAGGTGATGTTAACTCAATTAGAATTGGAAATAAAGTTAATATTCAAGATGGTGCCGTGATCCATTGTACGTATCAAAAAACAAAAACCATTATTGGTGATAATGTTTCAATTGGGCACAATGCATTGGTACATGGTTGCACAATTTTCGATAATGTATTGATTGGAATGGGCGCAATTGTAATGGATAATTGCGTAGTACATAGTAACTCTATTATTGCCGCTGGTGCAGTGCTATTAGAAAATACTGTTGTAGAGGAAGGTTCTATTTATGCAGGTGTTCCAGCCAAAAAAGTAAAGAGTGTAAATCAAGAGCATATCAGCGGTGAAATTGATAGAATTGCTAATAATTATGTGATGTATTCTGGTTGGTTTAAGGAGGAATAGTTTGTTGTATTGGTAGACTAAAGGTTAGAAACTTTTCATACAGTTCCATAATCAATTACTGAAATTCCAATCTTATTACATTTCGCGCAAGAATCACTTGAAGAATGGTTGTGTAATGGCTAGAATTATTTTTAATTCTTCATCGTTAAAATAGACAAATTGAACAGCCACTCTTTATTGTTAATATATATATAAGTTCGCTCATTTTGCAATATTAACTTAGCATCTTATTCAGAAATTGTGCAAATAAAAAAGTAGCTGTTTTAGGAAAATACTGTATTCAATTGTTCCTTAAATTCTAACAATAAAAGTGTTTACAGTTAAATTCATTGTATGGTTATTTATTCTTTTTTTTAGAAAGATTGGGCGTTGGTCCAATTCGCTATTTAGAATTATTCTAAATTATTTAAACAGTTAAAAAACAATGATTTTTTATGACAATTAAATGATACTAATTTTTAGATTTGCCCCATTAATGAAGCAAAATATCAATAAAATCAATATAACTCTTTATATGTCAATGTATTGTAGTAGTTCTTGGCGCAGGATAAATAATTTTACAGCAACGTTGTTTTTCGCGCTTATCCTGTTAGGTTCATCTTTAATGGCGCAAACGCCCGAAGAAAAAGGTGAAAAGTTATTCAAGCAAAACTGTACTTCATGCCATGCCTTGAATAAAAAGGTAGTAGGTCCGGCTCTTTCGGGAGTTGAAGGACGTGTGCCACAGCCAGCAGAAGCTTGGTTGATTAAGTGGATAAAAAACTCAACATCTGTTATTAAAAGTGGCGATGCTTACGCTGTAAAAATCTTTAACGAGAATAACAAATCAGTAATGCCTAATCAAGCAGTTAGCGATGCTGAGATAAAGGACATTTTAGCGTATATCAAAAACCCGCCGGTTGATAAAACAGCCCCAGCTCCTGTTGCTGGTGGTGCGGCAGCTCCTGCCCAAGACAACTCATCGTCGCAAACTTTCTTATACGCTTTAGCAGTATTATTCATTATTTTAATTGCTGTATTCCGCGGAATGCGCAAAAACTTAGAGAAAATAGTTCGCGAAAAGAAAGGCGAAAAAGAACCTGAACCAAAACCATTTGCTGGCGAATATAGCCCTGCAGCTTTATGGTATTGGATGCGAAACCACAAAAAATGGGTTGCAGTTATTACTTTGGTAGTTGTTTCATACTTATCACAAAAAGCTTGGTATGATTTGAAGGATATTGGAGTCTACACGGGTTATATGCCAGAACAACCAATTGCATTTTCACATAAAATACATGCAGGTCAAAATGGTATTAATTGCCAATATTGCCATAGTGGTGTTGAAAAATCTAAAGTAGCTAACGTTCCTTCGGCAAACGTGTGTATGAATTGTCATAAATACATACAGGAAGGTGCAATATCAGGCAAAAAGGAAATTGCGAAAATATATGCAGCAATGGGTTTCGACCCTGAAAAACAAACTTATAGCGGTAAAACATCTCCTATCAAATGGGTACGTGTTCACAACTTACCTGACCATGTTTATTTCAATCACTCACAACACGTTAAAGTGGGTAAAATTGAGTGTACTGAGTGCCATGGCGAAATAGCTAAAATGGACACTGTTTATCAAAGCTCTCCATTAACAATGGGATGGTGTATTGATTGTCACCGTAAAACGCAAGTTAAGATGGAAGGCAACGCTTACTACGATGAATTGCACGTTAAGATGAAAGAAAAATACAAAGGACAAGAAATTACAGTGAGTAAAATGGGTGGTTTAGAGTGTGGAAAATGCCACTACTAAAAGAATTTTGAATTATAAATTTTGAATTGAAAAGGAAACTGCTTTTAACTTAGAATAAAAATTACTCAACATTGGTAACATTATACTAACTACTAGGCACTAACTACTAATAAAGGATATGAGCAATAAAAAATACTGGAAAAGTTTAGAAGATTTAAACGATTCGTCGGAATTGATTAAAAAAGCGCAAAACGAATTTGCTGAACCAATACCAATGGATGAGTTTTTGGGTAGCGATGCAGCAAATTCTAATGCAACGCCACGTCGTGACTTTTTAAAGTTCTTAGGGTTTTCGGTTACCGCAGCAACATTAGCTTCATGCGAAACATCTGTGCGTAAGGTTGTTCCTTACGTTATAAAGCCTGAAGAAATTACCGTTGGTGTTTCTAATTGGTATGCTACAACATTCGCAAACGGACACGATTATTGCGAAGTATTAGTTAAAACACGCGAAGGTCGTCCTATTAAAATTGAAGGTAATAAATTTTCGAAAGTAACTGCAGGTGGTACTAATGCTCGTACACAAGCCGCAGTTCTTAGTTTATACGACGAAGCTCGTTTCAAAAAACCAATGAAAGGTAATGCCGAAACATCTTGGCAAAACTTAGATAAAGAAGTTGGCGCACAATTGGCACAAATTGCTGCTGCAGGCGGACAAATACGAATTCTAACATCAACAATCACTTCGCCGTCAACCAAACAAGCTGTTGCTGAATTTGCAGCTAAATACCCAACCACTAAACACGTTACGTACGATGCTATTTCGTTTCACGGTATCAAACAAGCTAACAATGCTTCATTTGGTAAAGCAGTAATTCCTACTTACCATTTCGAAAATGCAGATGTGATTGTAAGTTTTGGTGCTGATTTCTTAACAGGATGGTTATCACCCATTGAATACGCTAAACAATACGGTAAAACACGTAAGTTAAGCGAAGAAAAAAAGAACATGAGTCGTCACTACCAGTTCGAGACATTAATGTCGGTTTCTGGTGCTAACGCTGATTATAGAGTAGGTTTAAAACCATCACAACTAAACGTTGCTTTGGTAAACCTATACAATGAAATTGCAAAAAAATCAGGTGCTGCCGGCGTTGCTTCTAAAGCTACACCTGCCGACAAAGAAATTGCAAAAGCTGCAAACGATTTATTAGCTGCTAAAGGAAAAGCTCTTGTTGTATCTGGTTCAAACGATAAAGATGTTCAAGTAATTTGTAATGCCATCAACTCTTTATTAGGAAGTTATGGTTCTACAATCGATTTAGAAAATCACTCAAACTTAAATCAAGGTAACGACGAAGAAGTTGCTATGTTGATTCAAGAAATGAAAGAAGGAAAAGTAGCTGCGTTGTTTACACAAAATGTAAATCCTGTGTATAGCACTCCAACTGCTTGGGGCTTCGAAGCTGCAATGGCTAAAGTTGCTTTAACTGTTAGCTTTGATGACCGTCCGAATGAAACAACTGAAAAAAGTAAGTTTGTTGCAACAGGTACTCACTTCTTAGAGTCTTGGGGCGATGCTTCACCTAAACCAGCACATTATTCATTAATTCAACCAACCATTTACCCAATTTTTGATTCGCGCCAAATGGAGCAATCGTTATTATTATGGGCTGGTAATACTTCATCATACCAAGACTACGTAAAAGCAGTTTGGGAAAAATCAATCTTCCCTATGCAGAGTGCTGAACCAATGTTTGGTGCTTGGTGGGTAGCAAGTTTACACGATGGGGTAAGAGTTTTTGGAGAAACTGCAATGGCTTCGGCTTCTTTTGCTGGTGATGTAAATGCTGCAGCATCTGCAGTGGCTGCAAACAGTACTGGTGGTGCATTTGAAGTAACATTCTACGAAAATGCAATTGGTGATGGTGCAATGGCAAATAACCCTTGGTTGCACGAATTGCCTGATGCTATTACTAAAGTAGTTTGGGATAACTATATTACCATGTCGCCAAAACAAATGGCTGCTATGGGCTTTACCACAGAACGCGAACAAGAAGTAAAATCGGATGTTGCCGAAGTAACAGTAAATGGTGTAACGATGAAGTTACCAGTTTACCCACAACCAGGTCAACCCGAAGGTACTATTGCAATTGCAATGGGTTACGGACGTAAAGTAGGAGGGAAGTTATTCAATAATAAAGATGTTTACGGTAATGAAGTTTTAGGTGGTGCAAATGTTTTTGCAGCCCTTTCATATACAAATGGCAGTTTACATTACATGAGCACTAAGTGCGATGTAAAAGGAAACGGCGAAAAATACATGTTGGCTTCTACACAAACACATCACACAATGATGGGTAGAAACATGGTGAAGGAAACCAACTTGATGGCTTGGCAAAAAGACAAGAAAGCTGGTAACGAAACTGAAACCTTCAAAGTAAAAGAAAACGGAAAACACGTTGAGAAAACTGCTGAAGAATTAGATTTATGGGCTACTGAGAAAAATCCAGGTTTTGATAGACCAGGACATTTCTGGAACATGTCAATTGACCTAAATTCTTGTATTGGTTGCGGTAACTGTATCGTAAGTTGCCAAGCAGAAAATAACGTATCGGTAGTTGGTAAAGACGAAGTTCGTCGTACCCGCGAAATGCACTGGTTACGTATCGACCGTTACTATTCTTCTGATGCGAAACATTCTCGTAAGCCAGAAAATGGTAAGATAGATATGTATCATCAATTGGAGATTCCTTCAGAAAATCCTGAGGTTATTTTCCAACCTGTAATGTGTCAACACTGTAACCACGCACCATGCGAAACTGTTTGCCCGGTAATTGCTACAACACACAGCAGCGAAGGTTTAAATCAAATGACTTACAACCGTTGTGTTGGTACTAAATATTGTGCAAACAACTGTCCATATAAAGTACGTCGTTTCAACTGGTTTAAATACCACGATAACGCTCAATTTGATTATGTAACCAATAACGAATTAAGCAAATTGGTGTTAAACCCAGATGTAACTGTACGTTCACGTGGGGTTATGGAAAAATGTTCAATGTGCGTTCAACGTATTCAAGAAGGTAAATTAACTGCTAAACGCGATGGTCGTAGATTAAACGATGGTGAAGTTGAAACAGCTTGTGCACAATCTTGTCCTACAAACGCCATTACATTTGGTGATGCTAACTTAAAAGGAAGTATGGTATCGGTAGCTAAGAAAGATGAGCGTATGTACACTATGTTAGATGAATTAGATACTCAACCTTCGGTATTTTATTTAACCAAAGTACGTAACAATGAAACAGCTGGTCACGAAGAAGCACATCACGCAGCAGCTCCAGCACACCACGAAGGATAATAATTAAAATACTTGAACAACTTTAAACTACATATTACTCTTATTGTATTACTTGCTATTACAGGTTTTGTAAATGCTAGCAATACTGATAGTATTGTGACTTATACAATACCAGGTGCAACTGTGCAGCCGCAATGGGTGTTTCCTTTATGGTTTGAAGATGGTGATGGTAGGAGAGATACTGTTTACATTTGTTATGATAGCTTATCTGGAGGTTTTTGGAATGGTAATACTTGGATAAATACAGATACTGTATTTGGCGAAAAGCTCATTACTGCCGACACAAACAAATTTAATATGGATTTTAAGGGAGGTTGGGATTGTTTAAATATCGATACATTATGTAAAATACAGAAAGTACAGGTTAGTCAAAAAAATGGTAACGAATTGTTTGATTATTTTAGTTTGCGTTCAATCCGAAGAGTAAAAATGCCCATTAAAATGAAATGGGATGCTACTATACTCAATTCTGACTCTTTACCATTTATTATTGGTAATAACAAACACAAAGCACAAGGTCAAGCTTTATTTAATTCTAATGGTTCAACTTTTCCTTATCTGTTTTGTCCAACAAGCTATTATCTTTTAATGAGTGACAGTAATTTATTTATAGAAAATTCTTGTACTGCAAAAGATAGTATTGTATGGTCTACAGGTACAACTGGTTTAAATTATTTTTTTGATGTAACAATTCGAATTCAAAAGTGGACAGGGGCATTAAATTCTCTTAGAGAAATTTATAGTGATAATAATGTTTTAGTAGTTAATTATAACGGAAAACTTATAGTCAAACTTAAAACTGAAGGTTTAACTCAACTTAAAATGTTTGATGTAAATGGAAAAGTTGTTTATCAAAACCCAATAATAAATAAGAACTTTGAATTTAATAGTATACAATTTACAAATAGTTTGTACAATCTTCAATTTTCGGGTAATAACAAATTAATCTCAAAAAAAATAATCATTAATAACTAACAAATGAAAAGACAAGTAAAAAAAGTACTTTATTTATTTCTACTCACTTTTAGTAGCTATTGTATAGGGCAAGTTCAACCACCACCGCCAGTTCAGCAGGATGTTAAGTATGGGTTTTCAATGCCACCGAAATCCACAGCTTTGAAGCCACTTAAAGTTATGCTAGCATTTTGCTATAATGATATGTCACCAACTGACAATATAAACTGGCCTTATGGTCTTTTACCTTTAGATGCAAGCAATTATTTTGATAACACATTTACAAGCGGTACTAATTTACAAAGTTACCTGAGTAAATATTTTTATGAAGCATCTTTCGGGCAGTTTATAGTATTAGGTGACTATTTAAATACTCCAATCCATGTTAATCACATGTTAGATAACCCAGGTAAAGCATCTGAGGCAATTGGAAAGATTAATAACCTAATTGCGACTAATGGAAGTAATGCATTCAACCATAATAGCACTTTGGCTGAATTTGATAATTATTCATGTGTTGTTAATACCAATAATATAATGGATGATTCTAATTATGGAACTAATAAAGATTTAGGAAGTAATAACAGATTCGACATGGTAATAATGGTTGAGTTAGGTGGTGGAGCAGGTTTAGCATGTGTTTCAAACAATCCTACAACTTCAACTGGGCTTAATTTTGTTAATAATGCCATTGTTTCATCTAGTGGAGTGCAAATAATGGCTGGAACTGAAAATTTTTGCTATTTTAATATACCTAATGGTAATTATGGTAAAGCATTCATTATTCAGGAAGCTTTTCATGCATTATTTGGTGGTAATAATTGGCACAATGGCGCTGGTGTTGGACCACATACTTTTATGACCACAACAAATCCTTATGGCATAGCAACTCAATCAGCAGGTGCTGGGATAAGCAATGTTGTTTGTGGTTATGATAGGCAGCATTTTGAATGGAATGGGTGGCTTGATAAAAATAAAACAGTTCAAAAAAACTTTACAACTAGTGCTATTGATGCTATAACTCTTGATGAAATAAATACCGAAGAAATGACCATTTCAGGAGAGAAAACTTATATTTTGAGAGATTTTGTTAATTATGGCGATGCTCTTCAATTAAAATTGCCTTCTATTGATTGGCAAACAAATGGCATAAAAAATCAATACTTATGGATTGAAAACCATCAATTACAGTCAAGTTATGATGTTGGTACACGCAATACAATTAATGGAGGGTGTGGTCAGGACTTAAGCACAGGTATATATGCTCAAATTCAAATAGGAAAAGACCAAAGACAAGGTTATAATCGCGAAATATTTGAGAGTGGAAGAAATGCTTTAGCTAGTTTTTTATATCCACTTACAGCTAAAGGCAATTATGATTTAAATACAGCTACACCTGTTTCATTCAATATAAATTGGCAAAGCTGCGCAGGTGGTGGTGCAATTAGTACTTGGGACCATAACAATAATGATGTACCATTTGTTTATCTACCTACATTATCTAATCAACCAAATAAAAATCCTTTTACTGGGTTTTCAGATTTGTATTCTGTTTCAGATTTAAATGGAGATAATTCTATTGGTTGGGGTGAAGGCCAAGTAGGTAGTTTAAGTGTTAATCCATCAACGGGTGTAAATGAATTTACCAATCGAAGATATGGAAACCCTGATATTGCATTTAAATGTAGTGGAACATGCGGAGTAAACGGAAAAAAAGTACTTGGTATTTCTACTAATCCAAGTACAACACCAATTTACACATTAGACGAAAGAACGAATTCTTACACTTATCCATATGAAAATAGAACTATACACTTAAATGGTATAAGCATTTCAATTTTAGAAGAAAATTTTGAGCCTAATAATTATGGTAATGGAGCAGTAAAAGTCAAAGTAAAGTGGGATGATTATGATATAGATAATGATACAAGATGGTGTGCTGATAATATACAATTACATCCGCATGTTATTAATACAGCACTCCCATCTTTAGTTTTAAAAAATGGTAAAAAACTAATCCTAGATAGAGGAAAGTCGGCTACTAGAAGAAGTGGGGCACAAGATTTTCAAGAAACTCCGTTTGCACCTATTCAAAAACTTTTTAATTCAGCTACTGTAATGACTGCATTACCTAATGCAAAAATTAAAATGGAAGCTAATTCTACATTAGAAATAAAAAATGGAAGCACTCTAAAATTAAATCCCACTTCTGAATTAATGATGGATGCTAATTCAACAATACATGTTAGTAGTAGAGGTATATTGGAGTTAGAAAGCGGTAGTTATTTAGAAGTAGGTAATGATGCACATTTAATTGTTGAAGATGGAGGAAAAGTTATAGTAAGAGATGGTGCCCAAATAAATGTAAAAACTAATGGGAGCTTAACTGTAGGTTATGATGGTGAATGGGGCGTTGGTGAGTTGGTTTTAGAAAATACAACCTTAGCAGGCGGTGGTGTTACACTTGGTAGTGTTTCTGATGCTCCAAGTAATACTACTGAATTGAGAATAGGAGGTAAACTAACATTTGGTACTGGTGTGAACTTTACCAATAGTGGCAGCGGTTGTTATGTATTTAACGCAGGTGCCG
>Ga0214921_10005092_pt1 | contig 18811 bp, 17 predicted proteins | sample LL1505_MetaG_FD_177992 | JGI IMG/M metagenome (GOLD analysis project Ga0214921, IMG submission 177992) | Freshwater microbial communities from Lake Lanier, Atlanta, Georgia, United States - LL-1505 | ecosystem: Environmental > Aquatic > Freshwater > Lake | place: USA: Georgia | collected... | reverse complement strand
AGTGCGAAAGTCAACATCCCACAATGTTGGTGCTTCTTGCGTGTATGCCTCACCTCGTGCAAGGTTTCGCAAAAATGCACGCTGGCTAGTGCGACGTGATCTGTCCTCGATGGTGGTGTATAGCAACGACCAATCGACAGAAAGTCCGAGACGACGAAAGAGATCTTCGAAAACTTGTTCGTCTTGGGCAGTGAGTTCTTCACACAATTCAATAAAGTTTGGTCGCGATACCGGAACAGGTGTGTGGTTCTTTGGAGGGTCACCACGAAACGGTGGCTGCAAGTTCGGAACATATGGCACCGAAGGGTCACATGACACACCGAAATAATTTTGTACGCGACGTTCGGTGGGCAGACCGTTGTCATCCCAACCCATGGGATAAAACACACTCTTGCCACGCATGCGCCAGAAACGAGCCACGGTGTCTGTATGGGTATAGGAAAAGACATGACCCATATGGAGAGAGCCACTCACGGTGGGTGGAGGGGTGTCTACGGAAAAGACGGCATCTCGGGTGGCTGAGCGATTGAAGTCGTATGTGCCCTGGGCGCGCCAGGCGTCCATCCACTTTGTCTCGATGTTGTCGAGGGTGGGCTTCTCAGGGACAGTGGACATACCTCATAAATCGTAGGCTGGTCAGAGTGCTGAACCTCTATGACACCGCCACACAAAGTGTGAAAACCCTGGCTCTGCGCGAGCCGGGCAAGGTGGGCATCTACCTCTGTGGCCCCACGGTGTACGGGCCACCCCACTTGGGGCATGGGCGAGCCACGCTGGTGTACGACATTTTGCGGCGCTACCTCACCTGGTCGGGCTTGGAAGTCCGGCTCGTGTCGAACATCACCGATATCGACGACAAGATCATCGATCGTGCCAATCGTGAGAATCGTGCGTGGGAAGACATCACCCACAAGTGCGAGAACGTGTGGTTTGAAGCAATGGGCAAGTTGGGCGTATTGCGTCCTGATGAAGTTCCGCACGCCACTGATTACGTCGATCAGATGGTGAGCATGATTTCAACACTCATTGAACGCGACGCCGCGTATGTCACCGATGATGGTGTGTATCTCAATGTGAAGTCTGTTCCTGATTACGGACTGCTCGCACATCAAAGTCTTGATGACATGCTGAGCGGCGGCGGGGACCGAGAAGTATTGGGTGCGAGCAACAAGAAAAATCCTGCGGATTTCGCGTTGTGGAAATTTTCAAAACCAGGCGAACCTGCGTGGTCTGCACCATGGGGTGAGGGTCGACCAGGTTGGCACAGTGAATGTGTTGTGATGAGTCTTGAACTTTTGGGAGAAGGTTTTGATCTTCATTGCGGTGGAGCAGACCTGCGCTTTCCGCATCACGAAAATGAACGGGCACAGGCCGTTGCATTGGGAAAGACTTTTGCGAAGCATTGGATGCACAACGGATTTGTTGTGGACCTCGAGGGCGAAAAGATGTCGAAGAGTTTGGGCAACGTCGCCAATCTTCTTGATCTTCTCGAGCATTACGACGCACGCGCTTACCGCATGTTGTTGTTGCAGACTCACTATCGTTCGCCAGTGCGCGTTGGCCAAGACAACATTGACGCATGTGTTACAGCATTGGCCGGTCTAGATTCGTTTGCTGCGCGAACAAGTGCGCATTCGGCTGGCACACCAGACTCAGAGGTGATGCAAAGCTTCCGCATTGCAATGGATAACGATCTAGACACCACTGCAGCAATGGCATTGGTGTTTGATTCGGTGCGTCGCGCAAATGCGGCAATGGATGCTGGTGATGTTGCCACTGTTTCATCTGTTCGCGCAGCAGTCATTGAAATTCTTGGTGCACTTGGTCTTGAGCTATCAATCGGTGACGACATTGATGCAGACATTGTTGCTAAAGGCGTTGCGCTAGATGCTGCGCGTGCCGCTAGAGACTTTGCTGCAGCCGATTCAATTCGTAATGAATTACAAGCTGCTGGATACGTAGTTGAAACCACTAAAGACGGAACGCGCGTACGACGTGGCTAAGAAAGAACGAACACCAATGCCCAAGGGGTATTGGACAATCTGGACAACAGTTGCACTTGACCTTGTTGGTTTCGGAATCGTTGTGCCAATTCTTGGTCGCTACGCAAAAGACTTTGGCGCTAGTGGACTTGAAGTTGGCCTCATGTTTGCCTCGTTCTCTGTTGCCCAAATGATTTTTGCGCCAATTCTTGGTCGCGTTTCCGACCGAATTGGTCGGAAGCCAGTCATCATCATTTCACTTATCGGTACGGCAATCGGCAGTTTCGTTACCGGCATCGGTGGAGCCATGTGGGTGTTGTTTGTTGGCCGCATTATTGATGGAGCATCCGGTGCCAGTGTGTCCGTTGCACAGGGTGCCATTAGTGACATTGCACCGCCGGAACGTCGCGCACAATTGCTCGGCATGCTTGGAGCTGCATTTGGAATTGGTTTTGTAGTTGGGCCAGCGCTCGGCGGTTTAGCCGCACTCGGCGGCACGCATGTTCCGTTCTTTCTTGCCGGCACAATTGCTGCAGTTAATGCTGTTGCTGCGTTCATTCGTTTGCCTGAAACTAAAACAACGAAGGCTCCTGCACCAAAGCCAGAAACAAAACAAAAATCGGCGCGTTCACCAATTCTTATGCGTTACGCATTGGCTACTGTCCTCGGCACACTTGGCTTCTCAGGGTTCGAAGCAACGTTCTCTCTTTTTGGTGGAGAACGTTTCAATCTCACGGTTGGTTCTAGTGCAATGGTGTTCTTGTTTGTTGGCGTAGTTCTCACGGCGGTACAAGGTGGTCTTATTGGCCCCCTCACAAAGCGATTTGGTTCTGCCAGATTGATTCGCATGGCGCTTCCCATCAATGCGGTCGGTCTCTTTGTGCTTGCGTTCACTCCGAATATGCAGTGGGTAATGTTGTTCGCTGCAATGGCATTGGTGTCGGTTGGCCAAGGCATTGTCTCTCCATCAGCAACTTCGTTGGTGGTAGATGCTGCACCAGCGGATCGCAGGGGAGAAGCGCTTGGTTATCAGCAGAGTGCTGGAGCATTTGCGCGTATAGCTGGTCCGATTATTGCCGGTGCCTTGTTCGATCACGCAGGCATTGGTTCGCCGTACCTAGTGGGTGGATTGCTTTTCTTAGTGGCGCTCGGTGCTGTGTGGAGCGTTACCCGCACTGCGATTACTTTGACGAATTAATCGTTTCGACAATTTCGTCAGCGAGTTCACGAGTGCTCGCAATCACGCCGCTCCATCGCTTTGTTAAATCAGGATCAAACGTAAATGGACGGTCATGAATATCTCGCACGGCTCCACCAGATTTTTCTACGATCAGTGCAATTGCAGCGAGATCAACGATGCGATGAATATCTCCGCCCGGATCACAGAATGCATCAATAGCGCCATCGGCCACTAGAGCACCTTCCAGCACTGTTGTTCCCAAAATTCGCATCCGTTCAGCGCGTTGAGCGAGTGTGGACCATGCCCCCCAAGTAGTGGGGCGAGGGCGCAACATGGATAACGATGAGCCGTGTACAGCCGTTTGGTTGGTTGTCTTTTTAACAACGGGGTCGTCGCGATGAGCATGCCACCGATAGCTGGTGCCAAGCCACGTCACTAAGGATTCAACGACGACGTCATCAACAACAATTGCGGCCGAGAAACCTGAGAGAGGAACACCGGAAGCAGAGTTTGCAGTTCCATCAACAGGGTCAATGACTGCGGTGATTGCTGAGCCACGATTTACCCACCCAATTTCTTCGGACAGAACATTCACGCCCAATCTTTCAAGCACCTGTAGTACTGGCTCTTCAACATATTGATCAAGGAACATTGTCGGAGTTCCGTCGCCTCCAAGACCAATGTCGGCCGAGCGTTGCTCCTTTGTCATGGTACGCATCGCTGTCGTGTACGCAGTTTCAGCCACTGCTGCCATTTCATTCAGCATTGAGGTGAAGTCGCGCATGTCACGCATCCTGAAGAGCGAGGCCGCGGCTAGCACCTTGGCCAGTGCGGAAAGAACCAATCACTCGCGGATTCGCTCCATCGAGGTGGCAGAGCGTGATATCGCCTCGAGCACCAACTACAAGTCGACCTCGGTCATGCAATCCAACCGTATCGGCTGGGCCTGATGTAATCAGCTTGACTGCATCAACAATGGAACACACTTGGTCACGTACAAGAATGCCGACAGCACCGAGCATGGCGAACGGAAGATAGTCAGAAGAAAGACCATCACACAGACCAAGAGAAATCAGTTCAGCAGCGGAAACATTTCCTGTGTGGCTGCCACCACGCACAACATTCGGAGCACCACATACTGTGCGCATTCCGGCGTTCTTTGCTAACCGAGCTGCTTCAACTGTGGTCGGAAATTCTGCAATTGATGCATGCCAGGTAATCGCTTCTTCAACATCTTCAGGAGTTGCTGGGTCATGAGCCATAAGACGAATAGTTTGAGCGATTGACTGCTCGATGAGCCAAGGAATTGCTGCTGCACGGTTGTGAAGTACAGCGTCTCGTTCTGCGATTACTTCGTCTACGTGTGCCCGTGCTGTCTCGCGATCCATATTGCGGTTACGCATGATCCAATTTTCAAAAAAAGTTCGGTCGCGATATTGCCCTACACCGGGTGTGTGGTCTTCAAAACTCACTAGAGGACGAACATCGCGCTTACGGTCGCTATCAATACGGTCAACAAGGCCCTGAAACCCATCTGCATCGCGAGCGTCAAGTCTGTAGAGAACACGATTATCGACCAGAGTGGATTCGTCTGAGTATGAATGGATGACGTCAACCAGTCTGTTTGCTAGGTCAACTGTTCGGTTGCCATCATTTTCAAAACCGATTCCATGAAAGAGGGTTGTTACACCGGCTGCACGAACTTTTGCTTCGAACGAACGAACTGTAAATTCCAATGGAAGATCGGCTCCAGGACGTGGCCGGTGTTCCATTTCGAATCCGTCGCTATGCGTGTCAACAATTCCAGGAATACAGAAAGCTCCGCGACCATCAACCGTTCCCTGGTCCCTTCCGTTACGGGGTTCGATTTCTGTAATGATGCCGTCTTCGATGACGACACGCGCATCTTCTATGACGCTGTCAGGAAGAATTGCGGTGATATTGGTGATTATGTGTGCGGTCATGGTTGGATATCTCCTGGAGTTAATTGGGGTAGTACTAGGTCCACTGGACCATCGGTCACAACGTTTCCGCGTGACATGAGAATGATTCGAGATGCGAGGCGACTGATTGCATCAAGGTCGTGAAACACAGCAAGAACCGCGACACCTTGATCGCTGAGGTCAGCAATCACTTCAATTGCTCGTTCTCTGTTCTCAGGGTCAAGTGCAGAAACTGGTTCGTCAAGAAGCAATAAACGTGGGGGTGATATCAAGCCAGCAGCAATATTGACGCGCTGCTTTTCTCCACCAGAAAGGACAGATGTATGAACATCCCACAATGTGCGAGAAATGCCGAGCCGTGCAAGTGAATAGCCAGCTTGTTCATGTGCATCAGCTATCGACATGCCACGAGACACACCAGCGCGCGCAACTAAATCAATGACAGATCGGCGTGGTTGCGCATGCAAGAACTGCGATACGTAACCAATTTCGCGGCCACGAAGTGCAATTACTTCTGCATCGGATAACTGGGCGATGTCAACCCATTCGTCATTAGTGAGGCGGAATTTTACGGCGCCTGCAGTAATTGAGTACGTGCGATAAATAAGGCGAAGAAGTGTTGATTTTCCGGCCCCGGAAGAACCAGCAAGCGAGACATGCTCACCTGGGTACACAACAAATGAGGCGTCTTCCAGTGCGGTCACGGTCCGACCGTCGATGTTGTGCAGTGTGAATGACTTGGAGACATTCTGGACATCGAGAATGGGAAGCGTTTTGTTCATTGTCATCGTCATGTTCGTGCCGCCGCAACGAGTTTCTGGCTATACGGATGATGTGGATCTTCAAGTAGTTGATCTGTTAGCGCATCTTCCACTACGCGACCGTGTTGCATCACTAAGCAACGCTCGGTGAGCATCTCGATAACGCCAAAGTCGTGCGATACAACAATTGCTGCAACTTGAAGTTCTTCGAGCAGCTGACGAATCAAGTCGAGAACTCCAGATGCAACACTTGCATCAAGTCCCGTTGTCGGCTCGTCAAGTAAAAGAATTGGAGGTCTATTTGCAAGAGCGCGAGCAATCTGCACGCGTTGGCGCATGCCACCCGAGAAATTTCGAACAATGTCATCCATACGATCAAGTGGAACTTCGGTACGCGCCAATAATTCACGGGCTCTGTCTCTGATTGCGCCAAAGTTTCTCCATCCAGCAGCAGTCAGCGGATCTGCGATGTTTCCACCAGCTGTGACGCCCAGGGCCAAACCTTCTGCTGGGTCTTGGTACACCACTGACAATGTGTTGATGCGAAGTTGACGTCGAGCTGACGGGTCAAGGTCCAAAATATTGACATTGCCATCTTCAAGTGGAGTAAGACGGACATCTCCAGTAGACGCTGCGACATCGCCAGCGATGCACCGAAGAACAGTTGATTTACCTGATCCTGATTCACCAACGATGCCCAATGCTTCACCAGCTGCAACATCAAAGTTCACACCCCAAGCAGCAACAATGGAAGCAGTGACATGGTCACGTGCAGTCCCATGTTCTGGTCCAGTTCGTTCGATCATGGCGGGGTCAAAAGTGCCGTAATACTTACCCAAATTGCGCACTTGGATAATCGGTGATGGGACAATTATGGAGGTCATGCGTTCCTCTGTCTGCGACACCAAGCTGTGTCACTGCACGACCAAGATTCCTGTTTGCCAGGCATCTCTACTAAGAACGATTCACTTGAACCACATAACCGGCATGTTGCTCCATCGGCAGATTCGACTTCAAAGGGAACGTCTTCAAATGTCAACGGCTCTACATCGGTGTACGGGGGAATTGCGTACACGCGTTTTTCGCGGCCAGCACCAAACAGAGTGAGAAATTTTGATTGATGAAGTCGCGGGATATCCCAACGAGGAATCGGTGTTGTTGCAACGATGTATCGACTAGCAACTAGACACGGATAACCGGTCGATTGAGTAATGACGCCGTTACGCACTTTGTCTTCATACAGACTCACCCACATGCGCGAATAGTCAGCTTCAGAATGCATACGTGCAAGTTCACGAATATCTCGTTCAATTCCACGAAGTGGTTCCGGAACAGGAACTTGAAGAATCAGTATGTGGTTCTCGTTCATGTCGTCTTCAGGGATTCGATGACGGCTCTGAATCAGCGTGGCCTCGTCAACTTCGGTGGTCTCGTCGATTCCAGTTGACATAGTGACTAAACGACGAAGGTTGACAGCGTTGACACCTTCATCATCGCCTTGGTCGATTACTTTTACCGCATCATCGACACCAACACAGGCGAGTGTGACTTGCAATCCACCCGAACCCCATCCACGCGCAACGGGCATCTCACGAGATCCGAAGGGGACTTGATACCCAGGTATGCACACAGCATGCAACAGTGCGCGTCGAATCTCGCGCTTTGATTCTTCATCAAGCAATGCAAACGTCTCGGTTGTTCGGTGACCAACTAATTGCGAGATTGTTGTTGGTGATGTAGGTGGAGCGGTTTCTAAGCTCATCTCACTTTCTCCCATCGGCGACACGTCGCACTGCAACTTTTCGCTCAACCATTGATCGGAAGGTCACATAGTGAGGCAATTTCAAATGCTCAAGAAAACCAGCTGAATCAAGTCCATCTGTTGTCAGTAACAATGATTGCTCGAGTCCAGATTTTGCTCCGTCTCTGTAGCAAGCGATGTCTAGATTCGCCATTGCAATTGCTTTTCTTTCGTTATGTCCAAAACAAAATCCGTAACCAACATCAAAGCGTGTTCGATCTTCTTCGCTGCCGTTCAAGTCTTCGATAGCTTCTACTTCTGTCGCGCGAAAGCTTCCGATGTTGACACTTCCACCGGTCATTGGGTGACGAACATTGATGGGCAACTTCCCATGACGTACTTCACCAAGGGTTACTTCATGCAAGTAACCATCAGGACCAAGAATGTTGCGATACCACTGATTAACTAATGCGCCAGTCTCTGCTCGAGCCATTGACGACAAAAGGGCCGAGCGTGGTGCAGGCGGTTTAGCCGGAGTACGTGTGATGTCAAAAGGTTCTGGGTCGTCGGTGCGTCTGCGATCAACAAGAAGGTTCATGTCGCGTAACACGTCGCTCATACGACTATTGCTTGGGCGAGTTTTAAGCGCTCCATCAGTTGCGCTCGTAGCAGCTCCATTATCAATGATGTCACGATCAGTTGTTGTCAACATGCGGGCTGTGTAGTCAGTGCTGCGCCCAAGTATTTGAGGGCCACCTGGTTCGCGAAATGCAGGGACAACTCGGCGCACCAGTTGCATGTCATTTGCGTGCACAGGTATTGCTGTGTCTAATCTGCCCAAAGTTGATTTGTACGCACGAAGCAAATGAACAGCTTCAATGATGTCGCCCTCACCTTGGCGCAGCGCCATGGCTGCAAGTTCAGGTGCCCACAAGCCGGATTCACCCATCACGCGATCAACGAGCAATCGCAAACGCCCCGTGAATTGATCAAGTTCGATTCTGTCGCTTGGATCTAGATCGCGTAAGCGTCGCACCAAGTTTTCTGCAGTGAGAATCGCATTGAGACCACCTCTTGCTGCTGCGTAACCCATTAGGACACTCCCTTGTTCCACGATGGGCCAGCACTGACGCGACTGGTTCGTGGGATTCCAATAAACGATCCGTTAACTCCAATGATCCACATGTCAAGCCCACGTGGGGCTGTCCAATCACGGCGAAGGAGGAATTCCAATTCGCCAGTAGCTGCTCCATCACATATGACATGGTTTACAGATTCAACTCCTGGACCACTTATGTGCAGAGTGGCGGTCGACTCCGTGGCAGTTGTAAGGATTCCGCTCACCTGTACGGATACTTGAGCTGCAGTATCCGGACGCATGGGTGTTCCAAGGCAGAAACCCATCGGAAGAAGTTCAGTTCGAGAGTTACACACGCTGAGGTATCCAGCAACTGACGGATCTGAGATTCGACCTGAGGTTGCACGCGCGATCAATTGTTCGCGTGAGGTATCGGCTCCAACCAAAGCAAATGGTGTGTCGTACCCGAGTAGCGCAAGAAGTGGAATTTCAACAACTGGGATACGTGTGACTAGTTCGGCTGGCAAGTGGAAAATTGTTCCTGGCTGGGATAAGGCGTCCAGTAAAAGTCGAAAAACGATCTGTGATTCGTGAAGATCAAGGAACCGTGCGCTGAGTTCAGCAGCATCTGTTTGTGTGTCAGACATCAATCAAGTTCCTCAAAATCGATAATGGTTTCACGAATCTCTGCCCATTCCTGTTCGTCAGCACGCTCAATTTCTGACTTCGTATACAAAACCAATTCAGCAAGTTCTGGCGCACCTTCAAACCCGACTCGCGCGATGTGCGCATCAGCCACTGCGGCAGCAACGGCCGCATTGGCATCGCCGCCAAGCCGCATGGCCCATCCAAGTGTTCCATCAACAGAAACTTCCGCGATTGTCACCAATGCATCGCCAACAATGAATCTCTCTTCACAGATTGGTTCACGAACTTGCATTTGAATCGTTCCGGTTGACGGAGGGCGAATCATTTCAATATTGGAAATAGTCCCACGGGCAATCAGCGAGTTAATCAATGTTTCTAGGGAGATAGGGTCACTACTCGCAAGAGATGAACAGATGTCTTCTCGAGACATCGAGGAAGATGAAGTGTCAATCACATTCAGAAATTATCGTTGTCTTCCGAATGTTGTCTTTCGTTTAAACGACATAAAAATGAAGTGTGGGTTAACGAAAGAATTCTCTTTCGACAGTTGGTGATTACAACAAAATTACGACACTAAGCGTTCATTGAGAAATTACTCAGTCGTTAGCGAGTCGTTCCTTTGGCGCAATCATGGTTATCTAGATTTTTTGACTAATGAAGCGCATATCAAGATTCCCTAAAGCGGTAGCAGCCATTTCACTGGTTGCTCTCGTCCTTCCCATCACAATGTCCCACTCAGCGTCAGCTGGTACCACTTCCGGTATGGGACTTCACTACTTAGGCCGTTGGGTCAGTGGTAGTGGAATAGGCGGAGCTGAGATTTCAGCATTCGACCCAGCCACAAAGCGATTGTTCGTAACGAACGGCACAACAAACCAGATTGATATTGTTGATATCTCTGATCCCACGTATCCGGAGAAAGTGAAGTCGATTGACCTAGCAGCAAAGGGTGTAATTGGCATTCAGAGTGTCGCTGCAAAAGATGGCCTTGTTGCAATTGCCACTTCATTGGTCAGCACGCAGTCAAATGGAAAGATCTTTTTTGCCGATACAAACGGCAAGTTGGTGAAGGGCGCAGAAAATGGAATCGAAGTCGGAGCACTTCCTGACCATGTTTCATTCTCTCCAGATGGTCGTTATGTCGTGTCTGCGAACGAAGGAGAGCCATCGTCATATTGCTTGACAGACGGCAAGCTTCCGACAACAACAGATCCATACGGCTCAATTTCATTCATTGATGTTTCGGGCGCTGTTCCATCAGCAGCCACCACGCTCAACTTTGAGGCATACAACGACCGCGCCGGTGCACTGACGTTCCAAGGTGGCCGCGTTTTTGGTCCGAATGCAACTACTGCTCAAGACCTTGAGCCTGAGTACATCACGTTCTCAGCTGACAGCAAATATGCATACGTCACTTTGCAAGAGAACAACGCGATAGCGACCATTGATGTAGCTACAAAGTCAATTCTTGAAATAAGCGGCCTTGGTTACAAGAACCATTCTGTAGCTGGCAAGGGCCTTGATGCTATTGCCAACGGTACAGCTGCTGTGGCAACACAATCAGTGAATGGCATGTACCAGCCAGATGCAATCGCAAGCCTCAAAGGTGCCGATGGTACCAATTATGTAGTGACAGCCAATGAAGGAGATGCACGCTCATACGCATGCCTTCTTGGAGGCACTTCAACCACGACGCTTGAATCTGAAGATTCTAAAATTTCTTCAATTTACGATTCCACAGACACGGGTATCACAGCAGTGAAAGATGCAATCGGTTCCTTGGTAGTTACACCATTTGCACCTGCTACTGCTCGAGCTATCGCTATCACTGGAAGTTCAAAAGTCAAGACCGCTTACTCATTTGGTGCTCGTTCATTCTCAGTATGGCGTCCAGCCAATGTTGAGGGCGTCGACACAATGGATCAAGTATGGGACTCCGGTGATCTTCTCGAAACCCTTACTGCGCAACTGAACCCAACTGGATACAACAGTGACTGGAACACCACAAACGGTGGACCAAACGCCCTTGAGTCTCGTTCAACAAAAAAGGGCCCTGAAGTTGAGGGCGTTGCAGTTGGAACCGCATACGGCACACAATGGATCGTTGTAGGAATGGAACGCGATGGCGGCATTGCGTTGTTCAACGGAGACGATCCGCTTAAGCCCGTGTTTGTTGATTACATCAACACTTCGGTTCGTGACGGAAACCTCATTGCAGGCAAGGCAACGTCTACTGCTGGTGACGTGTCACCAGAAGGAATCATGTTCGTCTCGCCAGAGGACAGCCCAACAGGTTCAGCGTTGGTCGTTGTGTCATACGAACTTTCAGGAACTGTTGGTATCTATGAGATTCCAAGCAAGTTGCCTTCAAAGCCTCGTTCGGTAAAAGCAACTGCTACTCCAGGCAAGATTGCATTGTCATTCAAGGCTCCCTCAGCACTTGGTTGGAAGGGTGCAATTACCGGTTACAAGGCGACCTGTACTTCTCCTAAGGGCAAACTTTCAAAGATCGGAACGTCAACAAAAATATCGATCACGGTGCCAGCAGCTAAGCGCAACGCGGCATTCAAGTGCTCAATCACTGCTACGTCCGCCGATGGAATTGGCGCAAAGTCCTCAGCAATTTCAGTCCGTTCGAAATAATCAACACAACTAACACCCCTTTACATAGGAGAAACATAATCATGAAAAAAACAATGAAGGCAGTGGTCGCCACAGTTTTCGCTCTCACTTCAACATTCGCAATTACTTCAACTGCAAGTGCTTCGGCACCTTCAGTGAAGAACAACGACAAATGCTTGAAGACTCAGTACGGAAAATCCACAACGACTAAATCGATCACTTACAAGTGCACCTACAGCGCGAAGACAAAGAAATACACTTGGACAAAGGTTGCTGCTCCTGCAACAACAGTTCCGGTAATTGACTTGGCAAAGCTTGATAAGACTGGCTGGCCAAAGAAGTTCATCGTTGGCGGCGTTCCAGCCGAGAACGTGACAACAATGCAAACAAAGTGGGATGGACTGATCAAGTTGTTCCAAGATGAACTAGGAATGCCAGTTGAGTTTTACGCGGGTACTTCGTACGCCGGAGTAATCGAAGCTTCAATTGCTAAGAAAGTTGACATGGTTGCCTGGGGCGCAATGTCCTACATCGTGTCCAAACTGAATGGCGCAAAGATCGAACCGCTTGGCATCACGAAATATACAGATGGAACTACTTCGTATACATCAAAGCTTGTTGTGCCTACGTCCAGTTCAATTACTGGCATCGCTGGTCTTAAAGGAAAGACAGTGTGCTTCGTGTCATCAACATCGACTTCAGGAAACTTGATTCCAACAGAAGGAATACTTTCTGCTGGGCTCAAGATGAGTGACTTGACTCAATCTTTCAAAGGATCACACGACAATTCAATTCTCGGACTTGGTGCTGGTCAATGCGACGCAGCTTTCGCTCAGGAAGCAACAGTTGCCGCTATCGGCACCGGAACCTTTGCAGCAATGAACAAAGCTGACTACAAGACAATTTGGGAATCAGGTCCGATCCCGAATGGTCCATTCACCATTAGCTCATTGCTTCCTGCATCATTCCGCGCTGCTGTGAAGAACATCATGTTGACGAAACTTAACAAGGAATACTTCACATCCAAGGGTTACAACGGGTGCACAGCAGTCGCAACATGCATCATCGTTGAGGATGCAAAAACAAATGCGTTCATCTCCGTTACGGACGCGTTCTACGACACAATTCGTAAAGTCTGCGAAGCAACTAAGTCAACTGCCTGCAAAGCATGACGATGTCACCACATTTAGAAGTGGTAGCTAATGAGAGCGTCGCGACAATTACCGTCGCGGCGCTCTCGAAGCGTTTCCCCAACGGCACACTTGCAGTGGATAATGTTTCATTTACGGTGCCTGAGGGACAAGTAGTCGGCCTGCTCGGCTTATCCGGCTCAGGCAAATCAACGTTGATGCGCCTTATCAACGGACTACACACTCCAACATCCGGAATGGTGAACGCGATTGGTGTTGATGTTGGCCTTGCCAAGCCAGCTGAACTGAGAGAACTGCGACGCCATATGGGCTTTATCTTTCAACAGTTCGGACTTGTTGGCCGAGCCACGTGTCTTGAAAATGTATTGATTGGTTCGCTTGGTCGCCTTAAGGGACCTCGTATCGGTATTCGTACCTATCCGAAGGCTCTGCGCGTTATGGCGCTTGAGCGACTTGATCGTGTTGGCCTTGGCGCACAAGCTTTCCAACGCGCTGAGACATTGTCTGGTGGTCAGATGCAACGCGTTGCTATCGCACGCAGTTTAATGCAGGAGCCGAAAGTGCTCTTGGCTGACGAACCAGTTGCATCTCTAGACCCCGAATCATCGAACCAAGTGCTCGATTTAATTTCGACAATCGCTCGTGAAGATGGAATGACAGTTTTGTGCAGCCTTCATCAAGTGGAATTGGCAATTGGTCGAACAGACCGTCTCATTGGTCTTCGCGATGGAAAAATTGTTCTTGATCAGATGACGACAGGAATTGATCCTGGCGTTGTGATGGATCTCTACCGACGTCACGGCACGTCGGATGAGGTGCGCGAAGCGTCATACGCGTGAGCGCAACCGTGCAGGCGCGGCGAACCAAAACTGCCCTAAGCCCCCTTTACTTTCTCAAGATTGCGTCGGTAGTTGCCGGTTTTGTTGCAGTCTGGTGGGCGTGGAACAGACTGAATATGTCTGTCCTTTCGTTCTTCGATGATCTGCAGAATGTCGTCAACCTTTTTAAGAGGATGTACCCGCCAGACTTCTCAGACACGGACCGTATAATTTCATTAACGCTTGAAACGTTATGGATAGCTTTGCTTGGGACATTCGGAGCTGTGGTTATGAGCTATCCACTTGCTATTGGTGCAGCCGCGAACACCACAAAACATCCAATTATTCGATTTGTGTGTCGCAGTATTATCACTTTGTCTCGTGCGGTTCCTGAACTAATTCTTGCTGCCATTTTTGTGGTGGCATATGGGCCTGGTCCATTTTGTGGAATTTTGGCACTTGCAGTGCACTCCATTGGCATGATTGGGCGACTGTTCTCAGATGCGATTGAAGAAGCAAATGAAGTATCCGGCGATGCAGTGACATCTGTTGGCGCGACACGTCGTCAGCGCATTAGATCGGCTGTTATTCCGCAGGCCCTACCTTCCTTTATTGCGACAGCTCTGTTTCGTCTTGAGATCAATATCCGCGGATCTGCAGTACTCGGGCTCGTGGGTGCTGGAGGAATTGGTCAACTCATCTCGGAATCACTTGAAACAATTCAATACAAACCAGCGTTAGCTGCTGTTGCGGTTGTGTTTGTGGTGATTCTTATTGGTGAACTGGTATCAACATCAATTCGTCAATCGCTTATCGGTGAAGTAGCTACACAGCAACAGAATAAGCAGCGTGGCTGGCTTACATCTTTCATAAATCGGCGTGATGCATCACTGAATAAAATTGCATATGAAAAGAGATCTATAACGGCCCCATGGACGACCGAGCGAGTCTTCAGGGCCTCTGCTTCCGTGTTTTTTGTTGTACTATTATTTTTCGCAATTACAACAGTGAACATTGAATGGGGCTACATAGCGCAGAACACTCACAAGATGGGCACTGTTTTGCGCCAAATGTTTCCCCCAGGGGCAGGGGGAGAGTCCTCGCTTTTAATAAAAGGCCTCGTCGAATCGTTAGCTATCTCTATTGTTTCTACATTTCTTGGGGTATTGGTGGCGCTGCCACTTGGAGTGCTAATGGCACGCAATATCAACGTGCGGCGATTCTTCTCGTTCGGCACTCGGATTGGCGTTCTGGCACTACGAGGAATTCCTGAGTTAATCATTGCTGTGATTTTCGTAAGTGCGATGGGCCTTGGTCCTGTACCCGGAACACTTGCTCTCAGTGTGACAGTTGCAGTCTTTGCCGCAAAACTTTTCGCGGACAGTCTGGAAGAAGTGAACCCAGCCCCTCGTGAGGCAGTGTCTGCGGTGGGAGCATCAAAAGTACAGGAATTCTTTGCAGCCGTTGTGCCGCAATTCATCTCACCATTTGTATCGAATTTCTTTTATTTACTAGACGTCTTCTTTCGATCGTCGACGGTATTGGGAATTGTTGGCGGTGGTGGTATCGGCTATCTATTGATTCAGTCGATCAAGGTATACCAATTCAAGATCACAATGGCGATTGTGATTTCCATCTATCTCATCGTCCTCGTCATTGAATGGCTAGGCCTCGGAATGCGCCGACTCTTCAAATAGGCACGTCGCTGCTCTATCGCAGCGAATTAATCATCAGCCCGAGAAGACCAACCGTGACAAGTTGTGACGACATGATTGAGGTGAACATCTTCCAACTCTGATTGCGAAACCCGCGTTCCATCGTGGCAGTGAGTTCCAGCTTCGTGGTCTCAACAGAGTGTTGCACTTCCATGAGTGACTTCTCTAAATCAGTTCGCGTTTGGAAAATCAAATTCTCTAGGTCATTCCGCGTTTTCGTGATTACTTGCCCAAGTTCAGTACGAGTAGCGATTGCGCTGAACTCAATGTCGTGCTTAGTTGCGATTCGCAGTTCGTCGAGGTCTCGTTTGGTTGCGAATTCTGTTCAGGTGATTGGCGGTAGCTGCTCCATAAGAATGTCAGCCTCCTCCGTGCCAATGACTTCACAAAGGCGAGCGTGTAGCCGCCTCTTGTTTTGTTCCGTAAAAGCCAAAGTAGCCTCCTTTTTCGGACTTTGCCACCCAATGTGTGCAATAGGTTTTAGTTGGTGGCGCACTGGGTTTCGCTTGCCCAAGAACACACCCGACTATTTGACGCAACGGGGTTACTCCCCAGTAACTTATTGCTATGGCTGATTTCTCCCTCTCCCTCAATGAAGACCAACTCCAGATCAAAGACTGGATTCACCAGTTCGCTGTTGACGTAATGCGCCCTAACGCGCACGAATGGGATGAGCGTGAAGAGTTCCCATGGCCAATCGTGCAAGAAGCCGCAAAGAACGGTTTGTACGGTCTCGATTTCCTTATGAGCGCAATGGCAGATCCAACTGGACTCACTATGCCAGTTGCTATTGAAGAAATGTTCTGGGGCGACGCAGGTCTTGGTATGGCAATCATGGGTTCAGGTCTTGCAGCTGCAGGAATTTCTGGCAACGGAACACCTGAACAAATGATGGAGTGGGTGCCACAGTGTTACGGCACACCAGATGATGTGAAGCTCGGTGCATTCTGTGTTTCTGAACCAGACGCCGGCTCCGACGTTTCTTCTCTTCGCACACGCGCCGTGTACGACGAAGCAAATGATGAATGGGTCATCAATGGAACAAAGGCATGGATCACTAACGGCGGCATTGCAAACATTCACGTTGTTGTTGCAGCTGTCGATCCTGAACTCAAAGGTCGCGGTCAAGCGTCTTTCGTGATTCCACCAAACACCAAAGGTTTGTCAATGGGGCAGAAGTACAAGAAGCACGGAATCAAGGCTTCTCACACTTCAGAAGTAGTTCTTGATGATGTTCGCGTTCCTGGCCGCTGCCTACTTGGTGGCAAAGAAAAGCTTGATGCAAAAATCGCACGTGCTCGCGAAGGCGGACACTCTGCAGGTGCACAGCCAGCAATGAAGACATTTGAAGCAACTCGTCCAGCAGTTGGTGCGCAAGCACTTGGTGTTGCACGCGCTGCATATGAATACGCACTTGATTACGCCAAAGAGCGCGTTGCATTCGGCAAGCCAATCATCATGAACCAAGCAATTGCATTCAAACTTGCAAACATGGCCACGGAAATTGATGCATCACGCCTCCTTATCTGGCGTGCTTCATGGTTGTCAAAGAATGGCGGCTTCAAGAACGCTGAAGGTTCAATGAGTAAGTACAAGGCCTCTGAAACTGCAGTGCGTGTTACTGAAGAAGCAATTCAGATTCTTGGTGGCTATGGCTACACGCGTGAATACCCAGTCGAGCGCTGGCACCGTGACGCAAAGATTCACACCATCTTTGAGGGCACCTCAGAAATTCAGCAGCTGGTGATTGCTCGCGCAATCTCCGGCTTGCGCATCGAGTAATTCGGCATACAGTAGGGACATGCCTACGTCGAACTCCATTCGCCAGCGAATTTTGGATCTAGCTGTTGCTGCCATTGATGCTGGTGGGGAAGCAGCAGTTCGTGTTAATGATCTTGCTGCTGAAGCAGGCGTTACTGTTCCTACGCTGTACCGACACTTCGGTAGTCGCGATGGTTTAGTTGAAGCTGCACAAACGCATCGCTTTCGCACAACCCAATTCGTTGACTCATCTGTGTTGGCGTCGTCGCTGGCAAAGTGTAAAACGCAGGATGATTTGCGAAAGGTTCTTCGAAAGGAGTTGTTGACGCACTTTGACACAGACCGATGGGAACTTCGCCAGGTGCGTCTTAATGCGTTAGGGGCCGGTTATGCCCGTCCGGAATTGGCGGCATCATTGGCGCTTGCGCAAAAGCAGGGAGCAATGGGTATCACAGAAATGTTGCTTCCCTTTCAGAAAAAGGGTTGGATTCGCAAAGACATAGACCTGGCTGCAACCGTGTATTGGTTTATGGGCCAGATTTTGGGCCGCGTCCTGATCGAAATGGGTGACAGCCCTGTGTCGCAGAAGAAGTGGAACGACGTGTCCATCGAGGGAATCATGGCAGTAATTTTCGGAGATACACCAAAGAAATAGGGGTTTCCCTACCTGAAAGTAGTAAAACTACTTTTATGAGTAGTATTACTACTCATATGTTGAATTTGATCAGGCGCTTCGCTCCACTGCCAATAGTGATATGTATCGCCGTTTTAACGTGCACCGTGTGGAACGCATACACCGTTGCACACGCCATCGGAACTGGCGCAGAAATTGTGCTAGACACCAACCCAACACCAGACAGCGGCTTCAATACAACTAGTTTTCAGATGTACAACGGGATTGGGTATTTCCCTGGCTCGAATTCGATATACGGTCAAGAATTGTGGCGTACAGATGGAACAGAGGCTGGTACGTACATGGTGAAAGATATCTACACCGGTGCAGGTAACAGCAACATCAATATGGGCAACTTTGGAGGAGCGACGTCAGTTGGTTTTTTCTTCATGGCAACCACAGCGGCAGAAGGAGTAGAACTGTGGTTTTCTGACGGCACAGCATCGGGCACGTCACTAGTGAAAGACATTTATTCGGGCACCACTTCGGGATTGACGAATATTGCTTGTACTTCCTGTGGTCTTGTTGTCTTGAATGACATTGCCTATTTCCAGGCCAACGATGGAACAAATGGTACGGAATTGTGGCGGTCAGATGGAACATCGGTTGGTACCTACATGGTGAAAAACATCAACGCTGGGTCGTTATCATCCAGCCCGATCTACATGACGCCGTTTGGTAACAGTTTCCTGTTCTTTGCTACCGATGCCACTAACGGTGCGGAATTGTGGAGTTCAG
>Ga0214921_10005091_pt1 | contig 18816 bp, 16 predicted proteins | sample LL1505_MetaG_FD_177992 | JGI IMG/M metagenome (GOLD analysis project Ga0214921, IMG submission 177992) | Freshwater microbial communities from Lake Lanier, Atlanta, Georgia, United States - LL-1505 | ecosystem: Environmental > Aquatic > Freshwater > Lake | place: USA: Georgia | collected... | reverse complement strand
CTGATAGAGTATATCCACTCCTCTCTTTTTAAGATTTGAGCTTAATTCAGCCTTTGTCCGATAGGGAATCAGTGGAAATCTGGCTTTCCATTTTGCAAAAGTCGGATTTTCCGCATTTTCCAGTTCAGCCGAGTGGCAAATCAATGAGCAGTTCCCGAGAATCGTTTCGTTGAAGTTCGCATAATCCCAGAGGGCGTTCTCTGATCCGCGTAAGGACATCGAATTTGAATGGAATGCGACGTTCATTTCAGGAATCAGAGGTCGGGGATCTGGTGTCGGTTTCGGGAGGAACAAAGATCTTTGGATTTCTCAGCATGCCACCGAGCATCCGTCCGACTTGGCGACTTCTGTCCAACAGTTCGGAATGTTTTTCGGGACTCAGTTGTCCGCAATCTTTCGCAAAACACAACCAAGTCTCGGTTTCACTGTTCTCGGCATCGGCATCCGTGAGCTTGGAAACAAAATGAGCCGGGTATCTCCGTTTCGCCCATGCTTCCCGAAGGTTGGCGCAGACAGCCCGGGAGGAGCGCCGGTTCTGGTCGGTTAAGGAGAATTTCTCATCACGATTGAAGTTTTTTGTTTCCTCAAATATCTCCATGGCTACGGCATAAGCTAATTGATAGACCTCCAGCTCCTCCGCCGATTTGATCGGTTTTTTACTCATTCACTTCTCCCGCTCTTGAGCTCCTCCCCCGACCCCTGACTCCCGACTCCCGTTCCGCGTCCACATAAAACTCCATCCGTTGATAAACCAACTCGAGCTGATAGCCCGCACTTCTCATCCGCTGAAACCAGGTGGGCCGCATCGTCGGATTCCATAGGCCGACCCATTGAGGCCGCAGCTGGCCGTTGCAGATCTCCCTACAAACGCCGATAGCCTCCCTTGACCCCCTTGTTGTGATTCCAACAAGATCGCTTTTTCTCTCATTCGTAGACCAATTTATCAGACGCCTTTCATGGATCTTTGTCTGAAAACGGTGTTTGATAAAAGACCGCAAAGGAAAAGGACGGTACTCCCAAGCCTCTAGACTCCATCCCTTACCCAGCCCTTCAAACCAAACTCCCAAACTCCCCACGAGCCCATCTCCCGCAACCAACTCGTATACCCGACCAGGCCTTTTTCCCCCTAAAAACTTTTCGTGAAATACCCTAAAAAACCCCTCCTTGGTGAAAGCATGATCCTCAAGGCCCCACCGCCGCTCGTATCCCGCCAACTTTTTGCGGTACCAGCCTCGTGATATTGCGGGATATCGCCGGTACATCCAGCCCCGCAGTAGTCGAAGAAACGGTTTCATAGCCCCTTTTTTCTAGCACAGAATCCCCTTGGAATCGTCTTCTTCCTATCGCTGTTTTCGGGAGATCCGCTAGGCTTTTTTAGATGTCCTCCCTTCGACCTTTAACCCCGGCCAGCCCTTGGCTTGTTGAGCAGAACTGGGAAAAACTTGGCCTGATTCTACCCAGATCGATTTTGAATTGGGCTGAGATTCATGCCACTCCAAAGCTCATATCAGATACCGAAATCACCTCATGCCTAAGTTTTTGGCAGTCCCGCAAAGTCGCCCTAGTAAAGCAATCCACGTACCCAGGTGTTTACCTCCCTGGAACAGGCCGGAATTGGATCAATACCGTTCTTACCGCTCCATCTCATCTAGGCCCGATGTCTTTTTTGGCTAATCTTAACGCCGACTATTTTGTGATCCGCCAGACTTCTGAACCAGAAACTTATCTTTGGAAGGAAAAATTCATGTACGATGCGGATCCTGAGGCTGCCTTTCGTGGGGTCGAAATCAGCCAAAAAAAGCAGGAGACCATGGAAGTTGTCGATTGTGATCAGATTCGTTGGGACGACTATGATTTGGTAGTCTGTCTAGATATTCCAATCCCAACCAAAATTACTTTAAAATCCAAAAAGCCAATCTGGGCCTACTATTCTGTAGAAGCCGGAGGCCCCCTTCATAAGAGATCCCTTGTAGAGCCTGTGAAGGGATATCACCTCTATTTCAACCACTGTTTCCGCCGATACCGCGCTCGGCCCATAAACAGAAGCCATGTCCTTGAGTTCCCCTTCACCTTTCAATCCGCAGATACTTGGCAGGGCTTGGCTCAAAATGCCCATCCTTTCGCAGTTGAACGCCATGGTGCCGTGGTTGACCGTGCCAGCTGGGAAACATCCCTCGGCGATAAGCCGAGTTACATGACTCCACTTTCCGGCGACGCCTCCACTTACATTCGGATGATGACTTCAAGCCAATTCGCCATCTGGACCAATCCTAAACCCCGCTGGGGAAACTGGGCGCTGGAAGCCGTACAGGCCGGATGTCTTTTCTTAGGCCGAGCGGACTCGCTTGCCATGCCCGGGGTTCTTCTTCCAGATCTGGTTGTCCCAGATCTTGCGTCAGCCCATAAAAAGATTGGAGACCTTCTCGGAAATCCTTTCTATATGCAATCTCTGGCCCAAACTCAGGCAGCTTTGGCAGAGCATCTGGCTTTTCGCCGCCCATTAATGGATCTTACGGCCTACGCCAAAAAGTTTTTTACTAAATGAAGCCAAAAGTCTCACTTAACTTCATCGATTTCCCCTCCCAGAGTCGGGCCTTTTTCCTCGATCTACTTTCTCCCCATTACGACTTCACTTTTGACGATACGCCGGATTTCCTTTTTTACTCACATATCGGCCACCGCCACCGTCTCTACAACTGCGCCAAGATCTTTCACACGCAGGAGAAATATTGGCCGAATTGGAAGGAGTGCGACTATGCGGCCGTCTCCGTTCTTGTCGACGATCCTCGTTCGGTATATCTGCCCATCTACGCCTTCGACGGCCGGCAAGAAAAGTTGATTCATGCTTCTGCCCCCGATCCCGCAACAATTCGAAAATCAAAACCGCACTTTTGCTCCCTGCTCTCCGCCTATGTCGACCGGACTGTTAAAAGGCGGGCACAGTTTTTCCACACACTCAACCGACTTCGAAAGGTCGATTCAGCCGGCCGCGCTCTTAACAACACCGGATACCGGCTACCCCCTGGTGACCGCTACCAGGTGAAGGTTGATTGGCTTGCGAGCTACCGCTTCAATATTGCTTTTGAAAACACCCGGCGGGCAGGTTGGTGTACAGAGAAACTCGTCGACCCCCTCCATGTGAACACCATCCCCATCTACTGGGGCGATCCTCGGGTGAAGGAGTTTTTCAATCCGGAAAGTTTTATCTGTCGAGATGATTTCTCGTCCGACCATGAACTGGCTGAATACGTCCTGCATGTGGATGACACCCCCGAACTATACGCAAAATACATCCGCGCCTGCCCCTTTCATAATAACCGGCCCAACTCCACCTATGACAGGGAGGCCTTGGTTGCTTTCTTCGACCGTGCTTTCCAATCTCCCCTCAAACCCGTTGCCCAACGCCGCTGGTTTTTCGGGCTTACGAAATGGCGCCTCGCCAAGAGAAATAAACTTTTCGGAGAATAATGCTTCTTCTCTTGCTTTGCTATTGTTCAGCTAACAACTGAAGCAGCAAAACCTCTCCTTCAGGCGCTTTTCAGTCCGACAAGAATATCTTCAAACATTTTATTCAGCCTTCCTGTATCCCAGAGATTCTTTGCAGTTTTTCTACACTGCTCTCGCATTCGACTAAGTTTTGTTAAATCGGATAATGCCACATCCAGACAATCTTTTAGCGATTTGCTTGTCAACTCTGCCGCTAAAAATCCATTTTCTCCTGATTGGATCATTTCTGGAATTCCTCCGACTGCAAAGGCCAGTACCGGCGTCCCGCAGGCGAGGGATTCCTGAATCTGACAGGGCGCGTTCTCCATTCGCGCGGGATGCACATAAAGATCTGCCGCCTGGTAAGCTAGCGCCATTTCCTCATCTGAGCTCACATTCCCCAAATACCGCTCCCCCGGCCTGTTTTCTCCATGTCTTCCGAACAAGACCAAGGTTGTCCCATGCCTGCAAGCGGATCCCCATGCTTCTCGCAAAAGATCAAAACCTTTCCTGGAATCCGCCAAAGAGTCTGCCCCCGCCACGATCACCATCCCCTCCTCAGGAAGACCCCAATGCTTTCGGGCTTCAATCCGATTCCCGGTGGAATAAATTTCTAAATCGATCGGGTTTGGCAGAAACACGCAATCCATGCCGGTCCATTCTTTCGCAAGGTCGGCCAACCACCGCGACGGTGCCGTCAAGATAAGTGGATATTTCCCAGGTTTCCCACACACCCCTTCCACCCTGCTCTTCCCTGCCCCCTTCCACTTTCCACTTTCTACAACCGAGCCTTCTTGCCAGTAGGACTCACGACTGTCACCGAGTGCCCACATATCGTGCAGAGTCCAGATCACCGGAGATCGCTCGCGTGCAATGGAAATCATCTCTTGCGACCACCCCCATTTCCCTCCACCCGCAATGTTATGAAACCAGAGTAAATCTGACTTTTCTTTGGATAAAATAGATTCGAGCCGCTGGTTAACTTCTAACCTTCTACTTAAAGACTGATCTCTAAAACACTCGAGAACCCGCTCCCAACCCCGCGCCGGCTTCCCGGTGAGATGAGACCCCTTTAAGGGCTTCTCATCTCCGGCGATTTGCTGAACTGTTACGCCTTGTTGCCTAAGCAGATCAACCCAGCGATTGGCTGCCTTGGCGGCTCCCCCTGCTTTCAGATGGTCTTGAGCAACTAATATCGTTTCCATAAAATATTGCCTTAACTCGACCTAAAATCGTTGTTCCATCATCTGCCTTGAAATTAGTTTATTATCTAGACCAGGAAATCTTGTAGTCGTTCCTGCCCGGAACGTTGCAGGAATCGACTAAGTCGTTTGGAAGGGCAACTACTTTAGCTTTTGCACGGGGTCTGCCTTTGACAAAAGAGATTTCAAGTAACTCGGGCAATCCATCCTTAGCTACTTCGCCGCCATTGTTTCCGTGGAGGTGAGCAATAAAATGAGTTTTTTGGATCTTGCGAACGACGTCTTCAAAAGTTTTGCGGAATACTCCAGTTTCATGAAATTCCACAGTCAAATACGCAACCCTTGATGCAAGGCCTACCAGATCAGGCAATACTCGATACTCGGCTCCCTCAATATCCATTTTTACTAAAAGATTTTTACACCCTGACAACCGTGAAAAGGCCTTCCCCATATCACAATCTCCTTTGCCAAGAATCTGGTCATGAGCCCTTTCACGAAAATGACAAGCGGACGCGGAAAAAGTATGTTTAAAGTCTTCCAGAATTCTTGAGGTTTCTTGAAATTTTGAATAGCTCCCTCGCAGGGTTAACAACCGCACCAAGGCACCCCTTTTTTCCCTATAGAACATCCGCTCGGAAACACTGGGGTCGTATGCGTGTAGGGGAATCTCCGGATGGCGCTGCCGAACCTGCCGCTCAAAAGACCAGTTACGATCGACCCCGAAGCTCAGCAAGCCATCGATTCTTTCAAGGCAATCAGATGGCAAAACATAGCCACCATCATGATCGCATCCGAATCTTTTGAGTCGCACACCAGAAAAAGGGCGCAGCCAAGAAAGATCTTTCCCAAGTCGACAAAGGATTTGTTTCAATTCACGGATATTAAAACACCCTTTGTTTAATCAAAAGCCTCAAGATTCGAATCTTGAAAGGAATGAAAGATGCCAGAATGAGAAACTCCATCCATTCACTGCGTTTAGCAAAAATCCAGAGATCGCGCCAAAGGCTTTCCTTAACCCTCCAGTACCAGTTCACGCTTCCTCCTTCACTTCGCCACGCTCCTAGCAAAAGCCAGAATTTGTCCATGACTTTGCCCCAATTCCCCCGTGGAGAATACAGATCCACAACCTCCCAGAATCGAACGATAAATCTGGCGGCGTGGGCATGCAAAGGTGTGCCATCGGTTACAACGGGGGGGCCAGTGAGGTGTGTGTCCACATGCGGAGAATCAGCAGCGGAATTGATATGAAGGCGGTAGGTAAACTCTGCCTCAGGTACGGCCGCTACTGGCCCATTTAAGAAGCAAGCGAGGATTACGGGATACTCCCAAAAGGGGTGATGAGAAAGCTTAGTTAGGGGAATCCCTAGGTGTTCTATTTTTTTCTTGTTGAAAATCCCATAAATGAAAAGGCCTGTAGTGCCGTACATGAAGTACTGCAACGAAGCGCCTCGACTCATCTGACGGGGATCCAATAAAATAGTGTCTTTGGGTTCCCTAGCATAGGGTCTTCCCTGTTCATCCATAAATTTACATTGGCACATGGATAAAATTGACTCTGAGTCGCCCATACCACGCATACAGGAGTTTATAAATTCCGCTCCATATCGATCGTCGGGATGCGCATAAAAAGCATATTCAGTTAGGCACTTTTCCCATAGAAATTCTCCGTTTTTAACGACACCAAGATTAATGTCCTGTTCAAACAGCTCTGCTTTTAACGCCTGAAGCTTAGACAAGTTCTCGCGGATGATTTCACAACTCTGGTCGGTGGAGTGATTGTCCGAAAAAAGGACCTGGAGACGCGATGATTTTAAAATACAAAAATACCGAAAGAAATCTGAAAGGTACTTTTCTTGATTAAATACTGGAACTAGTGCGCTGACTATCATCGTTTTGAGACTTGGCATACTAAAACTGAGCACAGGATAAGATGCTTACCGTTTTTTGCATTATATTTTTCTGCTTGGTTTCCTTTTAATTTAAAGGGCTTTTTTTTGGTGGACTGAGTTTATTTTTACCTTAATAGTTCTCAAAGCAGATTTCTTAACGCGCCTAATAATGCTTTCAGCATTTCTTTCCCGATCACTTTGAATCGTTTTTTGTAAATATCTTAGATTCGCAATTGCGGAATAGAGCGAGCCACGGAGAAGTCCCTTTAACATAAAGAAATATGTTACGATTTTATCTTTTCTTGAAGGTGCCCACTTTCCCCACTTGCCCTCGTGACATTCCTTAAAGATTAACCAACTGAGACGAGTATACTCTTTGAGTAATCTTTTATACGTTGTTTTAAAGACCTTTTTGTCTTTGAATGCTTTTTTCAAAAAGCGAATGTACATTTTAAAACACATGACATGGGTATCAACGACACCTAGAGAAGTCGAACGCCAACCGGAACCCTGATTTTTCCTAACTCGACATAATCCAGGGGGACCAGCGCAGATGACACGTCCTGGAAAGCAATCAAAGAAAACTCCGACATGAGGACTTATTTCTTTTTCGTAGTTTTTCAATTCCTTGAGTTTGCTTCTGTGGATACAATACTGCATTATACCTCCGGGTATGTAAAATTTTCTAGAAAAGAATGTCTCTAACGTAAGGCATGTTTTCCTGACCGAAATATCAAAGTCACCCAATACTTTTATTCTTTTCCCTCTTTTGATCGTATAAATCCAGTTTGATATAATTAGGTTTGCTGCTTCGCTGGTTTCAATCTGTTTTTTTAGATGAAGAAGGCCTTTTTTTGTAATTACATCGTCTGCGCCCAGCAACTGAAAGTACTCAGCTCTACTTCTTTCTTTTATGTAATTTGAAGCTGCACCAAAGTGGGATAAGTTCTTTGAGAATCCGATATTTGATTGCTGCCTATAAATAAATATTCTTTCAGGCCATTTTTTTTGTATTAATAAGAGTTTATCATATGTTTTATCGGTTGAATGATTGTCATTAAAGAAGATATGGAACTCAGGTAATATCTGAGCTATTAGTTCTATATTTCTTTTAATTATATGAATTTTTTTCTCTTCATTAAATAAAGGAATGCAGAATGCTATTTTAATTTGCTTTTTCATTACTAATGCTCTCATGTCCACTATTATTTAGGATACTAGATATGTCGAATTAATTCGTTGACGTTTGTCGTATTATTTGTATTATTAGTTGATTATGAATATTTTCCGTTATTTATCTGAGCTCGCATCATTAAAAAATCAGGTAAGAGAACTTCGAGCTAGCCTGGAAAGATTAACTATCAAAACTGATCCATACTCAAACATCCCGCTTTATGATTTAGGTATTTTAGATCGCCATAATATCGCGCGACAGATTTTTCGTGACGAAATTCAGCGCCCAAATTATGCGTTTGGTATCTGGCTTGCTACGATTCAGGCTGCCAAGTTAGGTATAACTAAACTTTCTATTCTAGAATTCGGTGTTGCTGGTGGCGAAGGGCTACTCAATCTCTGTGACATTTGTGCCAAGGTTTCAGCATCTACAGATATAAAATTTGATATTTTCGGTTTTGACTCCGAAATTGGTATGCCACCTCTTTTGGATTTTCGCGATCACCCAGAGATTTGGCAAGAGGGGCAGTTTTTGTCTGACCATAACTTAATTCGAATGAAATTACCCGCAAATGCTACTCTATTTTCGGGTAATATCAAAAGTACATTGCCTAATTTTATTAGAAACCACCTAACTCCGAGTTCTCCTTTGGGTTTTGTTTCAATTGACGTAGATTTATACTCTTCCGCAAAAGATTGTTTTCATGCTTTTGAAAAGGAAAATCCACTATGCTATTTGCCAACTTCAATTGTTTATATAGATGATATAAATGATTTATTGACACTGAACAACTATGCCGGTGAAGCGCTTGCGATTTCTGAATTTAATATAAACAATAAAACTAGAAAACTAGATATGATGGCGATACGTCAAAATCATCCACCACGAGGTTGGCATGATCACATTTATGGACTTCATGTTCTTGATCACCCGATTAGGAGCGGAAACTTTCTTAAAGGCGGACTTCATAATATTAATATTACTGCCATGTAGAATCTTGGGCACTAAAATGGTTTCCAAAATCTAGGCCAGTTTTTTCGTAATTTATATTTCAGGTTTTTCAGAATACACTTGGATTCTTTATTTCCGCAAGAACTAGCTCCTCAATGAGTTTTTTAAATCTTACATTTGCTTTCCAGCCAAGAAGTTTTTTCGCTTTTGCAGGATTCCCTAAACTTTTAGATAAATCAGATGGCCTATAGAGTTCTTTTCTAATCTGCAAATGGTCTTCTATGGGAAGTCCAAGATAGGAAAAAACTTCGTCCACAAACTCTTTCAGAGAATGCGACTGTCCGCTGCAAATGACAAAATCGTCAGGAGCATCATGTTGCAGAATCCGCCACATGGCATCCACATAGTCGGGTGCCCAGCCCCAATCTCTTTGGACATTTAGGTTGCCAAGCGTTAGTTTTTCGCGGCTTCCTTGTGCGATTCGAACAGCTGTTGAAACAATCTTTTTCGTTACAAATCGAACTGGTCGCAAGGGCGATTCATGATTAAAAAGAATCCCGCTTGAGGCAAAGATACCATATGATTCGCGATAATTAGCAACTGCAAAGTGTGCAGCAGCTTTTGCCGTGGCATATGGGCTCCTCGGCTGAAAAGGAGTTTTTTCATTTGCAGGGAATTTTGTATTACCAAAGCATTCGCTTGAACCAGCGTTGTAGAATCGGACTGGCTTTTTTAGTATTCTAATGCACTCAAGCAGATTTAATGTTCCCCTCAAAATACTATCAAATGTCTCAACTGGATAATCAAAAGACATGCCGACCGATGTCTGACCAGCCAAGTTGTATATTTCATCTGCGTTCGCTTTCTGAAGGACAGTGATGACACTTCTAAAGTCGGAAGTCACCATAGAAGTCAGGCTTATCTGTTCTTTGATCTGTAAATGTTTGAGGTTTTTGAAGGATGAAACCTCATGATCACGGGATGTGCCAAAAACATTATAGTCTTTTTCGAGTAACGTTTTTGCAAGATAAGATCCATCTTGTCCTGTTATCCCAATGATTAATGCCCTTTTTTTCATCTCAGTAAGGGACTTTTTATAAAAGTCCTTCAAGTCTTTCTAGTGCAACCCAAGAACCTTCCCCCTCATTTTTATGCCCCTGCCAGATCTCAGGAATAAAAGAGGCATCAGGGCATGTTTTGTCCAGAACTTCCGCAATAGCAGTGAAATCCATATCGCCTTCCCCAATTTGCAGGCCCTCCCCATCAACGCCAATCGCATCGGCTACATGTAGATGGGCCGTATGTGGTCCAACCTTTTTAAGAAATTCCATGTAATCTTGATTGCGAAAATTTGTTGTCAACTTTGAGTGACAAAGGTCTAAACACAGTCGATAACCATATTCATCGCAAAATTGAGCCGTGTTTTCAGCGTCAACGAACAGATTTGCGAATAGTTGCCCCCCGAAATACCAAGGAAAGGGCGGGAGTGTCTGTGGCAAAATTTCGACTCCTTTTTGATCAAGCTCGGAAAGGCTTTGGGCAGCAATTTTATATTGTCTTTTTACCTGCTCGTTGGAGAGAGGGCTATCTTTCGAGAAACCGCCCAGACTCGCGACAATCAGAGTGCGATCCCCTTCGGTCTTGAAGTATTTCTTTAGTTGTCGCGTTGTTTCAATTACGCGCTGCAACTCATGAACTGATCGTTTTCTGTAGCTTTCATCTTCTGCACAAAGATTCAATAAATGATCTCCTGCAAATAGATCTGGGCTGTGTACGACAAAATCAAGGTTTAACTTTTTTGTCATATGATCTTCAATCTTTTCATCAAGATCCTTAAAAGAAAAATGGAATTCAAGGAAATCTGGATTTGATTTTATCATGATATTTTTATAATCATGATATCGAATTGGGACTCCCCATTTCCTTCTAAATTTGTACGGTCTTGCTTTTGAAATATCTTCCTTAAGATCACTTTCGAAAACAAAGTCACCTGCTCTAAATTTTCGTTTGGTTTTTTTTCCAATAAGGTCCTTTTTCCGATTGGGCTGAACCCCCCTTCCTGGACTTTTTATTTCAATCATTTGAGGTGTAACAATTGACCCGATTTCTAGGTCCCGGTTGATTATCAGGCTTTTGGCAAGATTGCTGCGATTCATCATCTCCCCTTGACCAAGCTTTCGCTGACCGGAATCTCCTAGTGCTGATTCAACTTCTCGAATACTTTTGACCATTTCTGAAAACTCTGATGGCAATAGGCTGACCTTGTGATCGTTGCCCTCCATACTTTTATCTAGGGTGATATGTTTTTCTACCACTCGGCACCCCAAGGCAACTGCGGCCAATACAACGTGATAACCTCTTTCATGCCCTGAATAGCCGACAGTACAACGCCCAATATCTTTTAAACGGGAAAGATATCGAAGATGAACGTCTTTAAAAGGCGTTGGATAGGTTGAGTTGCAGTGCAGAAGAATATATTTTGATCTACCCTCTTTCAAAATATTTACTGCCTCGACAATCTCCTCTTCTTGCGACATTCCAGTAGACAGTAGGAGTGGCTTGCCTGTACTTGTGAGACTTTTTAATAATTCATGGTTTGTCAGGTCAGCAGAAGCAACTTTATAGGCTGCCATTCCATATTTTTCCAGGTTGCTTAAACTATCCTGATCCCAAGGGGTGCAAATTGGGATAAGACCAAGTTTCTTGCAGTAATCGAATAGTTGAAACATCTCTTCAACTTTGAGTTGAAATTTTTCGAGAAGTGAAAAGGTGTATTGGGCTCCGAGATCTTCTGCTGAATTTGGGAAATGGTGTGTTTTTCGATATAAGGACTGAAGATTTCGCATTTGAAACTTCGCACAATCAACGCCAGCCTCTGCCGCTGCTTCAATAAGTTTTTTTGCGATTTCGTATTCTCCGTTGTGATTTAGACCAATTTCTGCAATGACAAAGACTGGTGAGCTGTCAGTTATAAGGCGTCCTCCCAACTCGAAAAAGTCATCTTTAGTTTTTCGCGCAATCGCAACTAAGTGCTTTTTATCATCCACAAGCGGCAAGCAGGTGTGATCGCCCATAAGAGCAGAGATTTTTGCTGGGTCATCAGTGACGGATGCGTACTTAAAGTTTTTATTTGCAATTTGAGATACTTGTCTAGTGACATCAAAATCTATATTATTACTTATCCATCGCCTGAAATCTCCGTTCGTTAGAACACCGTCTAACTCGCCTCTTTCAGTTACCAAAAAAACAATTCTTCCATCTGTTTTGCTTATTTTTTTAAGAGCCTCATTAATTGATTCTTCACAAAATACACTATATTTCGAAATATTTTTATCAATGATCATATTTTTAAAATCTTATTCTTTATTTTAAGTACTTTTCGTATTGTTTTTGTAATCTCGCTTCTAAACCCGTGGGATGCTATTAAAATAGGGTATTGTTTATAAACTGCTGTTTTTGGTGATTTAATAGGAATTCCTGCGAGTTCTTTCCCAATATAATGAGGATTGGAATCAATAAATGCGGAGATTTTTGCCTTCGAAAGGTTGGATTTTGCTAATAGTCTTTGGGTCAGAGTTCCAACCCCCCACACAAAAATTGGCTTTCGTGAATCTACTAATTTTTTTACTTTTGACTTCTCATTGATCATTAATTTATCGCATTTAATCAGATATCTTTGCATGGCTTTTTTTGATGTGTTTTCTTTAACTACGGACAATTCTGAAGATCCTTTCTTGAAGATAATTGTCAGGACTGAGCCTGTCAAACCTCCTGGCCCCACAGGACACATAAAATGCCTTTCGTAACATGAGGTTAAACTAAAGCGCCCCATTAGATTTCTAAGTGAGGAAGCACCAAAGAAATTGATATGCTCTGTGCTTAATTCCTGGAAAGGCGCATTTTTCGATAGATAAAAGTATTCAAGATCCGGGACTTCAATAACAACAAAGCCAGAGGGAAGAAGCCATTCATTCAGGCATTCCATAAATTCTTCCGTGTTCGGTATATGCTCTAAGACTGCGCTAAGAAGAATCGCTCCGTACCGTTTTCTTCTTATATTTTTTGCTGGGAAAGATCCTTCTAAAACATTTAGACCATTTTTTTTTCGCGCTAGTACAACACAGTCTCTTGAGGGATCTAGACCTGTTAGGTTTGTAAAACCGAATCTTTGCAGTTTTAGCAACAACTCTCCTGTCGCACATCCGATGTCAAGGATAGGAGTCTGCGATGGAATTTTCTTAACTAACCACCTTGCTAGGCTTTCTGCTCGGTCGACTTCCTCCTTGTGCTGCTTCCCATCTCGAAAAGAATATTCATATTTAGAAGTCTTTGAGTAGTATTCGCGAAATCGTGATTCTGGTGGCAAGCGGTCGCCAAAGGAAGCTCCGCATGAACGACAGGTCACCACATTATAGCCCTCAAGCAGCGCTGTTTGCTTTATGGCTATAAAACGATTTTTATAAAGTAGGGAAGATGTCTTTTTTAGACAAACAGGGCAGTTCCGCTTTGGGTAAAGCTTTTCTAATTGATTTAACTTTTGCACGTTTCCTTTACCTTTTAAGGCGTTCTTGAGGCACCGCGTAAAGCACTAGGTCCCAACCATCGGCCACATGGGGCTTAAGACGAAATATATATTCCGACTGCATTTTAAAAATGGCTAAGGGAATTTTCCAGAGATCGTTTTGCCGGTGATACGCACTTATCGCTAGGACTGGTTTATTTTTTTGAATTGTCTGAGAAGCTCCTTGAAGAGCCGATAATTCATGCCCTTCAACATCCAGCTTTATAAAAGTAGGTTGAAAATTCTTCTCGGCGTAACTATCAATTGTTTTGCATATTACAATAGTTTTACCAATGCCGACCCGCGAAGAAGGACGTCCCGATCCCTCAATTCGGCATTTGGAACTTTTCTGCCCCAGAGCGTACGGGTAGACCTTAACTGACTGTCCTCTCGGTCTTAATTGGACCGCAGTTTTGCGCAATTTTATATAGTTTTTGGGATCTGGTTCGAAACATGCGATTTTATAATAACCTTTTTTTCCAAATTCCGCTAAAAAGCTTTTGAGGGTGTCCCCATTGTAAGCACCTCCATCAATTAAATATTCCCCTGAATGAGGTAAGACTAATTTTTTATTAAAATAAATTGTTTCTTTTGTAGGTTTTGGCAAGTGATTGAAATCAAGATCTAACCTCCAAGCAACATGATTTACAAAAACTGTTCTGGACTCGAAATCTTTAAATAAGTGATAAGCTTTAATAATTTCTTTTTTATGCGACAACAAGTTGGAGGGCCGATCTAAGGAGTATAGCGGAAGCAGTAAGCGTGGAAATTTCCAGCCAAATAATCCAATGTGAGCTATTTTCGAAAATCCAATTTTCACAAGCGGCCTCAATCGATCACCCATTGTTTCGGTTGCCTGCCCATTATAAATACCAACCACAACGCCTACACTTCTGCCGTATTTTTTCCACGCCTCGCGAGGGCTGTAAACCTTTATTCCATCGCAATCTGAGCCTTTATCTTTCCAATGATTATCAATAAATCCACATATGTTGTACCCCGCTTTATTTAATATTCTCGCGCTTTTTTTCCCAAGACCTCCCGCTCCAAAAATCAAAACATTTTTGGTGCCCTGAAGCTCTTTTTCGAAAGCAGTTTTCTCTCTCATCTTAACATCAGCTGCAGACTGATTTAGCAGTGCTTCTAGTTTCTTCAGAAGATGGTCTTTTGGAGCATTCATTACTAATTCATATTACCAGCAACTTTTGCCACCATCGATGACAAGATTTACGCCCGTTAAAAACTTTGAAGAATCCGAACATAGATACAAAACTGTACCTTGGTATTCATCTGGTTCAGCCATTCGTCCGAGCGGAACTTGTTGAACATATCTTTTCACAAACTCTTCCGATTGACCACAGCGAACACCCGCCAAAGATACGAGATTCACTCGGACTCCCTTGGCGCCCCAATATATGGCTAAATAACGAGTCATCCCGATTAAACCGCTTTTTACCACTGTGTAGGTTACTGGCTTGACCGGTTGTTCTGCCTCTTCCAATCCTTCAACAAAATAGAGTCGTTGGTCAGGACCATTAACGCCATATTCGGAGCCAATATTTAAGATCACACCACTACCTTTTTTAGCCATTTCAGTGCCAAATATTTGAGAGCAGATAAATGCTCCTTTTAATCCAACGCCTAATTCTATATCCCATTTTTCCATTGAAAGATTTTCAATGCGCTCGAAACCCTTTTTCTCTTGCCCACTCACTTTGGCGTCAATAGCTGCATTATTGATAAGTATGTCGACTTGATTGTGGTGTTTTAAAATAGCATGAAACGCAGTTTTAACTTCCTCTGTACGAGTAATGTCAGTTCGCATGCCAAAGGCTCGCACTCCAAACTGACTGTTTAGGCGGCTCACGCAGTCGTTGATCTTATCTAAATCCAAATCAAGCAGAACGGGAATTCCCCCGGCTGCAGCGATAATTTCACAATGTTTGTATCCTAACAAACCAGCACCACCAGTCACAACTGCGACTTTTCCTGCTAAACTAAAAAGTTCAGTTACTTGCGGATGCAGGCTCATATCAATACAGCTTTCCCATTTTTCAAAGATTTACTAGCTGCGATGGCAACCCGAAGGCTTTTAACTGACTCCTCAACTGATACTCTTGATTTCTCTTTGCCGCGTAAACATGCGAGGAAGTGCTTCATTTCGCTTAGATAAGGGTGGTTTCGGCTGTTCCTTGAAAACTGAATGTTTTTTGTTGTCCCTTTCTTTTTTTGATGAATTGATAGCGTATTGGAAATAAGATCTACTGTAATGAGACTGTCTTCAGTAATAATTTTAAATCTTCGGACCTTAGGTCTTTGTAGGTAATCTTGATGTACAAATACCGGGATTTTCTTCTTGTCAGTTCCACACTCCAGAAGTGTGTTGGCTGTATCTTCGACACTTAGTTCAAGTTTGCTCAACTTGCCGCCTAAACAAAAGACTTTCGTAGGCCAACCGAAGAGCCAGCCCAAATAGTCGAAATCATGGATTTGAGTCAGAAGCACCCCTCCACCCAACTCCTGCCTAGCCGCATAGCTCTTGCGATAGTCCTCGTAGGGATGCCAATCAGGAAGATATTCTCCAAATTCGCATAAGACTGAGATTATGTTGTTCGTTTTTTTGTATTCAATTAGTTTTTTGACATACAAAAGAAGCGGGTGAAAGCGCAACTGAAATCCAATTAGGCTGATTAGTTTTTTCTTTTTAATAACTTTTATAAGACTGTCGACTCCCTTGAGGTCGTTTGACAATGGCTTTTCGATAAATAAGTGACATCCTTTTTGCGCTGCGCGAAGGGCAAAACGAAGATGTAGGCTACTTGGATTAGAAATTATAACGGCGTCAGGCTTTTCCTCTAGTGCTTTTCTATATTTACTAAAGGTTTTGATGTTTAAATCTCTCTCAAGATTGCCCCCCTTTTGAACTTCTAAACGGTCCGTTAGAACATGGTTCCGCCGCGATGTTCGATAGGCCAAAAGATCAATATTTTTTCCATGAAGTCTTCGAAGATTCCTTGCATGCCTTTGCCCAATCGCTCCGAGTCCCACGAAAAGGATTTTTAATCTATTTTTCATTCCTCTTTCACCGGTTGTATGATCATGTTTTCTAAGAATTCCTTTCGATCTAAAAACGGGTACATATCCTCGAGAGGCCTTGATACCATGGTTCCATCAGGCCTTTGCATAGATGAAACCCGAGGGTTCCGCGGCTCATCAGGCACCACTTTAACGTTGCAAACAACTGGCCCAGGATGCTTGAGGATTCTTTCTATTTTGGAAAAAAGGTTCTCTTGGCTGCCTATAGAAAAGGTGGACAACCCGTAGGCTTGTGCAATTTTAGTAACAGCTGGAAGGGTGACTCCACTACTCGCATCAGCACCGGTGAGCCGACCAAAATATGCCTTCTGAGATGCCACTATGGAGCCATACCCGCCATTATTAATCACAAATATTTTTACCGGTAATTTTAATCTGGCAAGGGTTTCAAGTTCCTGAATATTCATTTGAAATCCGCCGTCGCCGTCAACACACACTGTCCTTCTTCCTTTGTGGGCAAGGCATGCTCCTATGCTTGCCGGCAAACCGAATCCCATAGGTCCAAGCCCTGTTGTGATAAAAATCCTTTGGTTTGTTTTTGTCTTAAATGCCAACAGTAAAGTCTCAATCGCATTTCCAGAGCTTCCTGGAACTATTAAATCTCCAGGCGCCAACGCTTTGGATAGGATTTCTGTAAAATAAAACATGCTGATAGGTTTTTTTCTTAATCGATGTTCAGCCAGTAAAATAGGATATTTCTTGCGCCATTTCTTACAACGCTCACGCCAAAGATCTAATTTTTTATTTTTTTTAATCCCAGATTGAGAAAGCAGTTTTTTGAGAAAACGTCGGGCATCTGCACATACAGGGACATCAATAATATGCCCGATTTTTGCGATTTCGTTTTTATCGATATCTACCATGACTTTTTTAGCGGAACGGGCAAGGCGTTCAGGAGAAAAAGCCGTCAGCACGAGATCCATTCTGGTCCCAACCATGAGAAGAAAGTCGCTATTTTGTAAGGCAAAGTTCACACCACGGGGAGCAATCGGCCCTGGCCGCCCGACAAGCAATGGATGCCCATCTGGAACTAGGTCCATCGCCGGCCAAGTCAGTCCAAAAGGTATCCCAAGCTTTTTAATGGTTCTTAAGAACTCTTTTGTAGCGCCGGAAATTCGGATTCCGTTTCCAAACAGCAAAAATGGGCGTTCCGCTTGATTTAATAACTTAACTGTTTTTTTTACTTTTTTTGCAAGGCTGCGATCTTCTGCTTGCGAATACTGGCGTTTAATTTCATAGCCTTTTTGTCTAAGGGGGTTAATCGAGCTTGCCTGTACGTCGAGCGGAATATCGAGCCACACTGGCCCCGGGCGCTTGTGAAATGCTAGATGAACCGCTTTCTCGAGGTGATAACGGATTGAATTTGGGTCATCTACAAGAACCGCATACTTTGTGACTGGTTTTACAAGGCTCACTATGTCAATTTCCTGAACTCCGCGGTTTCGGACTCCAGATTTCCCTTTTAGGTCGGCGCGCTTTACTTGACCGGACAAAAATAGCATTGGCGTAGAGTCCAGCCATGCTCCACATACGCCCGTAATCGTATTGGTAGCGCCGGGTCCAACCGTTACCATAACGACTCCCAGCCGATTGTCATACTTTGCATAAGCCTCCGCTGCGATTGCGCATGCTTGTTCGTGCAAACAACACACATAGCGGACAGATTTGGATGCTCCCAAGGAGTCGTTCAAATGCATTGCACCTCCGCCAGTCAGTAAAAAGACCTGCTTGACGCCTTTCGCGGCAATAAAGCTAATTACGTAATCAGACAATTTCATTTAAAGACTTTGCTTAATTTGGCTGCTTAGCCGAGAGAGCATAATGCAGCGTTTTTTTTATGCTTTCATCCAAGGACGTTGTCTTGGCAAGATTCATTTCAGAAGTAATTCTTTGCGTTTGGGGTACATAGACGGCAGAAGCTGTGTCGGAGCCGGACAATGGCTCTCTGGTTTCCGGTACGCCACTATTATTCGCAAGGCGCGTTACTGTTGCGATCCTTTGGGCGAGCATAGATATTGTGATTTTTGTGTCAGAGCCGACATTGTAAGGGATAAAGGCCCTTCCTTGCAAAAGGATCTTCCATAACCAAATAGTCAAATCTGCGCTGTAAAGATATGATCGGAAAGGCGCACCGTTTTTTACCTTTATTGGTTCGCCTTGGATGGCGTCTCGGATAAAATTTCCAAATGCGAAGTTCGCATCCAGCGGCAGCCGAGGCCCGGCAACGGCGAATCCCCGGGCGATCTTGAGAGGGATGCCGTGACTCTTGCAAAGCTCTAGACACTGCTCCTCCACCTGCCGACGAATACGACCGTAGGAGAGGGGCGCAGCCAGCGGGATAAGCGGATCCTCCTCGCTCAGGGGACGTTTCTGGGGTTGATAGACAGCTCCGGTACTGCAAAGAAGAAATCCCTCGCTTTTGTCCCGAACCGCCAACTCCAGCAGTCGCGCTGTTCC
>Ga0214921_10005089_pt1 | contig 18817 bp, 26 predicted proteins | sample LL1505_MetaG_FD_177992 | JGI IMG/M metagenome (GOLD analysis project Ga0214921, IMG submission 177992) | Freshwater microbial communities from Lake Lanier, Atlanta, Georgia, United States - LL-1505 | ecosystem: Environmental > Aquatic > Freshwater > Lake | place: USA: Georgia | collected... | reverse complement strand
GCACGAGAGGAGATTGCTCGGGCAGTGGCTGCCTTTGCGCGCGCCTCCTTCACGCCACCCTTTGCCGGCTCGCCGTCGCCAGCCTCTGCAGCCTCTGCAGCACCTGCGGCCGGTCCGGCATCAAATACCACGGCATCGTCCACGGCCTTCTTCTTCTCCTCGTCGGCAGTATATGTTTTGCCGGCATTCTCTGCCAGCTGTATAATCTTGGCCAGCATCCTGCCTGCGCGCACGCACTCCTCTGCCTCTTGCTTCTCCTTGATGACGCCCACAATCTCCAGAACATGGGCCTTCGAGCTGCTGGAGGCGAGGGTGTCTCCCTCTGCGATTGCAATCTGGCCCACGTCGATGCGCATGGAGCCCTTGGCGAAGAGGCCGCGCGGCGTGCCCTGGCAGAGCCTACCGTCCGCCGTGCAGAGCTGGAAGTAGCCATTGCCCAAGAGCTTCGTCACGGCCAGGAAATTGAGGCCCGCCTTGCCCTCGCATGCCGCCTTAATCGCCTTCCAGTTCTGGAACTGCGCGGCAGCCCCCTTCTTCACGCTGGGCTGCTTGGGCATCTTGGTCTGTCGCTTGATAGTGTTGGAACGCTCTAGAGTGGGTCTAGAGGTGTCGCTGGGGGGGAGTACTGGTACGCTCTGTAGGAACCCCTATTCAATTTTATAGGCAAATTTGAAGGCCAGAGAAAAGATGCGATACAGCCCTCTGCTTTGCTCTGCCCTGCTCTTGCCCTGCTCTTGTAGCAGAGCTACTTCCTCTGCCCTGCTCTTACGGCCCTCTTGTAGCAGAGCTGCCTCCTCTTACACCCCCTCTTCTTTCTCCTCGTCATCAATTTTTGAGTAAAATTGAACAATGTTTCCCCGTACTCCTCCAGTACCCTTCCCTGCTCCACACTCTTCATACGACTCAAATGTCCACTGTGAACCAGAGCATGATTGAGAAGATGGCGGCGCTGGAGAAGAGCCTGGCAGAGCAGGTGACCGTGCTCAACTCCATGCGCAGCGTCCTCGGCGGCGGCGAGCTGCTCCTGAGCGAGAGCAAGAGCAAGGCCCCAAAGAGCCGCGTGAAGAAGAGCAAGCCAGAGGGAGAGAAGGCCGACCGGCCTCCCAGCGCCTGGAACATCTTCCTCAAGGAGACCGTGGAGAACATGAAGAGCAACGGCTGGCCCGCCTGGACTGGCCTCGACGGCGTCTCCTACGGCGCAGCAGAGAAGGCCACGGTCAAGGACAAGAGCGGCGCAGAGCACGAGGCCTGGGTCTACTCTGACGGCCCGTTCAAGGGCAAGGAGGTGACGCCCGCCCAGGGCGGCATGACGCGCGCATCCTTCCTCAAGGCAGAGTCTGACCCTGTCGCAAAGGAGAAGGCGCTCAAGTGGCAGGCCAAGCTTGCAGAAAAGAAGGCGGCCTCTACGGGCTCCTCAACATCTACAAGCGCCGACGAGGGCGAGGTGGTGGAGAAGAAGCCCCGTAAGCCCCAGAGCGAGGAGACCAAGGCCGCAGCCGCAGTCAAGCGCGCTGCAAACAAGGCTGCGAAGGCCACGCCCGCAGCTGCAGTGGGCGGCAGCGGCAGCGCACCCGCACCAGCTGCTTCGCCCCCGCCCGCCCCCAAGGCCGCCGCCAAGAAGATGGTCATCGGCGGCGGCGCAAAGAAGGTCGTGGACCTCTCCTTCTACCCCTGGGAGCACGGCGGTGTGGACTACTACACCAATGACCGCTCTGACGTGGTCAGCACGGAGTTCGACTGGGTGGGACGCTTCAACGGCAAGGAGATTGACGAGACCGTGGAGGCACCTGAGGACCTGGGCGACGCCCGCATGCGCGAGTAAATCCTACAGCGAGGTTGACGGCGCGGGAAAAAACAAGGCAATGGCAATAAGACCTTTTTTTTTGCAGAGCCCCCCAGAGCAAATATCGACCCCGTAAAGTTGAACGCCGGCGACCCACCTAAGCACAAGCACAAGCCATGGACTCCTCTGCCGTTATATCGCTCGCAGAAGAGGTCGTCGCCGGCCTACGCTTCGCCTACAGCATCAAAGATGCAACCTACAGAGATGCCCTGCTCACCGCAATCCGCGAGACCAATCAGCGCATTAATGCTTCCCTCCCCATGCGCCACCAACGCCCACCTCCTGGTCGCCGCGAGACTTTGCCCCTCGCCCGCAGCAACGCCCTGCCACCAGAGGAAGAGACCGTATTAGGCAGCGCAACCGCACCATTGCCACCCTATAGGGCATTCCTAGCCGCAATCTCACCCCTCGTACGCGGCAACCTCACCGATGTAGGCAATCTCTGGCGCCTTTCCGTAGATGTAGGGTCTGACATACAAGAACGCATTGAATGGGCAAAAGACTACATCCGCAACGGCCAGTAAAAAAGAACAAGAGTCAACCGCCTTAGACCTGCCTCCATGAAAACCATCCTCTCCTCTTAATCTTATTTAAGAAGGCATTCACATCCACATTACACTTCTCGTTCTTCATCTCGGGAAGACTCATCCACCGAGCCTCTAGAATCTCCTGTGTATCCCGGATTTCGGTCTCCAACTCATAAGGCACATCGTAGAAGTAGTACTCTCCCACCGCCAAACGCTGATAGGCACTCGGCATGTAATTCGCCAAATCAATGCCCGCCTCTTCATACGTCTCCCTCGACACACACTCAAGATACGTCTCGTTGCCATTCTTGTGACCCTTCGGAAACGACCACTTATTCGACTTCCGCCCCCTTACCAACAAAAGAGTGGAATAGGGAGAAATGCAGATTGCGCCATACACCTTCTGGTTATTTGGCTTATAGCAGTGAAAGGCCGCGGGGAATATGGTGTTCGCTGGAGTAGACATTTAATTTACTGGTTAAATACCGCGCCAACCACCGACCAAGCTCAATTTTGCCGGCTTAACTGCTCTGCTAGTTTTCCATTAAATGCCCTGGGTCGCCCCCCACCTCGACGGTGGACTCGGTAATCGCCTGTTCCAATACGCAGCCGCCGCCGGCCTCGCCGAACGCTGGAACTTCAATACAGCCTTCTTAGCCAGTAGATTCGGTAATAATAATCACGGCTCTATCGCAACCCTCTTTCGCATGTTCCCCTCCGTCCCCCTCATTGACGCCGACGGACCAATCCTAGAACTAAAAGAGGCTGCTGGAACAATGTATAGCTTCACCGAGTATAGCGTAGTTCCACCCGTGCCAACTCTCATCGGCGGGGCCAGGCAGAATATTCAGTACTTCCCCAAAGACCTCTCCCTACTCCAACCAGATTGGGATTCCGCCCTCGGCGGCCACCTTGTACGCACCTTTCTCGCACAAGATGCCAACCTAGCCAACCCCTCTCAACAAGAGAAAACAGTGTCCATCCATTTCCGCCTGGGAGACTACCGCTATATACCACATCACCAAATAGACCTCGGCAACTACTATAGGGTCGCCCTTGACCGCGTCCCCACAGGTCACCACCTCCACTTCTTCAGCGATGAACCGGCCCTCTGCCAATCCTACTTCCAAGCCTATGCAACACGCAAGGGCCTCACCTTCACTGTCGCTAAAATCCGCTCTGATGTCGAGACACTCTACGAAATGTCCCTCTGTCTCGGCGGAAACATCGTAGGGAACTCCACCTTCAGCTGGTGGGCAGCCTGGTATGCCCATACCGCAGGAAGTCCATGGGCCACGTACCCCGATAAATGGGGCGCCGGCCTGCCAAACCCGGGTGGCCTGGTGCCGAACTGGGGAGAGCAAATAACGGTGTAAAATTGACTTTTTTTGCGCTAAGTGTGATTATTACACTAATATACACTTTGCAATGTCCAAGACGAATACTCTTCGTAGGGATGCCCTCGCAGCTCTTGTTGAGAAGGTTCGAAACGCCCCGCCGCCGGCAAATGACTACCTAGACATGCTCACGGAGCACAAGCCTAGCAGACCCATCGCTGCTCCGCCCAAGCCAGAACCTGCCACGCCACCCCGCAAGGACACGACTGCTCCTAAGGTTCCCCCCCTCCCGCCCATTGTTGCCCGTACTCACGCAGAACGTACTGCAGCTCCCCTGGCGAAACCCGAGCCGAAAAAGCTCGTGCCTCTCTGGCCCAACTTTCAGTACATGCAGCACCAAGAAACCGGCATCCGCTGGATGCTTGAGCGTGAGAGACAAGGTGAAGGCGGAATCCTCGCCGACGAGATGGGACTCGGCAAAACCATCCAGATGGCCGGCCTCATCAAGTCCAAGATGTGCGAGCATACCCTTCTCATCACCCCCGTGGCAGTCATTCAACAGTGGAAATCTATCCTCCTGAAGTCCAAAGTCAACGTCTTCATCCCTGACCCCTCCAACTACACCTGGCGCTCCGAAACAAAGACATTCCCTCTCGCAGCAAACGTCTATATCATTGGCTACGAGTCCGCCCTGCGGAAAACATCCCTCGTCAAGGCCTTCAAGATTGACAAGCCCTGGGACCGCCTCATCTACGACGAGGCACATCGTCTCGGCAGTGGTAATACCAGTACTGACCTCTGCAACTTGATTAAGGCCAACCACATCTGGCTTCTCACTGGTACTCCCATCGTCAATACCATCAAGAATCTTACCACCCTCCTGGAGATTACTGGTGCCAATGTCAAACACTCCAGTAACCTAGAGACCTTGGCTCCTATTCTCAAGGCCTCCATCATCTCGAGGAGCATGGATGACCTTCGTGCCTCAATCAAGGACGCCCCGCCCAAGCCCGAATATGTGACAATCCGCGTTCCCTTCAACACAGAAGAGGAAAAGGACTTCTATCTCGGCATGACTGGCATAATCCGCCGCCGCTGGAAGGCACTCGAGGCAGACGGCGGCGGCGCAGCCATTGAACGCTTCAAACTCTTCATGCGCCTCCGCCAACTCTCCCTGCATCCGCAAATCTACATTGCCGCAAGGAAGCATGCACTCAAGTCCCTCTATACCCGGCCAGATTGGGAAGGCAGTAGTACAAAGTTCGACACACTCCGGAACATTATCTGCGACTCTCCCACACAACACAAGTGGATTGTCTTCTGCCACTTTCGCATGGAAATGGACATGCTCCAGACCATGTTCAAAGCAGAGTCCTGCGTGGAAATGGTGCAACAGTACCACGGTGGGCTCACCGCAGAGGCCAAGCAGGACGTGATTGACCGCACGCACATCCCGCTTACACAGGGGAAACAGGACATCCTGCTTGTCCAACTACAGTCTGGCGGCACTGGTCTCAACCTCCAGCACTTTGACAAAATCATTATGACAGGGCCATGGTGGACAAAGGCCCTTATGGAGCAAGCCGTAGGGAGGGCTGTCCGGATTGGCCAGAAGAAGGTCGTCACCGTCTATAACATCATCCTCGAGGAAGAAGAGGCGCTCAACATTGACCGCTTCATGACCGAAAAGAGTAATGAGAAAGGTGAGCTCTGCAGGACCGCTCTATCCTATGCACAACGCTCACAAAATATTACAGACCTTGAACTCCCTGATAATCTTTCAGATGTATCAATACCGCCATGTGCCAAAGTTAATAACCCACTTTAGGGGTCCTTATTTTCTGCATATCACGGTAGAGTAACATGGGTAATACCTCTAGCAGTTCTACAACTACTGGAGGAGCCGCAGCTAAACTTTTTTCTTATGTTCTAATCGCCCTCTTTATTACTGCATTCGCCATTGCAGTATGGATGTCCCTCTCGCCCAAGTGTGGCAAAAGTAACGAAGGATTCGCCGGACCCGCTGTAGGAGCTGGTATGCCCGATTGTATGAGTACATCAAGTGACTGCGCAGAACTATATGCCCTTCTTAACTCCAAAAAGGTACTCCTAGAAGAAGGCACAGAAGACCTTCGTGAAATGAATCTCATTCTTAGCAAAATCTCCTGCCTCAAACGCGACCTCCTCAGCACTGCCAAACTAGTAAGTGCAACCAGGTATCAACCCTATTCTACCGCACACGACCTTCAACCCGTGGCAGAAATCGCCTCTCAATGCTTCTCCAAAACAATCCCCCAACGCGACCTCGCACTCTCCCTCGATAAATGGGGGTCTCGCTCTACATTCTTGATAAAACGCCTATGTACTTCCGAAAATCTCAGCGAAGATGAAGAGAAAACGGCACTCACACTCCTCGGTGATGCCATGGCAGACCTCAATGACATTGCAAAAACAGAGTGCTGCAACGGAGGAGAGCCTACGATTGCCGGCGAACCCGTAGTACGTATGGTGGGTGGATTCATCCCTGATAAAACACAGGGACTAAAAGAGTACACTGGATACTACTAGAGTCATGCTCCCGTCGCAAAAATTGAACGTGGCGTGCAACCCCAATACTACTACCGAAACAATGGACACCTCTAAGATTTCTGCCGCCTCTAAGATTCCTGGCATCTACTACTTCGAGTACACCAATAAGGACAGTGGTAAGGTGAATCATATTCCTTCTTCGCCACCCTTTACGACCTGGAGCGGACTTATGGCATGTCCGCTCGAGGGCGAGCACGGCGAGCGCCTGAAGAAGAAGTGTGGCGGCGAGGTCTATGAGGAGGGCGGAAAGACATGGGTCAAGGGCTACTGGACTGCGCCTACCGATTGGCCCGAGATGGCAGCTGGCCGCGAGGATAATCGCCCATTCTCTGCCAAGACCCACTCCGTCAGCGACTTTCCCTTCATGTCCCATAATCGCACGTGAGAACCCCACTGTAGAAAAATGTTAAACATTTTTCCATAGTTGTGTCATAAAATTTAGACCTGCCCAACCAATATAGCAAGTATGCCAGCCTACCGCCGTACTGTACCCCTCGCAAGCTATTACCTCTGGTCATCCACTATGGAACGCGCTCAGTACCCGCCACCCGTCGCAAAACCCGATATGGTCCTCCCCGAAATCAATACAGTGGTAGGTGGACACATTAAACGGTCACAGCCTAGTCACGATGAACTCGCAGCAGGTTATGCACGCATTAGCGCAGAATACTGGTACGGAGTGGAACAACGAAAGAAAGCTTATCGCGCTAGGGTCAAATCCGAACTGTGGCCCCACAGTGAGGACAGGCGCTAGGGCCAAATCCGAACTGTGGTCCCACAGTGAGGACAGGGCGCCTCGTAATACGGATACGGCTTCACAATCGCAATCACAACCTTATTCAGACAACTAATACACTTTCGCCTATAATAAACTGTAACCGGTTCCATAACTAAATGAAACGGTTACACTTTTTTAACCCCTTTACGAGGGTGAGCCTGCTCACTGCATGCACGTAGCAATATATTTTTTATAGAGCAGTGTATACACTTTATTTGAATATGGCTGTACAAGTGTTCCATTCATGTTAATAGGTGTTGGAGCACCCAAGTATTTCGAGGTAAATGCACTCCGCTTAACATAGAGTGGATTCCATAATTCTACCAGTTTAAAGACAATACCATCCGCCACAATGTAGTCTGGAAAGTTGTAGCCAAAAGGCTTATGTACCTCATATAACTTATCTGGAAAATCAATCGTATACTGTGTATTTTCCGTAATAATGTTCATTTCTCGGCAAAATATTTTAGGAAGGGGTAATCCATAATGAGGGTCCCCCCTCTGAAATATACTCTTCTTAATAATACGCCTATACATTCCGTGAATTATATGTGTTTTGGGCGTGTATTCAATAGGCAAATGACGCTCCCAAGCCGCGGGTGGTTGGTCTAAATAGACAAGACGTTTCACAAACTCTTCGGAAAAGGGAATTTCCTTTAACCATGAAATACATTCCTTGAGTTTTATATTGTAAGCAAATGCCGTCCCATCCGACTTTACAAGGAACTTTGAAAGAAGCTGCCTGTGACGGGTTGAAACGGGAAGTTGATTGATAAGGTGCCCCAACTCAGCTGCATTTGCCTGCTTTATATCTTCATCTGATGAGAACATTCCATTCTATTCGATTAAGAGCTTATTCAAGAATATATCTGTAAAAATAAACTATGAGCCCCACGAAAATTGACTTCAATATACCGCAATAATACTTTATATACCATGCCCATTTCCAGAGAAGATGCCGAACGCAGTGCCGACGAATGGATGCCAGTTCTCCGTGAATGGCTCGTCCGCGCAATCATGGACCCTGAACAACACCGCGACATTGGCAAAGTTCTCGCCCAAGCCGCGGAAATCGAAGGCGTCAAACAACTCAATGAACTTTCTGGGCGCACCAGCCGCATCATTGTAGGCCAGTCATATGATTGCGTTACAGAAGATGAACTGCCCCGCGTAAGAGCACAAATCAAATTCCGCATGGGTGACTGGCATTTCGAGACAACACGCCGCAACAGCCAGAAGAATGCAGAGACAAATAGTACTGGCCACGTAGCGTATCGAAAAGATGAATTCGATATGGTCGCAATCTTCAAACCTGGTCCAACTTTTGGCATCACTGGCTCCACTCTCCGCTGCATCCCCACTGCCGCCCTCATTAATCCCGCAAAACCAGACCAACTCGTCACCAGTATCAAGATTGCCATCCGCCGCGAATATGACAGACCTGAAAAAACTGTAGAGGTGATTAAAGCTCTGTATCAAACACCGAGTCAAACACCTCCTTCGCCTCCGGGTTAATATCAAAGAGAATGAATGACCTCTTCATGGCTCGCGCTGCTCGCCCCAACGTACCCGACCCCGCAAAAGGGTCCAAACACGTATCACCTTCCGCCGAATAAAGAGCCAAGATACGCTCCAGAAGTTTCACCGGCTTCTGCGTGGCATACTTCGTTTTTTCACCGCTCTGAATCGACGAAATATCATCCCACGTGTCACGCACAGGAATCCCCTCCATCTCATCCATAAACCTCTTAATCCTCGGAATACCCTTCTCATTATACTCCAGCCGATTGTCGGCATCAAGAGCGGTCATCCTCTCCTTTGAGAAGTACCATTGGCGCGTATTACCACGCCACTCGTACGTCAGATTCGGACGCGGATTCACTTCTGGTTGCGAGTTGTGTGCGGCAGACGTCGAATACAGCTTCTTGTGCACAGGACACATCTTCTGCGACTTCTTATGCTGCTCACTATAGGGCTTGTACAGAGGAAAGAACTTGGCCTTGGCCGACTTGCCATACACAATAAGCGTGTCATGATTACGCCCCAACTGGTGCTTATTCTTCGCATTCCCCCCACTATGCCAGACAATCTCATTCTGGAAATTCGACTCCCCAAAGTACTTGTCACAAATCACACGAATGTGATGCGAAATCCGTGGCTCCACATGCACAATAATGTTGCCATCTTTTCGGAGAACGCGACAACATTCTATAAGACGCTCCTCCATGAACTTCGGAAAATCCGCGAACTTGTCCTGGAAATAGTAAAAGTTCCGCCCAGTATTATATGGAGGGTCCATATAAATCATGTCAACACTGTCCGCCGCCAAGCCTCGCAGAAGCTCCAGATTATCCCCTATAGTATAGGTGCCCGTCGTCGCTGCGACCTGGGTGGATTCTACTATAAGTGTGGCGGGCGGCGCGAGTAGAGCAATAAGTTGCGCTTTTGTCTTCCCCGTAATACCCTTCACCTTCCGCTCCTTACAGAGCGCCTTCAACTCGGCTAAGGACTGTTTGTTATAATCCATTATACTTTCACTAAAAAAGGGGCGATGTACAATTTTAGTGTAGCTGTACCTAGTCCCAAGAAATGTAAATGCCATTCTTCAGAACCCGTGTCCCTGGTGCAGTGTCAACCCAGGACTCCTGATGCGCCACATCACAACCTGGGCACTTTAGCTTTAGAGCCTCGACAAAGTCATCGATTGTAATAGGAAGGGGCCTAAGAGTGTGCGGGAGAGGCAGTTGCACTTGTTGTAGGTGACGAGCCTGCAGCCCCGCCTGAATCATCCGCATCTCCTCTTGCGACATATGTGACGCTGGCATTTGTACAGTGTGCAGTCTTGTAAGAATGCCCTGCGCGCCCCTATAGGCATTCGTAGCTTCCCCCAGCAGCTTCTCCTGAATGCCAACAAGATTCGGCATCTCATATAAGTAGCAGCTTGCACCCGTGGCCGCAACTGCACCAATCTTTTGCATAATATCCTTCACAATCTCGCTCACATGTCGCGCATGGTCTGCCTGCTTCTTCATCTGCACCAACCCCTGAAGGTAGTGGCGCGACATTGTCTCCTCAAAATACATGGTGATTCCTACTGTGATTAGTCAAGCTGCATACATCAATTTTTCGGAAAAAAATTGATGCAGCAACGCTTCCCACAACCCTTTAGCAAATACCATGGGTCAATATTACAAGTGCATCATTCTTGCCGAGAAGCCTGTAGAGGGAGTTCCCGAGTACGTTTGTGAGCATGTCAACCCACATGCCTACCGTGAAGGTGCAAAGCTCATAGAGCATGCCTACTGCAACACAGGCTTCATGCGCGCAGTAGAGGGCCTCCTTCGTAAAGGTGGCAGCTGGCACAAGAGCCGCGTAGTCTGGGCAGGGGACTACGCAGATGTTGAGCCAGACTCTGAGTATAACTTGTACCATAGTATTGGTGACGAAAATCCTGGATTCATGGGCGTTGGCTGCCTCCAGGTCTACCCTTTCATCGTCAACCACACAAAAAAGGAGTATGTAATGAAAATGAATCAGTTCCACCCTCTCCCAATTCTCACTGCAGAAGGCAACGGGCGCGGCGGCGGAGATTACCGCGGAGCCGACGAAAACCTGGTGGGCACTTGGGCACGTCATGTGATTTCTGTAGAGATGGAAGCCCCTGCCGACTATACAATGCTCGTCCACAACTTTGGAGAGTAATCTACTGCCTCTCACGATTGTGCCCCATCAATGCCTTGAACTGCTCATCAGACAAGACTCCCATCTCAGTGTACTTCGGTAGTTCGGGCTCCTTTTTTGGTGGCATAGCTCTCTTGTAACGGTGCCCCTGCTGCGCATCCCAAATCGTATTTGAATCCGCACTAGAAAGAAAGGCCCTCGTTTCCTCTTCATTCATCCCTAGAGCCCTAGCATCTTCCAATGCATCCCTGTGAGCTTGTGCACGCCTCTTTCGAATTTCATTATGAAGCTTCTGCGAAGGAGTTTCCTTTTGAACTTCCTCTGTATCCATTCTTGTATAAGTATTTCAAGCCGAACAACAGTTAAATTTTATCCAATAAAAAAAATTGAACCTAGATTTGCCCAGGCACTATAGTACTCACTAGAAATGTCAAAGGGTAAGACTATTTACCTCGACTGCGACCCCGAGTTCTTTGAGGGTAAGACAAAGTTCCCCGTAACTCTTTTGCCGCAAAAGATTAACATTCTCAAGCCAGTCAAGTATACTCCCACTCCAACTATTGGCCAGGAAGTTGATGAGCTTCTTAAAGAATGGTACACTACGCGAGGCCAGCCTATTCCCGCAGATGAAATTGGAATCGGCGCAGTGATTGACGCAGCAAATCTGGCAGAAGAGGCAAAGTTCACTGCCGCCGTAGCAAAAGCTGAAGAGGAGCTCCCTTCGGTCGCTCCGAGCTATGGAACACCCGAGTTCTGGGATTATCACCGCAAAAAGAAGGCCCTCGAAAATAAACGCCGCGCCGATGCTGGCCTTCCACCGCTTCCAACTAAAAAAGAGTTGGAAGCCGAGAAGGAAAAGAAACGGGCCGAACGCGAGGCAAAAAAAGAGGCAAAAACCAAGCCCAAGCCCAAATCCAAAGATACTATCGATGAACTCACCGAGTTGATAGACAATCTTAGCATGGTTTAAGGAATCACCAGCGACGAAAAAACCATCAGCCCCACAATCTGCCAAAAACTCCGCGCAGGCTTGGCAAAACTAAAAAGGTCCACTATCACATTGTTCCAGAGCCATTTTCCTATGAAACCCATCAAAATAATCATAATCACAAGTGCAATAGTAATGGAAACAAAATCCACATAAGCCTCTCTCCTTTTTTCCGAAGAGTTCGTTCCAACAAAACCCTCCACACCAGCACGCACTGCAGAGTTAATAAAGCCCATCTATAGGGTCCTGCTAAAATAACTGCCGATGTGTTGGAAGCTCAACGAATATCACATTAGTTTTTTTCATACAAAAGACTCTCACTCGGCTTTGCACCCCTGTGCTCATTAATAAACTTGATTGCATCTGCCGCCGCCGTCTCCGATTTCAAATGCGTCGTAAGGAGGCCAGTAAGCGTCTTCGGATTCAGTGCAGCCTTCGTCGTCTTTTTACGCAATAGAAGACGGCCACCCGAACCCTTCAGGTCCAGTGCACCAATATTATTCTTATTCATAATCCGGAGAATCATCTCGTCAAGTGCCTTCTTACGCTTATTCTTCTCGCGAATCTGAGCAGACAACGTAGACACTTCTGACTCCAGCTCACGCCAAGACACAATAATCTGCCGCAGATTCTGAAGCTCCTGTTGGTCCGTCAAAGACGCAGAAGTATCAACTACTTCCGTCGTCGCCTCCTGCTCTCGCTGGGCCCTAGCAACCATCTGCGTCAATGTTGTAGACGCCATAGATGGACGTCTCTCCGCTAGTACTACCTCCTTTGAAATATGGATTTGCGGCGGATTAGTTGACATTTCTCTATATAATAGTATGAATCATAGTTTAAGCCTTTTAACGATATTTTCCATTTCTCATAAGAGGTTAATGCATACTCCCATAAAAAATATAGCAGATTATGAGACATTTTTTAACCATCTGGCGCAAGTGGAAAAATTATTACCTGTTTAATTAAACTTGAGTTGGTCAAAGTCAAGCTCAGCACGGTGTTTCTCCGCATACTTTGTCGCCCATGTAATTCCCTTCTCTAGATAAACCAAATCCCCGTCCTTAAAGAACTTGTCTCGCAGGGCACGCATATTCCTCCGCGTCATTTCCTCTATCAAGCGGTTGTACTGGCAATCCTCAATACTCGGCAGCAATCTTGCAGAGTTCGCCCTGAACTCCACAAACTCCCCCTGCAGTTTCAGAAGATCATCTTGCCAACGAATAATATCCGTATGGCGCGCAGGCTTATACCCTTTTTCACCCGGCTTCTTCGACGCCGCCTCAATCGAGGCAATAGTCTTGTCCATTGTGCCCCGATTTTTCTCCATCAAGCCCTCCCACATCTTCTTCTCGCGAAACAGCTTCCCAATAACTGGATCATAAGAGTTTATCCCGTCTGCCCTGTAGAGGTTATGCTGGCCACCAGACTCCTTGTCCCTCACAATCTCTCGAACAAGATAATTGTAGCTCTCACCGCTGTGAATGTCCCTCACATTGTAGATGTCATCCACCTCCGTAGCAAGAATCATGCCGTGAATAACGGTGTCCATGATTGCTGATACATTTGGCGCGGGCGACCCCCCCGCTTCAATTTTTCACAAATCCATTACCTCTAGCGGCTTCATCATTGAATAATACGCATTCACACGACCCCGCCGCAAATACGAAGGACACAATGTATCAATCTCTTCCTTACTCTGATTTGATGTAAGAATCAATATAACTTTATTATGAAACATCATATTGTCCAGAAATGTATTAAAAGTCCCTTTCGACTTTACTTGCGTAGTTACATTCTTATGAAGAGTCACATTGTTTGCATGTGCAGCCTGAATCATCTCATTCGCTTCTTCAATAACAACAATAAGCGGCTTCTTCTCATCCTCGTCCATCGTCTCCGTGTCACGCAATAAATTCTCAAATGTATCCCCAGGCTCAGACGGATTAAATGTGTGACAATACAGCCCAGACAACTGTTTTGCAACAAAAAGGCCCAATGTACTTTTCCCCGCCCCCGTAACACCATGCACAAAAACCACCAATCGTTGACGAGCTCTATACTTATTCACAATATCCTCTACAATATACAGCTGGTCACCTATAGGCTCTATTGATGACATATCAATCTGGGTTGAACGATAATAAATATTTGTATAAGAACCTGCACGAGACCATATCAACACATTCTTCGGATTTATGGGTGGCCTCTTGCCTGGTGGAATAAAGTCAAACGAAAGCGTATTTGTTTCCACTACCGTCTCATCCATAAGTTCCTTGAATTTCTCAGGAGTTGTGGAAATATAAATCTCCATGTCACTCTCATTCTCCGTATAATATCCAAAGCATTTTCGCCCAAAAAAAGAACCCCCTGGTCGTACCCTGCCATACTCCCAGACAAATGCAGTACTTATCGTCTCTTTTTCCAGCAACTTTGTTACACCCTTCACACGGTCCTTGTCACGGCGAATACGATACGTCTGACATCCTAGTAAACGCAGAAATAAAAGACTTATATAATATACAGGTATAAATTGAACTAAGAGTCCAATACCCGTCATCATAGCACCTGCAGCTGTTAATGTATTGAGTGAAACCATCCTATGGATTAATATCTAGCAAACTTAAGCCCTTCTGCGACTACGGCGGCTAAGGCGACTACGGCCCCTGCTTCTACGACGTCTACCTCCCCTCGTTGAAGCCTTTCGCGCTTTTCGCGCCTCTTCTGCTGCAATTGCTGCCGCTCGTATCCGAGCAATCTTACTTGCCTTCTTTTCTGCTGCAACTTCCGCATTCTCCTTCGCCAGTTGTTCATTAATAGCCCTTTTTTCTGCCCGCGTCTTTGCATACTCTTTCTCTATTATATTTTCACCATTAAGTTCATCATTTGTGCTCAAACTATTCCAGTTATTATTTTCTTTTCCCTCCTCCTCTTTTCCCTCGCCCCGTTTTCCCTCGCTCCTTCTACTCATTCTACAGTAAACGAACATAAAATTTAATATGCCCCCCCCACTTCCACCATGTATAATGTGGGCTACGACAACCAATGAAACCCGCCTGAAAGAAGGTTCCGCCTTTCTCGCCCTTGTCTGGTCGGAAATAGCCGCAAATGTTGTTGAGACGGCAGTTCGTGTTTACGAACTCTCATCTGAACAAGCCGCCGCTCTACGCAAAGCCTTTCTCGACCGCGTACAGTATGAAATAGAACCCTATTAACTAAAAAATAATTTCAGTTTATCTTTTGCATGCGTTCTGCAAAGAAAACACGGGCCCGTATGTTTTCTCATGCACGTTCCACAAAATGTATGACCGCAAGGAATTAACGCATAAGAAACTGGCTCTTCCAAACATATAATACACTGCGAACCACTCTCATGCGATGCAATAAGCCTCGCATTTGCAATAACATCACGCAGCACAATAAATTTCCTATACGCATTTATTGCATCAGTGTACTCTACATCTATAGGATTATCACTATACACTTGCTTCAAATACTCTTCAAACGTTGTCATTAAAGTATCGTATTTTTCATTCGTTTCCAATTCAAACAGATGCGTAAGTTTCCCCTGCACTTTATCCAACTTCGACAACTTTCTCTGAAGTAATCCCTGCGCCGTCAAAGCCGCCTCTCCCGCCTCCTTATACATTTCAAAGAGCGCATGTGTGTAAGCCGTGAAACTCTTTAATGGACTCTCACATGTAAGAGTCTTCAAGGCATTGTCTATATCATTCACAGGGTCTGCACCAGAAATATCCAGAATCATATCACGAACACTAGGATGAGAAGAATTCACCTGTGGATTGGAAAAACGACGTAAAAGAATGTCGCCGGGCCCAAAGACTGGATGATGCGGCACGGACACGTTCAAAAATGCAAGAAGGTCAGTGTTCTTCTTTGTAAGAAACTCCCTAACACGACGCTTCCATTGACCACATGTATTTGTATTTGCTATAACTTTACCCTTCAACTCTTCAATATGCTTCGTTTGAATCGCCGTCAATGATGTTGTATAAGGAGTGGACGAACCGTTTCCCGCCAAGTCAAATACTGCCGAAATAGGGGCAGAATCTTGCGCATCATCAAAATCTGCCGGCGCATATCCACCACTATATGTTTCATAACCAGCCATTCTCTTTTATTAAAAGTTTAAGACCCACAACCTTTTTCCGCGGCTTCAAAGCTCATCAAATACGACTTCCTTTTCCTCAGGCTTCACAATTTCGTTTATCGCTTCTTCCGATACGACAGTAGTCTGCTTCTTCTTCCGCTCCTTCTCCCTCCGCGTTTTATCCTCTTCATCATAATCACTATCCGAACTCTCAAATATATCATCTAAATCATTCGCAACCATCTCCGTCTTTGTAAGGTCATTGCCAATATGCTGCAGTTTGCAATCTTCCGTCGCTTCCAACTTCATAAAAATCCTCTGATTAACCCCCTCCTCCTTCTTCAAACTACTCAACTGGTCAGAAGGATACTTGGCAATAATATCCCCCGTACGCACCTTCTTATCTTTCCCGTCTACTTCAATATCCTTTGAGGAAAACTCACGCATCGTAATCAATACAATGTCACCAACTTCTACAAACTCTCGCCCCTTCATTCGCCCACAAATGTGACACCTCAATAAAATATTGTCATTCGAATAACAATATGCCATTCGATTTCCGAGAAGTTTTAAGACGCGCGCAGGAGTCTCCCCTGGCTTTCGCTCAATAATTATTTCAGGACCCTGCCCGCCCTTCCTCTTTTTAAAAGATTTACCACCCTTTGTATTGATTGGCATCTATATGTAATATGCTGAAAAAGCTTTAGACAGAAGAGTTCTGCGAGGCAATAGGATTGTCCGCCTCGGCATTATAAGAACGGACCGTAGCTACCGAATCAATATCATTGCCATTTCGCGTAGTTAATACAACATTGTCGTCATTCGGGTACAGTGCGCCACCACGATGGGGGCGGCGGCGACGACGGCGGCTTTTACGGCTTTTGCGGCTTTTACGGCTTCGGCGTCTACCCCCTCTCGGATGACGCGGACCATTTCTGCGAGTATGGCTCCCAGGCGAACCTCCAGGTGGCCCCCCACGAGCAACATGTTCACGCGGAAAAATCTCATTCCACTCTTCCTGATTTGCACGCCGAATCGCAGGAGGAAGGCGCATAGGAGGGTCATTGTTTTCCTCCGCTGCCGCTGCCGCTGCCGCTGCCGCCCCGCGTCTTACACGAGGAGGAGAAGGCATTCTACTATACCATCCTCATTTTACGAAAGCCCTACAATTCTCCAATGACCGTCCTTCTTCATTGCAGCCTTTTTCGTATCCCCCACACGAAAGTTATAGTGAAGTAATACCCAATCATCTGCCCCCCACGCACCCCCCTTCTGCCATTCACCATTTCCAAAGAGCTGTCTCGGCAGAGTTCGAAATGGCGTAGATGTCTCTGCCAACCGCGCAGCAATATAGGGCTGGTCTTGCTCTAAAGACGCCTTCCATAACACCTCATTCATATCATATAGCCCCGCCTGGGCAGCATCCCTATGCCGTGTAAAAATAACACCGGAACATATATTCTTACACGACGCATCAGAGTGCGGTCTAGCATGACCGCAATCACATTGAAAAAAGAAATCACAGCCACCACTATCACTTAAGAGCGGGGGCCAAGGGTCGCGCCGCACCACAATATCCCCGTCCAAATATAAAGACCACTCTGCTACACATGACGTCGCAAACCAGCGCAGCAAATCAATCTTCACACGATTCCATATCTTGAATTCATTTGTACCAAATGCCGCTACGGAAATCTGCGGTCCCGCTCGCGGCCCTGCGCGCGGCGCTGCTGGCCGCTGGGAGGCGGTCCCTCGCCACGCCACGGCAGGTATTCCTTCCCGCCTGAAAAAGGTATACGATTCGGCATCACAGCAAATAATACAGAGTTTCCACGGAACCTTTGCAGCCTGAATCGATTTGAGAAGATTAAACGTATATAATTTATATCCATTTGTTGTCATTGTCCAGACGATTCTCCCCTCGTACAAAAATGAACTAACATCCATCTATTATTTTATTCAACTATAGGGTCGACACAACTAACGCGCAATCCTCCTTTACAAAGATAAGACGCTTCCCCGCTGCCGTCATAATCTTCTGCAACTTCTTCTTATTCTCAATCAACTCCCTCTTTTCTCTTTTGCCCTTTCCCTGACAAATCATTGGCTTCTCACCATATGAAACCAGTGCCGCACGAATCGCATCTTCCGTCTCCGCAACTTGCACAATCTTCTGATTCACCGCGAAATCCGGAATGCGTTTTACATTCAAAGGAGTACGCGTAGTAATATTGAATTCAGCCAAAAGAGATGGCGGAACAAGCTGCTCCATGAATTCTGGCTCCCTAAACGCTGCCGCTCCAATGTCAGGACAATCTTCTGGGCTATGACCATAAATAGCACATAGGCCACAATACAGCGCCTTTTGCATAGGACACCGCTCCAATGTATGGGGCTTCACGAGGTTCCCCATGACTTGGCGACAAGCCGTGCATTTTTGTGACAAAATCGTTGCCATATTTCTATGCACTGCTTAGAAACAAGCATGAGCGCGGCCGACATCAATTTTTTTTTCACAATGCGAGAGCAATTAAAGTTGTATCACTGGCAAACAGAGCTCTTTTCTAGACACAAGGCAACCGATGGCCTCCTGGAAGCTCTCGATGAATTAGTCGATACATACGTAGAAGTCTATATGGGCAAATACGGAAGGCCAAAACTCACCACAAAGACAAATACGGTTCGCATCCAAAATATGAATGAAAGTATGGCCCAGCGTTTCGTCAAAACATGTATAACATATTTGGAAAAAACTCTCGTAAAACACCTTGCTCCCACCGATACGGACCTTGTCAATATTCGCGATGAAATAAAAGGAGAACTCAATAAGGTCCTCTACCTCTTCACTCTAAAGTAAGACCCGCAATTCGACCCCCGTACCAAATCCATACTTCTTCGCATCCCCCGCAGACATCTCGATTGCATATAGAGCACTGTATTGCGAAGAATACGAAGGGCAGTCATTT
>Ga0214921_10005088_pt1 | contig 18817 bp, 21 predicted proteins | sample LL1505_MetaG_FD_177992 | JGI IMG/M metagenome (GOLD analysis project Ga0214921, IMG submission 177992) | Freshwater microbial communities from Lake Lanier, Atlanta, Georgia, United States - LL-1505 | ecosystem: Environmental > Aquatic > Freshwater > Lake | place: USA: Georgia | collected... | reverse complement strand
CATCTGTTCCAACCATTGCAGGAACCCCCTCATCTCCACCTTCTCTTATACTCTGTACCAAAGGAATTTGTCCCAAAAAGGATAAGTCATATTCCGAAGCCAATTTAAGGCCTCCTTCTTTTCCAAATAAATAGTATTTATTTTCTGGTAATTCTGCTGGGGTAAAATAAGCCATGTTTTCGACCAACCCTATAATTGGCACATTGACATTGGCTTGACCAAACATAGCGATTGCTTTTTTTGCATCCGCTAAAGCCACTTGTTGCGGTGTAGTCACAATCACCACACCTGTAACAGGAACTGTTTGCATGATGGTTAAATGAATATCGCCAGTGCCTGGTGGCATATCAATGACTAAATAATCTAGTTCGCCCCAATCTACATCGGTAATGAATTGACGGATGGCGCTACTTGCCATTGGACCTCTCCAAACCACCGCATCTTTTTCATCCACCAATAATCCAATACTCATGATTTTAATACCGTATTGATCTAAAGGAATAATCACCCCTTTACCGTCTTCATCTTTCATCAATGGTCTTTGACCTCTAACACCAAACATAATTGGCACACTAGGTCCATAAATATCTGCATCCATCAAACCGACTTTTGCACCACCTTCCGCTAGTGCCAATGCAAGATTTGCAGCAACTGTGCTTTTTCCTACACCGCCCTTTCCGCTCACCACGGCAATAATATTTTTTACTTTAGATAAAACAGACTTTTCGTCTTTTCTAAGGGAAGTGGTATTAGATGTGAAATTGACTTGTACCTGCGCTTTTGGATTCACTAATAATTTAATGGCATTTTCAGACGCGTTCTTCATTAAATCTTTCATTGGACAAGCTGGTGTAGTCAATACAATGGTAAAGCTAACTGCATCTCCTTCCACTTTTAAATCCTGTATCATATTCAAAGTCACCAAGTCTTTACCAAGGTCCGGCTCTTGCACATTACTCAATGCTTTTAGTATTTCCTCCGTTGTCATTATGAAAGTTTTTGTTAAAATATTTAATCCCAGCAAAGTTAACGTTCATAGCGCTTATTTTGCCCTTTTAAAAGGCTTAAAATAGCCACCATAGCAAAAAAACTACCCATTTCGAAACAAAAAAAGTGTTCCAATTCTGAACAATGAGGCTTAAATTTGCAGCTACATGAAAAAGAAACTGGTCCTGCCTTTATTGATCTTTATTGCAATGCTTCCTTCACTGCTAAATGCACAGACAGTAGATGTTTATAGAGACTCTGTTGTTCAACTATACGGTGTTGTTATGACAGCAGATAGTTTGAAAGCGGTTCCTTTAGCGAGCATTGTAGTGAATCAAAAAGGGAGAGGCACAATTACTAATAATGATGGTGTTTTTTCTATTGCAGTGAATAAAGGAGAAACCATCACCTTCAGTTCTGTTGGCTTTAAAAACAGAAGCATCACCATTCCTCAAAATTTAGTAGGGAATCAATACAGTGTCATTCAATTAATGGTCAATGATACCAATTTTTTACCTGCCACCATATTAAAACCAAGACCCACACGTGCTCAGTTTGAAAGAGATTTTGTCAATTCTAAAGTAGATGACGATCTTTTTGAAACTGCAAGAAAAAATACAAGCCCTGCGCAAAAAAGAATTATTTTGTCAAGCTTACCTAGAGATGGCAAAGAAGCAGTAGGTGCATCCTTACAACAACAAGCTTCTAGATATTATTATTCAGGACAATTACCTCCTATGAATATTCTAAACCCTAGCGCTTGGAGGAGTTTTATCAATTCATGGAAACGAGGGGATTATAAATCAAAAAAGTAAATCAATGAAAAAGATTGCAGTAATTGGAGCAGGAACTATGGGCAACGGGATTGCACATGTATTTGCGCAAAATGGATTCGAGGTCAATTTAATTGATACGCAGTCAGCTGCACTTGATAAAGCTTTACAAACAATTGCAAAAAACTTAGATCGTCAAGTAGCAAAATCAATCATCAACGAAGAAGGCAAACAAGCAACACTGGCTAAAATAACTTGCTTCACCCATCTTAAAGAAGGGGTACAAGATCGTGACTTAGTCATTGAAGCTGCTACAGAAAATAGTACAATTAAACTTGCTATTTTTTCAGAGATGGACCAATACACCAATCCTACATGCATTTTAGCAACCAATACCTCTTCTATTTCTATCACTCAATTGGCCGAAGCGACTCAAAAGCCAGAAAATGTGATTGGCATGCATTTTATGAATCCTGTTCCAGTGATGAAATTGGTAGAAATTATCGATGGTAAAAAAACAAGTGCTTCGGTAACAGATGCTATTGTATCCCTAACAACCACAATTGGAAAAATTCCTTGTGTGGTGAAAGATGCGCCAGGATTCATTGCCAATAGAATTTTAATGCCAATGATCAACGAAGCTATATTGGCTTTTGAAGAAGGTATCAGTGATGCAGCCACGATCGACCAGATTATGAAATTAGGAATGGCCCATCCCATGGGGCCCTTGCAATTAGCAGATTATATTGGCCTTGATGTTTGTAAGAATATTTTAGAAATCATGGAAGAAGGTTTTCAAAATAGTAAATATAAACCTGCAGCACTATTAACTAAGATGGTGGCAGACGGAAAATTAGGGATCAAGACTGGCGAAGGATTTTATTCCTACCAAAAATAAACTAGTCCAATTTTACTAGTCCAATTTTAAAGTGGTCTTAAAACTTACGGCCCTTAAAGTACCCAGCTTTTCAAGCACTTCGTCTAACCTATTTTTAGGGATGCCTATATGAAGCTGAATAAATAATTGAGCAGTTTGTTCTACTACGGAACAATTATACTGTTTCACTAACAGCATGACTTCGTTCATTTGTTGGTAATCAAAATTAAGTTCATAGGGAATCTCAATCGCCTTTTTAATGATTGGTGAAAGCTGTAATGCTAAGGCTGTAGCTGTTTTATAGGCATTGATTAAACCAGGTATGCCTAATAAAGTACCTCCAAAATAACGTACTACTACCACTAAAACATTGGTCAGTCCTTTACTATCAATTTGTCCTAATATGGGCCTTCCTGCTGATCCTGCTGGCTCACCATCGTCACTCACCCTAAAGGTAAAACCATCCACACCAAGTCGATATGCTAGACAATGGTGCACCGCTTTGCCATGTTCTTTTTTAAGTTGCGCTAACAACTTTTTACAGGTATCAATATCCTTAGCCGGATAAGCAAATGCCAGAAATTTACTGCCTCTATCTTTAAATTCTGCCATAGACGGCTGTTCGATCGTATAATAGTAAAATGGATCCATTCAAAAATAATAGGGCTAATTGATGCAAAGCTAGTTTATAATGATGAATCATTTGTAACATTGCAGTATGCGTTTAAACGAGATCAAGCAAGCCTTGAAAAAACAATTAGCAGGCCAATATGAAAGTGTAGAGCTGAATCCAATCCTGTCAATTTTAATTGAACATATTACGGGCTGGGACCAAGTTCAACAAGTGCTACAAAAAGACAATTCAATTACCGAAGCACAAGTACTGGCTTTTGAAAATGCCGCTACTGAACTAATAGCCGCAAGACCCATTCAATATATCACTGGTAAAACATGGTTTATGGGAGATGCCTATTCCGTCAACGAACAGGTATTGATTCCAAGACCAGAGACTGAAGAATTGGTGGATTGGGTGTTAGAATATGCAGCCATCAAAGGAAAAGCATTGCGTATATTAGATATAGGAACAGGTTCTGGCTGTATTGCCATCGCCTTAAAAAAAGCTTTACCGGAAGCAACTGTGGCTGCAATAGACATCAGTACAAGTGCTCTAAAAATTGCGGAAAGTAATGCTGCAGCGCTCAAAGCCGAGATTGAATTTACAGCATTGGATATTTTAAATACTGCTTTTTTACCAGGGCAATACGACGTGATTGTAAGTAACCCACCCTATATTCCAATGCATGAAATGAAAAATATGGAATTGCAGGTGACCAATCACGAACCTAATATCGCCTTATTTGTTCCTGATGAAGATCCACTGGTATTTTATAAAGCCATCGCAAGGCTCGCTAAATTGCATTTAAGTTCAAATGGTCAATTGTTTTTTGAAATTCATTATGACCAAGGAGATGCCCTAATTGCATTATTAGATGAAATGCATTTCAATGCAGAATTGAGGACCGACTTATTTGAAAAAGACAGGATGATTCGCGCAAGCTTGAAACCAAGATAGCTTTAATGGGCAGGATCCACTGCAACCACTGGGGTTGCGCCAAGCGCTTTGATGATTTGCATCACTTGTATGGTGACACCTAAATTCGCAACACTATCGCCATTGATCACCACCGATGGTTTATCGGTTTCCTTCGCTAAGAAAATTTGTAACTGACTCGACAAAGCATCTAAACTCACTGGCGTAGATCCAATAAATAATTGTTGTTGTTTATCAATGGTCACCACCACAGTTTGTTTTGCCTTGGTATCACTAGCCGCCTTTGGGTTAGAGACTTTAATGACATTGGGATTGGCTAAAGTGGATACAATTAAAAAGAACAATAATAAAATAAACAAGATATCATTCAACGCACCTGTATGCACTTCTGGTTGATGTCTTAAGCGATTTCTAAGATTCATAGCAGGTAGATTAAGCTTGTGTTGGTTCTTGTAAAATATCTAAAAAATCAGCACTCGCTCTTTCCATCTTATTCGCTGTCTTATCTATTTGAGTAGATAAAAAGTTATGTCCAACATACGCAATTAACCCAATAATTAAACCTGTTGCTGAAGTGATCATTTTAGTATAGATACCTCCAGCAATCGTATTCAAAGTGTATTCACCAGTAGATGCAATGCCATAAAATAATTGCACCATACCAATAATTGTACCTAAGAATCCAAACATAGGTGCAATACCAGAAACCAAAGACAAGATATTTAAATTACGCTCCATCGAATACATTTCTAACTTGCCTACATTCTCCATACTTTTTTCAATGGCATCAATTGGTTTACCAATACGCATAATCCCCTTCTCTATCATATTCGCAACTGGATTCGATGTGTTTTTAGCAAGTGTTTTAGCAGCTGCAACATTACCAGACAAAATATGGTCTTTAATCATTTTCATGAATTGAGGATCTGACTGCCCTGCTTTTTTAATGGCTAAAAATCTTTCTATGAACACATAGATGGCAATGACCAATAAGGCATACAATGGATACATAATCCATCCACCTTTTCCCAATAAACTAAATAAAGAAATTTTAGCATCCGCCACTTGTAACAAAAACAACATAGAATTTAAATTTATATTTAAAGTTAATTTATTTCTACCATATAGGCTAATACTTGCATGGCTTGTTGCATATCTGAAACACCCACCCATTCATGCTTACTGTGTATGGCTTGCATTCCTGTGAAGATATTAGCAGTAGGTAATCCCATGAAACTCATCCTACTTCCATCTGTGCCTCCGCGAATAGGCTCAATGATTGGTGTTATGCCAGCTCGTTGATAAGCAGCAAAAGCCAATTCAACCATCTGCGGATGTTGATCAATCACCTCTTTCATATTTCGATATTGCTGCTTCACTTTTATCTGAACAGCAGCGCGATTGTAGTTAGGATTTTGACGAATCACTGTCTCTGCTATATCCAATATCCTTTGCTCATAAATAGCTAAGTTAGCTGTATCAAAATCACGAATTAAAAATTCAATTTGCACTTGCTCTGCGCCACCTTGGATATTGGTAGGATGTACAAAACCTTCCTTACCTTCTGTATGTTCAGGACACCACTGATCTTTTGGTAATGCAGCAATGATATCTGAAGCAATTTTGATGGCGTTTTGCATGACCCCTTTTGCAGAACCTGGATGCGCCATCACACCATCAATTGTTAAAATGAGTGCATCTGCGCTAAAACTTTCCATTTCAAAACAACCCAAAGAGCCACCATCTAATGTGTATCCAAAATCGGCATTCAGCTTTTTAAAATCAATGAAATCAGCTCCTCTTCCAACTTCTTCGTCGGGCGTAAATAAGATTTTAATGGGACCATGTTGAATGGAAGAGTGTTCCATTAAATAAGCTGCTAAACTCATCAGAATAGCAACACCAGCTTTATCATCTGCCCCTAATAATGTTTTACCACTTGCAGTGATGATTTCCTTTCCTATGAAATTTTTTAAGTAAGGATATTTTTCTACCGTAATAATTTGAGTTGGATCATCGGGAAGTACAATTGGATCGCCGTTATATTGATGGTGTAAAATTGGCTTCACATGGGTACCAGTACAATCAGGTGCTGTGTCCACGTGGGCGCAAAAGCAAATCACAGGTAATTTTAATGTTGCTAATGTCTCAGGAGCAATGGAGGATGGAATCGTGGCCATCACATACCCATTGGGATCCATTGTTGCATCCACTAATCCTATATCAAGTAATTCTTGTAGTAATAATTTAGATAAATCTTTTTGCTTTTCCGTCGAAGGAAAACTGTCACTATTTGGATCACTTTGTGTATCTATTTGTACATAGCGCATCAACCTTTCAGCCACCCCAAACGTATTCCATTCCATACTTTGTATTTTGCTCGGTGAAGGTATAAAAAAAGGCATCCCGAATCAATGGAATGCCTTTTTTAAAAAATCTTTAACCTATTATTAAGGCATGATGATGGTAGACTTTGGTGTGATTCCTACCAATTCAAGATCAAAGGTTAAATCTTGACCAGCAAGACTATGGTTCGCATCTAATACAACCACTTCCTCTTTTACTTCTACTACAACAACTTGAAATTGTTGACCTTGACCATTGTTCATTGTCAATGCCATACCAATCTCTGGATTTAAATCTGCAGGAAACTGCGTTTTTGGGAATTCAACAATCATTTCTGGTTGTTTAGGACCATACGCCTCCATAAATGGAATATGAATTGTTTTCTTTTCTCCAATTGTCATTTCTAAAACGCCATTATCAAAACCAGGAATGACCATGCCAGATCCAACTTCGAACTCTAGCGGGGCTCTTCCTTCAGATGAGTCAAATGTTTCACCAGACGTTAATTTACCGTGGTAATGCACTTGAATGGTATCCCCATTTTTTACTTGTTGCATATTGATTTTTTTTAAATAAAGCACTTTAGGTGCAAAGGGCAAAAGTAGTAAATTCTAATTAACTTTGCAAGATGAATGCCAGTCCAAAAATAGTCTTTATGGGAACGCCTGCATTTGCAGTTGCTTCCTTAAAAGCACTGTTAGATGCTAAAATGAATGTGGTGGGTGTAGTCACTGCACCAGACAAACCAGCAGGAAGAGGCATGCAATTACAGCAAAGTGCAGTCAAACAATTTGCGCTTGAACATCAACTTCCAATTGCACAACCAGAAAAATTAAAATCGCCCGAATTTTTTGCACAGATTCAATCATGGCAACCAGACCTTCAAATTGTGGTTGCATTTAGGATGTTACCAGAATCTATTTGGTCTTTCCCACCTATGGGTACCCTTAATGTACATGGTTCTTTATTACCAAAATACCGAGGTGCTGCGCCTATTAATTGGGCCATTATTAACGGTGAAAAAGAAACGGGTGTGACCACTTTTAAATTACAACATGCCATTGATACAGGAGCTATTTTATTACAAGAGCCTATCCCTATCACCCCCAATATGACCGCAGGTGAATTGCATGATAGGATGATGGAGGTTGGCGCTAAAACACTTGTCACAACTTTAAATGGATTAATTGCAGGAACGATTCAAGCCAAGCCTCAAGAAGAAGCGCTGGCAAGTATACATGCACCAAAAATATTTACAAAAGACTGTCTAATTGATTGGCATCAACCTGTTGAGCAAATTCATAATTTAATCAGAGGACTTGCACCTTTTCCAGGTGCGATCACAAAAGTGGATGGCAAGCTTGTTAAATTATTCAGCACATCCATTATCAAAGAAAATACAATTGAACCAATAGGCAGCTTTGTCACCGACGGTAAGACTTATGCAAGATTTGCATGCAGTGATGGCTATATTCAATTGAACGATATCCAATGGGAAGGCAAAAAAAGAATGCCTATCACAGATTTTCTTAGAGGCTATAAAAAAGTGGACTAAAAATTGACTAATACGTCACAGACACTTGAAAAGTCTTATTGGTCACACCTAAAATAGCAGCAGCAGCATCATTCAAACGATACTGAATCGCAGTGCCAACTTCAGGTAATGCATTAATTACTTTGGCACAAATACTTTTAAAATCAGTTGTGGTTATTCTAACAATGGTACCAACCGGTAACTCATTGGTTAAGATATAAAATTTATTGTCCTGCCAACCACTCATGCTTTTAAAAACCGCAGCGGTTCCGTTTAAAGTTTGAAAAGTAGATGCTTTTTTTTGACTGGAGAATAAACTAGCAAAATAACCTTCATTCGCAACTGTACTCACTTGAACCAAATTTGTTTTCTGCACACTGTCTTTAATTCTTGATTGCTCCTTATTTTGTGCAATCATTTGCCATTGAGCTGTTCTAACAACAGTTGCTACTTTCGCAACAGATTTTTTGGATCTCGAACTGCGCTTTTTTGATTTTGAAGATTTACCAGATTTCTTTTTAGTCCCTTTTTTGGACTTCGAAGATGTATTAATTGCCTTCTTTTTGCTAGATGCTTTTTTAGTTGTCTGTCCCTTTTTAGCTACAGTTTTGCCCTTTGCACCAATGGCATCCGTTTGGCTAAATAGACCAAAAGCTAAAATCAGGTATAAAATAAACTGCTTCAAGGAGGGCAAATTTACAAAATCTAATTGCAAAAAAAGATATAAAATTACTTATTAAAATAATATGTAATTTATAAAAATCAGTAATTCAATATCCTCCAAGTATTTGGATAATAATTATTTAATCGATTAGGCAGAATTTTAACCCATCCTAGACGGCAGTTCATATAACTTATACTATGCCAACCCTTTGGACCGTTCAACTGAAAATCGGCTCTGCGTAGAAATTGAAGGGCATCCGAAAGCTCCACCTCGATCGTTTGATAAGGCATCGAGGTCCACTGACTCATGGCCAAGTCATGTGCAGGTACTAGGTCGGCACCTTTAAGCACCCCTATACGCATCCCTATTTTTTTAACATATAAATGCGCCCTAATGGTTTGCATATCGGAATAGCAATGTGCTGGCAATGCAATCAACTCATCTGCATGTTGAATACACATAAACTGTTCTGGCAATGTATAAATAGCTGCTAAATTAGCTGCTTCTTTTTTGGGCAATAATGTGAATTGAAAAGGCGTGCTAAACTGACTAGTATAATCTGCTTTTTCTTTTTGAAAAACGGCAATAAAAAATCCTTCTCCTTTTATTTTATCTGGATAAAACCTAAACCCCTGTGCTTGATGAATAGGACTATAGGTGGACACAATTTGAGAAGATGAAGGCAATTGAATGGAGACGGATGTCATTCCGTCCAATGATGCAATGTAATCCATGATTTTTTCATCCTCTTCAAATGAATAGGAACAGGTGGAATAAATATAATACCCGCCTTCTTGCAATGCAGCAATACTCTCCTCTATAATTCTTGTTTGTCTTTGACTACAATGCAGCACATTTTCTTCGCTCCATTCTTGAATGGCTTGTGGATCTTTTCTGAACATTCCACTACCACTGCATGGCGCGTCTGCAATAATGAAATCAAAAAAATTAGGTAAGGCTTTAAAATGACTTGGATCATTTTGTGTGACCACTATATGATCACTTCCCCAACGAATACAGTTTTCTTCCAGGATCGCATTTCTTGATTTAATAGTTTCATTGGCTACCACCAATCCATTTTTAAAATAATTGGCTAGTAAAGTTGTTTTGCCCCCAGGTGCGGCACATAAGTCTAATACTTTATAATATTTTTCTGTATCTGCTAATTGACTTATGATGGTATGCAAGAACATACTACTTGCTTCTTGCACATAATAATTACCCGCATGCCATAAAGGGTCCAGTACAAAACTTGGTCGACCTGATAAATAATATCCCTCTGCACACCAATCCACTGGTGAGGTTGACTGCATAAAGGGATGCGCAGTAAGGTCAAATGGTTTAAATTGATTCAAGCGGACCGCAGTGAAATCTGCTGGCACTTGATGTGTCTTCACAAAAGCATTTTCGTCAAATCCAGGAAGACCTGCTAGGGATGCTATGAATTTTTCTGGTAACAATAATTTGTATTAATAACGTATGATAAAATGTTCCTGCTCTTTTTGTTCTTTTCTGCAAAATAAGATTCCAATGGAAAATACATCAATGGTCAATCTAATATTTGAATGCTTTTTTAATAAATTCCATCCTGCTTCCATCGTTGAATCCGAATGTATCCCATGTAAAATAATACAAGAATTTGAATGCATGTTATCTATTAACTTATTTACACCATGAAGCATTTTCGCTTCATCCTGCCCATAGCCTATAAATGCGAAATCTATAGGTACAACAGATTCAGTTAATTCAATCGATACCTTTGTATTGATTGAACTATCGGCTTTGAATGGTTTCAATTTCCCTGTAACAGAAAAGGTCAAGGGATTCAAACTTTGAACCAGTCTAGCAATAAGCAATATTATTTTTGGCTTAAGGCTACTTGAACTAACAGCTTCGATTTCTTGTAGGATTTTTTTTACATTTGGTACGCTATTTTCAACCTCTACCATTGTACTTTTTGCATTCAATATCTCTTGAATAAATTTGAATGCAAAAGGAGAATGGATACCATGCCCTTTTGAATTTGCAGCTACCCAGTGATATTGAAGGTATTTTTGTAAAATAATTGGAGTAGCGTAGCGCATTTATTTCCTTTTCCAACATTCAAAGTCAAATGCATAAGCATGTTTTGCATCTGCAGCATTTGGATAACTATAGTCCAAAATCCATTGATCATCCATCACTGGGAATAAAGTATCTCCCTCAATTTGTGTGTGTACTCTGGTCATATAAATGGTATCTGCAATAGACATTGCTTCTTGATATATTTGACCGCCTCCAATCACAAACACTTCTGCATATTGTTCGCCTTCAGCGAGTGCAATGGCTTCATCTAAAGAACCAACCACTTCTGTTTGATCATAGGAAAGACCAGTTTGTTTGGTTAATATAATATTCAACCTACCTGGTAAAATACGTTGCCCTAATGATTCAAAAGTTTTTCGCCCCATAATCACAGGCATGGCCCAAGTGGTGTCTTTGAAAAATTTCATATCCTTAGGAAGATGCCAAAGCAATTGATTGTCTTTGCCAATCATATGGTTATCGGATGCTGCTACTACTAAGGATACTTTCATAAATAATGGATTAAACTGCTACCGGTGCTTTGATACCCGGATGACATTCGTAATTTTCTAAAGTAAAATCTTCGTACTGAAAAGCAAAAATATCTTTTACAGCTGGATTGATTTTCATAGTTGGAAGTGGAAAAGGCTTTCTGCTTAATTGCAAATTTGCTTGCTCCATATGGTTATTATACAAATGCACGTCGCCAAAGCTATGTACAAAATCACCGTATTCTAAATCACATACTTGTGCAATCATCATAGTTAATAAAGCATAAGATGCAATATTAAAAGGCACACCTAAAAATACATCTGCGCTTCTTTGGTACAACTGACAACTTAATTTCCCATCTGCAACATAAAATTGAAACATATTATGACAAGGCATTAAAGCCATTTTGGATAAGTCACCCACATTCCAAGCGCTTACAATTAATCTTCTGCTATCTGGTGTTTTTTTAATTTGTTCTATCAATTCTGAAATCTGATCAATCACAACACCATTGGGTGCTTCCCAACTTCTCCATTGCTTACCATAGACTGGACCTAAATCACCATTGGCATCTGCCCATTCATCCCAAATGCGCACACCATGGTCTTTCAAATATTGGATATTGGTATCTCCCTTTAAAAACCAAAGCAATTCGTGGATGATACTTTTTAAGTGTAATTTTTTGGTGGTCACTAAAGGAAAACCCTCAGCTAAATTAAAACGCATTTGATAGCCAAAACAGCTTTTAGTACCTGTGCCGGTACGATCTGTTTTTTCGGTCCCATGATCAATAATATGTTGGACTAATTGTAAATATTGTTGCATGCTGCAATTTACAACATGAGGACTAAATTAGTAGATTATTTTGCTTTTCTTCTGGCGATTTCCTGCCTGATTAATAGCAATTCTCTATTGGTTTGGCCATTCACGCTTGAGTTTTCCTGTGCCCTACGCATTAAATAAGGAATCACATCTTGCAAGGGACCAAAAGGCAAATATTTACTCACTTGATAGCCCTCAGATGCCATATTAAAACTAATATGATCACTCATGCCATAGAGTTGAGAAAAGTGAATATGTGGATGGTTGTTAGGCAAGCCTTTATCCTGCATCATTTGAGCACATTTTAAATTGCTCGCCTCATTATGCGATGCTAAGATTAACCCAATCTGGTCTAAGTGCTCTAAACAATATACAACTGCAGCATCAAAATCAGCGTCTGTAGCCGACTTATCTGTTTGAATTGGAGATGGATAGCCCATGGCTTCTGCTCTTGCTCTTTCTTTTTCCATATAGGCCCCACGCACCAATTTAGCCCCTAAAATAAAATGACCTTCGACTGCAATTTTATGCGAAAGTTCTAAGAATTTTAAACGATCCGATCTGTACAATTGATAAGTGTTGTAAACAATTACTTTTTCTTTATTGTACACCCCCATTAATTCAATCGCCATACGATCAATCGGGTCTTGAATCCAAGTTTCTTCGGCATCAATTAAAATTCCAATACCATGTGTTGCAGCAACATCACAAATGGCATACATTCTTTCTTTCAACTTATTCCAAGCTGCATCATCCGATTCGCTATCATGAATACCACTTCTTAATCTTGGGGCTTCATTTAAACGCTCCAATAAATGCATACTAGATAAGCCAGTTAATTTTACACTTACAAAAGGGACATTGTCTTGGGTTGCAGCAAATTCAACTGCAGCAATGAATTCTTCGGTCACTGCATCAAAACTTGCATCCCCTTCTTTTGCTTCTACACCATAATCTAGGATAACTTGCACGCCATAGGATCCCAACATCTTAGTCACTCTTGCAGATTCTGCTAAAGTCTCACCTCCAACAAATTGATTGAAAATGGTACTACGAATTAAACCATTGATAGGCAATCCAGACTTCATTAACATGGGCGTCAATCTTGTACCTAAGGATACAATCCAAGGATTTTGTATGACAGTAAAAAGCCATTTTGCTTTATTTAAATCTGTATTGGACTTGTACGCAAAAGCGTTTTGGGTATTATTCAAAGATAGGTTCATGCTAACGTTCATTCGTATTGCAAATATCGGGACTATTCGCTAGTTTTCAAAGTTTAAATCGCCTGGTGATTGAAGGGCTGTAAAACCATTTCACTTACCACCCCAGAGCTTGGTTGTTGACATAAAAACCAGATGGCCCTAGCAGCTTCTTCGGCCACCAACATCTTATCTCTTTGAACCCTTAAATCTATGGTATCCCAGAATGGAGAATCCACCCCACCTAAATACAATTGTGTGATTCTTATTTCTGTGCGTTTTAGTTCTTCTCTTAAAGAATGCATCATACCAACTAAAGCATATTTACTTGCGCAATAGGCTGCTGCGCCTGCCATGGGCACTTTTCCTAAAATTCCTGGAATATTAATGATCAACCCTTTTTTAAGCTCCATCATTTTAGGCAAGATTGCTTGAATGGTTTCAAAACTACTCAGAGTATTGACTTGAAAAGAAGTCTGCATTTCTGCAGTCGTCAATTTATCAAACGACTTAATGATGCCTATTCCTGCCGCATTGATAAAAATATCAAAAGCAAAATCCAATGTTCTTAATTGATTCGTGAACTGATGTACAGCATTGGTATCCGCTAAATCCACTTGAAAAAAGCGATCCGAACCCAAGCTCAAATCCGAAGCCAATTGATTGAGTTTAGTGGCATCCCTACCGGCCAACCAAAGTTGTGCACCACTTCCATGTAACAAACTAGCTAGTTGCGCGCCAATGCCACCTGTTGCGCCCAATAACAATACTTTCTTTTGCTTTAAACCTTCCATATCAATTGATTTTTAAGATAACAATCAGTTAAAGCAAATTGTTCAAATTAAGTATATTTATACCCATTATGAAAATCATAGAAACCACCATTTATCAATTCAAAATTCCCATGATTCCTTTCACCATTGCGACTGGGACAATGGAATATGCACAAAATGTTTTGATTCAAATAAAAACAGACCAAGGTATCGTTGGCATTGGAGAATGTTCGGCTTTTCCAATGATTGTGGGCGAGACACAATTAAGTTGCTACAATAACGCCAAAGATTTTGCACAATTTTGGAAAGGGAAAGATCCATTGGATATTCCACAAAGAATGAAAGAACTAGACCTTGTAATTGCTGGTAACAATACTGCAAAGAGCGCATTTGATTTAGCCTTATATGATATCGCTGCTAAAGCAGCCAACCAGCCCCTTTACCAATTTTTAGGTGGTCATCAAAAACCAATTGAATCAGATTTGACCATTGGCATTGGTACCCCCGAAGACATGGCAGCACAGGCCATTGAATTTGTTGAAAAGGGTGTGCGCATGATTAAAGTTAAATTAGGGAAAGCACCGAAGGAAGATGTGGAGCGCATTCGACAAATTAGAACAGCCATTGGACCAACAACTAAAATCAGAATTGATGCCAATCAAGGATGGGCTATGGAAGATGCATTGGAAGTACTCACCCAATTAGCTCCTTATGACATTGAATTCTGCGAACAACCTATGCATAAATATTATGACGATTATTTGCCTGCACTCTGTGCGCAATCCCCAGTGAAAATTATGGCCGATGAATCTGTGTTTACCAACCATGATGCCCGAAAATTAATTGCAGCTAAAGCCTGTCATTCTATCAATATTAAATTCTCTAAAAGTGGTGGCATCCATGAAGCGATCAAGATTCATGATATTGCAAAAGCCAATCACATTCCGTGTATGATGGGCGGTATGCTAGAAAGCAGGGTGGCATTAAGTGCCAAAATGCATTTTGCAATGGCCATGGACAATGTCCATTTTTACGATATGGATACTTGTTTAATTGGACATACCATCGATCCTGTCATTGGAGGTGTAGCGTTCAATGGCATGCACCTAAGTATTGGTGAAGCGCCAGGAATTGGCGCTGATGTGGATCCCAGTTATTTACGCAATTTGGAATCTTGTACCATCTAGTCCTGTTATAAAGGGGATAGTTGTACCTTTGAATTCAATGATAAATTAATTGAATTTATGGAAGCAAAAACAGCCTCTGCCTCTTTTACAACAATGAACGAATTGGTTTTACCCAATGACACCAATACCTATGGCGATTTAATGGGCGGAAGACTCATGTATTGGATGGATATTGCCGCTTACCTTTCGGCTGCAAAGCATTGTAATTCTGGAGCGATGACCGCTTCCGTAGATAATATTAGTTTTAAAACGCCCATCCAATTAGGCAACGTCATTTGTATTGAAGCAAAAGTGACAAGGGCATTTACTACCTCCATGGAAATTCATTTAAAAGTTTGGAGTCAAAATACGATTGAGCAAACTAGGGTTTTAAGCAATGAAGCCTATTTTACTTTTGTTGCTTTAGACGCCCAAAAGCAACCTAAAAAAGTGCCAGCAATTATTCCAGAAACCGAAGAGGAGAAAAAATATTATGCAAGTGCTTTAAGAAGAAGACAATTGCGTTTGATCCTTGCTGGAAAGATGAAGCCAGATGATGCCACAGAATTAAAGGCATTGTTTATAAAAGAAGACGATAACTAAAAATATTGAACTCAGAATAATTTAAGATTCAATCGCTTTCATGACATGGTGTTTTCCCTTAAGCATGTAAGATTTACTCTGTTCAATGGCGTCCATCACTTGTTCTAAAATTGCCTCAACAGATGCCGTATAATCAATGACTAAAGGCTCCTTGAACCTTATCGTCAATGGCGTACCCACTTTTTTATAGGTGAGTCCTTTTTTTGTAAAAGCGCGCCAAAATCCGTTGATCACTACTGGAATCACAATTGGATGATTGTTCTTAATGATGTGTGCAGTTCCTTTTCTGCCAGGAGCAAAAGGTTTTGTTGTGCCCTGCGGAAAAGTGATGACCCAGCTTTGTGTGAGTGCCTTGTCAATTTTTTGAGTGTCCACCACATCCCGCTGTCTTTCTACATCCTTCCCCTCTGCTCTCCAAGTTCTTTTGACAGTGAGTGCGCCTCCTAATTTAAATAGTTTTGAAATCCAGTTGTCATTCATTGTTTCCTCGGCTGCAATAAAGTATACATTGGTAAATGGATTCAATAAATAATAAGGGATGCCTAAGCGATTGAATTTTTTCCATTTAACAGCACAAAAAATATGCACAAAAGTGATCACGTCTGCAAAATAGGTTTGATGATTACTCACAAAAAGTACATTCTGCTTGGGTAAATCTTCTAGATGCTCTGTACCCTCAATATTTAATTGATTGAACAAAGCAAGCCCCGGATAGGTAAACAATCCTACAATTCCATAAATGATGGAACGAAAAATTCTTATTTGCTTTAAATAATCTAATAAACGCATGTATACTCTACAGATTTGACACGCAATATACTACATAATCCAATAATAGACTGCCCTGTTTAAGCAACAATTTGTATCTTTAATTAATGAAAAAGACTGCCGTTATATTTGATATTGATGGTTTATTAATCAATAGTGAGCCACTTTGGAACAAAGCAGCCGCTGAAATATTTAGACAATACGGCATCAGTTTATCAGAAGCGCAATATGCCATCACCACTGGCCTAAGGTCAAAAGAATTTGTGGCGCATTGGTTGCATGAATATAAAATACCATCCACAGAATTCGCTAGGGCCGAGCAAAGAGTAGTTGATCAAGCATTGGAATATATAGATCGAGAAGCCACTTTGATGCCAGGTGTAGAACATGTCTTTCAGTTTTTTTTAGAAAAAGAATTTAAAATAGGACTAGCGACTTCCTCTCCTACTGTCTTAATTGAATGGGTAAAAGATAAGCTTGGCATTAGAAGCCTCATTCACGCAAGTGCTTCAGCACAAAACCTGCCCTATGCAAAACCACATCCTCAGGTATATTTGGATTGTGCAAATGCCTTACATATCTCACCGCTTTCCTGTATCTGTTTCGAAGATTCTTTTTATGGAATGTTAGCAGCCAAAGCAGCAAGGATGACTTGCGTGGTGGTACCAGCTGCAGATGCACTTAAACATGATCATTGGGCAGCCGCGGATCTAAAGCTATCTTCCTTACAAAATTTTGGGGCACTCCATTTTGATATGCTTGCTTAATGAGGCTAAAAAAAACAGCTCCCTTCCCCAAATACAAGTTAAATTGCATCCGTAAATGGAATTAGCAAAAAAAATCATTGGTAAAGAATTAGCACTTTTTGAAATACATTTCAAAGATGCGGTAAAAAGTAGGGTCTCCTTGTTGGACCGTATCATGCAATATATTGTCAAAAGAAAGGGAAAGCAAATGAGACCGATGTTTGTTTTACTTTCTGCCAAGCTCAATGGAGAAATCAATGATGCTAGTTATCGTGCAGCTTCTTTAGTAGAACTATTACATACTGCAACCTTAGTGCATGACGATGTCGTGGATGACGCATTGGAAAGAAGAGGTTTTTTTTCAATCAATGCATTATGGAAAAATAAAATTGCTGTATTAGTGGGCGATTACCTTTTATCTAAAGGACTATTGCTCTCACTAGAAAATAAAGACTTCGAAATTTTAACCATCCTCTCTGACGCGGTTAAAAAAATGAGTGAGGGAGAATTATTGCAAATAGAAAAAACTAGAAATTTAAACTTCGACGAATCTGTTTACTATGAAATTATTTATGGTAAAACAGCCAGCCTACTTTCTTCAAGTTGTGGCGCAGGCGCATCCTCTGTCACCAATGATCCAGAACAAATTCAAAAGATGAAAGATTTTGGGGAATATGTAGGGATGGCTTTCCAAATCAAAGACGACTTATTTGATTATGGTGATGAACTCATTGGTAAGCCAACAGGCAATGACATCAAAGAAAAAAAACTCACACTACCCTTAATTCACATTTTACAAAAGTGTAGTCCAGCCTTAAAAAAAGAAATCGTTTATATTGTTAAGAATAATAACAATGACAAGCGTAAAGTAAAATTCGTGATTGACCATGTGAAGCAGTTGGGTGGCATTGAATATGCGCATCATAAAATGATTGAATACAGAGACAAAGCATTGGTTGTTTTGCATAGTTTCCCTCCATCCATCACAAGAGACGCGTTAGAAGAATTAGTGCGCTATACAACCGATAGAAAATATTAATGGAAAAACGTTGGAATATATTGGAGGCCGACTCGGCTAAAGTGGCTGGGCTTCAAACAGCACTTAAAATACATCCCATTTTATGCGAACTTTTGGTACAAAGGGGGATTGAAGATTTTGAAAAAGCAAAGCAATTTTTTAGGCCGGCTTTAACTGATTTGCATGACCCATGGCTGATGAAGGACATGGATAAAGCTGTCGCAAGAATTAATAAAGCCATTGATGAAAACGAATCCATTATGGTCTTTGGGGATTATGATGTAGATGGTACGACTTCTGTGGCCACATTGTACCAGTTTTTAAAAGACATCCACCCAAAGATTGATTTTTATATTCCACACCGTTATAGAGAAGGCTATGGCGTATCAAAAATGGGGATCGACCATGCAAAAGCAACTGGTATTAGTTT
>Ga0214921_10005087_pt1 | contig 18818 bp, 12 predicted proteins | sample LL1505_MetaG_FD_177992 | JGI IMG/M metagenome (GOLD analysis project Ga0214921, IMG submission 177992) | Freshwater microbial communities from Lake Lanier, Atlanta, Georgia, United States - LL-1505 | ecosystem: Environmental > Aquatic > Freshwater > Lake | place: USA: Georgia | collected... | reverse complement strand
TAGAAAAAATTAGTGTGAGCATCGCGAGAGAACAATTTTTTATGGGATTTCATTTATGAAATCATAGAAAAAATTAGTGTGAGCATCGCGAGAGAACAATTTTTTATGGGATTTCATTTATGAAATCATAGAAAAAATTAGTGTGAGCATCGCGAGAGAACAATTTTTTACGGTACATATACAATCATATCTCCTTCCAACATATAATAATCAAGATCAAATAATCTTGTCATACATGTTTTAAAAATAGATTCTTTAATTTTGAATCCGCATTTTGCTTCAACTAAACCTTGAATTTCTAGTTTAGAAATTTTCTTGGTTTTGATTAATTTAATGATATATGATTCAATCATATCATTTTTAGTTTCAGCTTGAATAATTGGTTTAGATACGACTTCTTCTACATGTTTTGTTTTCTTGATAATTTCTATACTGATTTCTTGCTTCTTATTAAAGAAGTCTGTATTTAAAAATAGTAAATTGTTATCATCATCATGAAGAATAATATTATAGTATTCAAAGGTTGTTTTAATATCTTCGATTAAATCTTCACTAAAATAATTTTTCAATTTTGAAATTGGTAGTGTATAGATATTATTATCTTTATGAACTTCCGGATTTGGATTTTGACTGAATAACATTAATGCATTTAGTAAAATTAGATTTGCATTTATAATTGTATTACTAAATTGGATTTTACCATTTGATAGATATCCATGAATATTAATATTTTTTAAATTACTAAATATTTCATCTTTGAAAAATTTAGTGGCAAAAACTGTATATCCAGTTAATTGATTATTATATTGGGTAATTGACCCAGTATATGATTTATCATCAATGTGTTTATTATCAACACTATAGAATGATACTAGATTAGATCTAAATTTTAGTAACTGTCTATTGTCATTTTCAACGTGTATAAGATGATTTTCATCAAACTTATACTTTGATGTATTTGAGATAGATACTTCCTGTTCTAGTTTTGTCATATATCCTCTTTGCATTGAAATAATATTATCTATTACTGATAATTTATGATTACTTACACGATTAATACGTTCTATACAATCAATATAATATTTCATACATGATTTAGAAAAATACTTTGGTAAAACTAGCTTTATCATTTCTTTTGTTAAAAGATTAAAGTTTGGGAAGTATTTAATGATTCTTTCAAGATATTGAATTTTTTCAGGGATTACTTGTTGTTTAATCATATTTATATAACTATTAATTATATAAACATCTATTTTTTGATTTTCAATCATATTGTGAATAAGTTCAACCAGTTTAATTTCTTTCATTTCTTTTCTTTTATGTTCAATTACTTTATCTAAGATTGTTAATCTCAAAATTGATTTGATTACATCATCCTTCGTTATATTTTTAGATACTAAGGAATTATGAATTTTTTTAAAATATAATTGCCAATCAACATTATCAATCATTTCATTATTTGTCTGATTCTTATTAGAAACAGTTTCAAAATATAAGTTAACTATATTTGGTATATATTGATCATGATTATCATTAATTTCACATTTATTTACATATTCTTCAATTAATATCAATTTATTACAATTGAGTATTTTAATTATTTGAGGATTGTATTTAAGTTTTGTTAAATATATTTGGATATTATCTAATAGCTTATGTTGTGTTAAAATTGTTTTTTCTAAATTATCATAATTATATTGTTTCTTAATATGATCAACAATATGTTGAATAATAAACACACAATATGACTGATCAATCTTATCACTTAGTATTTGTTCTAAGTTATACAAATTTGTATTTTTAATTATACAATTTGTAATATCAATTATGATATTTTCATTTTTAGAAAAATCATATTTAATAAACTTGTGAATATCTTTAACATTCTCAAGTTCTAATACACACAAAAATAGTGTGTCGATAATATTAGTGATTGTATTATACTTTTTAATCGTATGATCAATATTTTTCTCTCGTTTAATGTTCTTTATAAATTCATTGCATATTTTTAGTAATTCTGTTTTGTCTATCTTATCTCTGTTCATAAATATATGAGGATAATAATAATTTATTAAGTTTGGCTTATCAACACATGTTTTGATGATCTTTTGACAATCAACATCATCAATATCACTCACTTTGACTATATTAAATGTATCACGCATTTTGTATTATATTTAAATATATGGTATATATTTAAGTATTAGGAATATCAATTTTTTTTAGATTTCATTTATGAAATATAATAAAAAATTAGTGTGAGTAAAGCGAGAGAACAATTTTTTTTAGATTTCATTTATGAAATATAATAAAAAATTAGTGTGAGTAAAGCGAGAGAACAATTTTTTTTAGATTTCATTTATGAAATATAATAAAAAATTAGTGTGAGTAAAGCGAGAGAACAATTTTTTTTAAATTTATAAAACAAATCTATCTAATAACATATAGATTGTTACAAATAATAAACCTCTAATTACTAAATTTGATTGTTCTGAAAATGGTAAATTTCTTATGAATCCAACACCATTTAATCCATTTGTTAATTGACTTGATGCAAATACAAAGAATAATGCAAATAATACACAAACTGCTGTTAATATTTTTGTTGGATCATTAGAGAAGTTTTCTTTGGTTTCATTGACAACACTTACACGTACAGGTTCTTCATTTTTATCTGATGGGGGTTGTTGAGCTTGTACCATATGTTCACGTTGTTGTTGTTGCTGTTGTTGTTGTTGCATCATTTGTTGTCTCATTTGTTGTTGATTCATATCTTGTACATTCATACTTGCACTTGCATCAGATGCATCTCCTTGTTGTCCACCTTTATTTCCAACGAGTTGTTCAAAGTCTTCTGATATATCATTTTCACCATCTCTAGAAGCATTACGGTTCATTTTATATAACTAAAATTACATATTATTTTTTACAACTTAACACAATTTTATCATACAAGTTATCAAAAACTATATATTTATTTGTATACTTCTCATTTGTTTGATAATCATAAAATTTTAATTCTTTTGGAACATTCATTTCATCATCATCATAACAATATTTTTCATATATAATTAATATCTTATCAATATATTCATCAATTAATGAATCATACTTTTTTTCTGTTTCACTCCTTAAAGCTATAAATACTTTATCTTTAAATTTTCCAATATCCCAATAAAATGATGCAAGTTTACTATTATATTTTTTTAATTCATTTTCACCTTCAAGAGTATAAAACATATCTATTCCCAAATTTAATAAACTACTTTTTTTAAATCCTAACTCCGCCATTTTTATTCCATTATATATTGAGGGTGCATTAATAATCATATTATTATCAAAAATAAATTTATTGTATTCGTCACCATTAAAGCAAACACCTACACGGTAATAATTTACAAGTATTACATCTATTAAATCATTTAAATCCATATCAGATAAATTAATATATTCATTTGCCTTATCTTTTTCATTAATTTTTGTTGTTAAAAGAGAATTTGAAAATATAAATACATCACCCGTTATTTCTTTTCTTTTATTATTCATAATTGTTGCTAAAAAATTTAATTTATTTACAGAATTATCTTCATTATGAGAATGTTCTATATAACACAGTTGAAATATATTTTTATTTGTTGTATGAACATCAATTGTATTACCAACATTTTTATCACTTAATTTAAGAGATTCTGATATGATTGTCATTAATTTATCATTTGTTTTATATTCAAATTCTTCTACATATTTATTTAAATATTCTAAAATATTGTTTCTTGATTCATCAGTAATTTTTAAATTATCATCAAACTTTATATCACTCATATTAAATTCTTGTTCATTTGTTTTTAATTTGTAAAATTTCATATTATTTATTAAATATTAAATTTTTTATATATAAACTAATATAATTTAATCCATTCATCTGGATATAATCCATCTGTTTTATATACTTTAGACCATACTCTTGGAACAAATACTGGATTACGTTTTTGATATGCTCCTAAAAATGCTCCCCACCAACTAAATGTTGAATTTGCACATATTGCTCCACCCAAACATAAACTCATAAATGATAAGCAATATAATTCATCTATACTTTCTATTAAAATTATCTTTTTTTGTATAAATAATTTTTGTTTTTTAACCCAATCTATATCATCAGACAATACATAAATATATCTAACTTTATCTATTAATAATCCAATCGCTTTTTCATAATATTCTAATCCAATATTTGGATGATATTTTTCTTTTTGTAAATAGTCTCCTCTACGTATATGTAAAAATGCGGAATTTTCTAATAAATATTCTGTATATTCTTTTTTAATTTTGTTTCGATATGATTCTAATCCTAAATTAAATAATTTTCTTATATCATTTTCATATGGTTTTAATGTTGGATAATATTGGAAATGATTGTTAAATAAGATTGGTTCATTTCTTATAGAATATTTATCAAATGGATTTAAATTTTCATATACTTTATATCCATTTAATAGTATCATTTTTTTTAATTCTTCAGATTGTTCCATACATATATATTTTCCAAAATATCTAAAGATTGTTTCAGAATAATTAAAATTATTTATATTATGTTCATTTTCCATATGTTTAAAAAAATATAATGGATAATTGTTTTCTCTACTACTTGAATATGACGCAGCAATAATAAACATTTGGTTTCCTAATCCCCCTATTAACCATGTAATATTTCCTTTATTATTAATAAATTCCATATTAATAATAAATTTACATCTCTAAATCAATATAATTTTATCCATTCATCTGGAAATAAACAATCAACTTTACAATTTCTAATCCAATCTCTTGGAACAAATACAGGATTTCTTTTTTCATATGCTCCTAAAAATGCTCCCCACCATGAAAAACTAGAATTTGCACAAATTGCACCAGCATGACATTTACTCATAAATGCAAGTGTATATAATTCATCTTTGGAATCTATACATATTATTTTTGAATCATATTTAAATAAATCTTGTTTTTTAACCCATTCAATATCATCTGAAAATACAAAAAAATGTCGTACATTATCTCTTAACAGATTTATAGCTTGTTCATAATATGATAATGGCATAATTGGATGTCTATCAGGATATTTTAAATAATCACCTCTTCTAATATGAATAAATGCTGATTCATCAAGAATAAATGTTGGATAATTTATTTTATATGATGTTAATCCTTCTTTAAAAAGATTTCTAATATCATTTTCATACATTTTAAGTGGTGGATAATATTGGAAATATTGATTGAACGTAACTGGAATTTGTAAATTATCTAAAGTATATGCTTCAGTTGATATCATAAATTGATATATATCATTTCTAATATAATTATTTGGATAATTTAGTTGACTAAGATGGACTCCAAAATGTTTAAAAATATTTTCTGAATAATTAACTTTTTCACCATGATGATTTTTATCTTCAATACGTGGAATGTATAACGTACAATTATATTTTTTAGAAGCTACATATCCAGCAGCAATTTGAAACATTTTATTACCTAATCCACCACAAAACATAATATATATTCCATTTTTATCTTCCATTTTTAATAATATTTATTTATCTTTATTTCTCTTTATATTTATTAAATTTAATACCTAATTTTTGTAGAACATCATAAATACAATCTACATAGGTATTTTTATTAATTTTTACTTTTTTATTATTTTTAAAATTATCACCATCAAAGAATACACTATTTAAATCAGTTATTTCATATATATAACAATCTTTTTCTAATTCTTTTAATGAATCTTTTGATAATTCAATAACTGTTTTAGTTGAACGATCATATTTAAGATCAGCAAGAGTAAATAAATTTAAAATTGCTATAATTTCATTATCATATAATTTAAGACCTTTTGTTGTAATATATTTATTTATTTCATTATTTGATGCATAATATAATTTTTTAACAGTATTTTTTTCTGTTTGATGAATATGTTCCTTTAAAAATTTTAATATATCATCAGTTTTTTTAACAATATACATATTTTTTAAGAATACTTGGTTCAATTGTTCTCTTCTTTTAATTAAATAATCTAAATTAAGAAAATCTAATGGAAAATTACCATTTATAATTTCATTTTTAAACTCTTTAAGATTATTTCTAATAATTTGTTTTGCATTTTCGGTAACATCAATATCTATAATAAATTTGTAATTTGTTGGTAAATCAATATATATTTTTGGTTGACCTGTATTAATAACAGATGTTGTTAAACCAATCAAAATTGTATTATTAGCTGTTGAACTAAGCATTTTATTTAATTTTAATTGTAATTCTCTAGACCATTCAGTATTTATATTAGTTGATACATTTTTAGATTTAACCTTATCTATTTTAATTTTTTCATATTCATCATATAATTTAGCAATCTTTGGTGAACTATTTATTTTTTGGGTTATATCATCAATATCTATAATATTATAGTTAGGATCAATTTGGTGTATTTTGAATATAAAATCTTTCTTATATTCATTATTTAGTCCGACTATATGTATTATTTCTTTCATAATATACAATAAAAAAAATTATATTGTATTATATGAATAAAATCTGTATTAATAATGTTTGCTTTGATTTTTCTATTTATCACTTTATATTTTTAGTGATAATCGTATTGATCTTTAATTATTTATCTGACATATTTAAATCTAAAAATACAAAAACTAAAGAAAAATTATATAATATCAATTATAATCTCCCAGAACATATATTAGATAATTCACAAAATTTCACCAGAAGTACATTAGAAACTAAATCTGGAAAAGATTATGATGAATTAAATAGAGACTATGGTCAATATAATGAATTTAAACCACGTCTAACTAATGAACCACCAACACAAGCAGTTAAAAATTATGGTCCAATGAGATCAGCTCCTCAAATAGATGTTGCACAATTACCAAATGGCGGATTAGCAGATTATGAATTAATTAGACAGCGTGATTTAGGAGTTATTGCAAATCCACTTTTACCACCAGAAAAGAGAACAGAAAGACCTACAATTGATATGACATTACCACTATTAAGAAATAAATATATTGGATTACCTACACGTGGAAGTTATGATACATATCAACAAACAGGATATTTAGTTGATACAACAGATAGTACAAATATATTAAAATTATTTGGAAGACAAAAATATCCATCATCTACATTATACGAATATTATGCAATTAAATCTACTAATGCAGATCAATATAAAGTTCCACTACCAGATATTAAGAAACAAATATTTGATGGTGACACAGTAACATTAACAAAGATGTTTGCTGGAACATATACATATTCTGAGTTCAAGCAAGAGGAACTTATTTAGAAATAGGTTTAAGTATATAATATTTTGTTATTGTGGGTGATATTTTTAATTGATAAATATATAAAAACCCATATGATTTTAATAATCCTACTGTAAATGCTAATATAATATCAAGATTTATTGAAGACATTATTTTAATTTTTGAATTTATTAAAATATTTTTATAAAATTTTTCATTTTTATCATTTTGAGTATTTATTTCAATACCATATAAGAATAGTTGCCTAAGATAATATGTTTTATTTTTTATATCTTCATTTACCCATCCCCATTCCCATATATTTGTTGTATTATCAAAATTACCAACAATATTATATACAAATGGTTGATTATTAATATATATACGACTTTCAGTTAAATCAGCTGTTGAATCTTCAAATTTAACTGAATTTATTTTTGGATATAATTTATTAAACTGAGTCGTTAAAAAATCATAAGCAATGATAAAATTTTTTATGTTTTCCATATAATTAAATATATATAATATATTTAAAAATAATTTATTTTGAATTTGATCTTTTTTTCTTTCCTTTTTCTTTTTTTGGTGGTCTTGCCATTACAATATTTAATCCTCTATTTGTATTTAATATTGATTGAATACTCATTATTGTTGGTGCTTGATATTCTTTTTTTTGTAATGTTCCAGTAATTTCATATATTGGGGGAAATCCACCTAAACTAAATTTATTATTATCACTCATATATTATTATTTATAATAGATTACAAAATAATTACTAATAATATTTTTCATTACTGATTCAAACTTTATATTTATATAGTTTTTATTTTCTTTATATTTTTCAATCATTTTATCGTTACCAATATTATATTTTTTATTGTATATCATACCATTGTCATAAATTCCGATAATAGACTCATACTGATCATAAATAACAATTGGAACTTTTAATAATATACTTATAATATGTAATTCAATCATATATTCATCGTATAGTTCAATATTTTTGATAATTCTGTCTTTATATTCATATACTTCTTTTTTAATATCTAACTTTAATAATTTAAAGTATTCTATTAATCTGTTAACATGTGATTTAAGACGTAATTCATCAATTAACATTGATTTCAAATAATTTGAAATATCATTTTGTAAATTACTATAGTAGCCTAAATTTCTAACATCATTGTCTAATAGTGTATTTTCAATCCAATAATATCCATTTGCAATTGCTCTGTATAATCCATCATTAATATCAACAAATTGTAATATTTTATTTTTATATTCTTCAGGAGGATGTTCAATTATATTATCTTCTATTCTCTTGAAGCGTTTTTTACCTAATATTGGTATATTATCTTCTCCATAAATTTCTGATAATATTTTATCTTTATTGACACTATTACTCTTAATAATCTTTTGTTTAGATCTATTTGTAAAATTATTATAATCATTCACATCACTAATGAAATATTTTTCTTTATTAATCAATTCATAAAATTTATATTCATTACTCATAATTTCATCAGTTAATTTATTAACATATTCTATTATGTATTCTTTGGTTAATCCCATTTTACAATCATTATTTTTCCATAAACATAATTTATTTGTACTACATTTCTTATCATCATTATTTAAATTACATCCTTCTATTATATTTTTTGATACATAATCATTTAATACTGGAATTTTTTTAATTGTATGAACTAAATCTCCACCTATCATACCACCATACATATTATCTTCAGATGAAGGTTCTGCTCTTTGTTCTTCATCATTTTCTTGTTCTTCTCCATATGTTGGTTCATCAATGTTCTTAACACTATTAAGTATTTTAATTAAATCTTTATTGACAATTTTATAAAATAATTTTTTAATTGCATAATTTTTATCTTCATATGATTTTCGTGAATAATATAAATCTGTTAATTTATTTAATATTTCATCATCTTGCATAATGTAGTTACTTAATTCTAATTTGAATTGTTTGTATCCATCATTTTTATATGTATCAATATTAACATCAATAATACCTTTCATATCTTCCATATTTAATCCGTCTTTTAATATCTTATCAATTTTATCATATTGAGATTTCTTTTCAATTCCAAAGTCTTTAACTCCAAATTCTTTACTTAATTTTTGTATTTCTTCTTTTGTCATTGCAATTAGAATAACAGGAATATTAATTTGTCTACCATACATTAAACCATCTACTTTATAAACTGAATCTGATTTTTCAGTATAAAATAAACCAGATGGATATATTTTTAAAATAGAATAAATTTCATCTATTGTTTTATTTATATCAGTAATATATTTTGGTATATCATCATCATATACCAATTCTAACTCAGAAACTGAACCACTTGTTGCAGTAGGTAATAATATATTATTTTTAGATATTAAATATTTACATCTAAATTTAGAATCAATTATAGATCCAATAATATCTTTTTGATGATTATTATAAATAAATTTTGCTGTTAAAGATAAATCTTTATTAATTAGATCAACACAGTTATCTTTAGAATATTCAATAATATTTTTGACAACTACAGAAGATGGTTCCATTGTTCTTCCAATATTAATTAAACTATCTTTTACTCCCTTTTTAAGATTAAATATTGGAAAATATTGATTTCCATCTTTTATTAAAATAATTGATGGTCTTGTTGCATAATATACAGAATTTTCTGTATTTTGACATATTAATATATAATCTTCTTTTTCTATTTTTTTGTCATCTTTTATGACAAACTTTTCTTGTTTCATAAAAATAAATATATTGTATCCATCTTTTGAAAGAACATCTTTAGATGATATTAAATCATTTAATAATTCATAATCGAGAGAACTATTTGTTTTAATAAAGTTAATATATTCTTGAATAGATGAAAATTGATTTCTAATATCTCCACTATTTAGACTTGTAAATAATCTCATCTTTTTATCTTTTTCAAGAACACTTACTAATTTATTTTTTAATTCGTCAACTGATATATTTATACATGCTGAAATTGCATTTATGTATGGATATTCTTGTTTGACACCATACTTGAAAAAATATCCAGTTTCTGATAAAGTTAAATAGTTATTCTTGATTGTTTTGGTATATTTATTAATAACGTTAAAAAAGATATCTAAATATTTTGGTAAGAATGAATATCTACCATCTTGTAATTTATTTGTATCTTGTAAAATATATACTTTATCAGTTACAACCTTTTCTTTTTCAACTGTTTCAGTACCAACTCCAATACCTGACTTTCCAATACATTTATCGTTAAATGCTTTCTTAGCTTTGTTACGACTATCAAATGGATCTTTAATAAAGCAACAAGGCATACATAATCCATTTGGGTTATTACTTCTTGTTAAAAACCCAACATACATATATTTACCATTTTCAGTTGGATCACATGTAAAATAAATATCATCATTTCCAGTTGAATTTTCAATCTTAGCAGCACGTAATACAATTTCTTGTTTTTTACCATCAACTTTACTGATAACTTTCTTTTCATATTGCTTTGTTGTATCATTTAATTTATAACCATTTTTAATAAGTTCAGAAATAGTTTTTGTTGTATTAACATTTGGTCTTCTTTTTACAGTTCCACTATTTTGACATGAACGAGTCCATTGATTTTGTCCTTTTTCTGGTCTGAATCCTAATCTTTCTTTGTCTATATTAGTTATTTCTTTAACTTTAGAAACTCCAGTATTATCTTCTCTAACAATTTCTTCAACTTTATTTCTTCTTTTAGCAATATTATTTAATCCTCTTAATATTTCCATCAAATATTTTCTTTCAGGATTTTTCTTAATGTATAAATCATCGTATAAAAACATCATTATTGATATGAATTCACAAATATTATCTAATTGTTGTTTATTACGAGATCCAGATACACGTAATTTATAATTATCCGATGATTTACCTTGGATAACTACATCAATACCAGGTGCTTTATATCTTGGAATATTATCAAATTTACGTAAGACTCTACCGGCTTTTTTGAGGTACGGAAATTTATCTCTAATTTCTTTAATTTTTTGATCTGCAGTTTTTTCAACTAAGTTAAAATCATTACTTATTTTACGTATAAGTTTTTTCTCATCAAATTCAAAATTACGTAAGTAATATAAAATTCTTTTTTCTAAATTTTTATCACTTTCATATTCACTTACACGTTTGTATCTCATATATGTTCCATATTTTCCAATATCTGAATCAGACTCCTTTTTTTCCTTTGATTGTCTTTTACGTGGATCAATAACAACTGCAATATATGGATAGAATAATCTTGCAAAATCATTTAAATCATTGTGGTTAATTATACCAGCAGTTTGAATTTGTTGAATTGTATTTATGAATGCAAATTTAAAATCTCTGTCAACAGGAACATATAATTGTAATCTGGTATTTTCATCATTTACTTTCTTTATTAATTCACGAACAAATTGATATGTATTTTGTATATCAACAAAAGATGCTTCGTCATCTTCTTTAAATTGGATTTTATATTCTACACGTCCACTTTCATTTAAATTAACTGATATATATTTGTTTGATGATGAATTTTTTAAATTTACTTTAATTTTAAAACTAATTCCATAAGGTGCAGTTTCAAACCATTTACTTAAAATAGAATTTTTATCTTCTTCGTGATTATCTGAATTGAATTTATATACTAAATTTCCGTCAGCTTGTTGATATTGAATAAAAGGATATGTATCGTTTGTAATAAAATTATCAAAAATTCTGAAGAGATCGATTTTAAGATCAGATTTTTTAATATTTGTTGCATCGACTGAAATTGTTTTATTATTGTACTTTGTCATGAAAAGATTAATATGGGTTACTACTTGAGTAATATGATTTGTTTTCAAATAGTTACTATATTTTTCAGGTGTTTGTTTAATTTCTTCTACAATTCTTGTGATAGTATTTTCCATTCTAACATCATTGTTAATATTATTATATGTTTTTAATATTAAATTTGATTCTTCTTTTTTATTATCATTTAAATAATCAATTATATTCTTAAATTCGTTGGATGATATAGGTAGAAAATAAATTCTAACATAAATATCAAATACATTTTTTAAGTTATCTGTTATAACTGAATAGTTCTTTCCTAATTCATTATATATATCAACCATAAATATTTCGTTATTTGTATAATAATCATTATAATCATCTAATATATGATATTGATCATTATCAACTCTAATATTTGAACCATATTTTTTAATATTATCTCTTAACATTTTTAAGTTACCTTTTAATGTTTCATATACTTTAATGCTATCGTTAGGTTCAACATCAATTTGTAATAGTTCATTTCTTCTAACCCATTTTTGTCCTAACATAACTTTATCATATTTTAAAACAACTTTGTTATCGACTAATTCATTATAATAATATTCAGACCATAAATAAGTTCTTGAAGGAATTATTAAATCTGATTCTTTATCGAATAATTTATTTTTCTTGATTGAACAACAGATTTTATTTTTAATATTCTTAATTGTATCATTTTTATAGATATAGTTGTTGTAGACATAATTTTTATTAAAAACATTTTTTAAGGTTTCATCATAGTTAACATTATCTTTGGATGTATCAAATGGAATTAATTCATTTAATTTTTCTATTTTATCATAATCTTTATCTTGTTCTAAAATTTTTTCTATTAAATTTGATGTTTTTTTAGTGTCTTTTTCATTTTCAATTACTAAGTCTAATTTATCTTCATTTGAATACATATTTTCAAGATCTTCAATTGATAATTCTTCAACAATTTCTTCTTGTTCTACTTCCTCTTCTCCTTCTTCACCTTCTGTTCCTTCTTTTTTTTCCTTTTTCTGAACTGCATCTATTACATCTTCAACATCTGAATCATCATCTGAATCTATTATATCATCCATATTAATACCTCCTTGTTGATTTTCGGATAATTTAATAAAGTTTTTAAAAGCATGTCCTAAATAACGTTTCATTTTTTTATCATTATTGATTTTACCATCTGTATTATTATTTTGATTCCCACCAAATTGTGTTGTAAGTGTTCTATAATCAACACGTTCATCAACATCATTTTTTTTAGATTTTAAGATTCTATCTCTTCTGACAATTGAGGCAAAATTGAATGATGTTTTTCCACTTATTTTATAATCTTTAATATATTTATCATACCATTCTTTACCTAATTTACTAATAATTTCATCAGCTTTTTGTTTAGATTTTCTGATATTATCAAATGTAAAATCAATATGATGGTGAATAAAAAAATAAGAAAACCATAATTCTCCATATATTGATTCTAATTCTTTGAATTCTTTTTCATTTAAGCTTATAAGAGTATCAAATAGATTTAAATCTTTAATTTTTTTAAGAATTTTTTGTATATTTGGTTCTACTAAATTACCTAAAAAAATATAAATATGATATTGGTTTTTACGGTTATTGTTTTTAACCTTGTATATTAATTTAACAGGATCTTCCATTTATAAAATAGAATATATAAAATTTATAAATTAATAATTTATAAATTTTTGTCTAACCCAAAATATTTGTAGTTAAAGTCATACCACAATATTCAACAGGTTCTACTGAATAATCTTTGTATTTATATAATCCCATTTCTAATGCTTTTCTTAATAAATATAAATTAATTTTTGCGAATAGTCTTGTATGACCAGTTTCAGGACAACCTATATGACTAATCTCGTGTATTGATACATACATTAATTCATTAATACTATGTATTTCATTCGTTTGCTTAGATCTAATACAAAATACCAATTCTTCACCTTTATTAATACTATATGATGTTAAATCATTACCACCTTCATTTTCTCTAACTTTAACATCATCAATTCTATTATATATAGTTTCAATAAAAGGTTTAAATTTCTGAAGTTCTCTATCATTTATGTTATTTGTATTTCTGAGAGTAGAAATTAATAACTTTAGATTTTCCATTAATTTTGCTAATATATCTGCTGATTCTTTCTTATCATTTAAATCTCTAACCAAGAATTTTTTTCTATTAAATGCTTCAACTACACTCATTTTCTCTATTACACCTATATTTCTTTTATAGTAGATAATTAAGAGTAAAACAATTAAACTAACTAATACAATTTTTTTATCCATAAAATAATTTATATTTAATTTAATTTCTATTATAATTTATATATAATATAATGGGAAATTCTAATTCTTCTTTAAATGACAAAGTTAATGAAATTTTACAAGAAACATCACCAGCAGCGCCTGCATCAGGTGTTGCCGGAGTACCAGTAGTCGTAAATACTGAAGCTCCTAAAAATACATTTGTTACTGGAACAACAGAAAGCCCTACCTCAAGTGCACCTGTACCAAGTGGACCAGTTGTTGCATCTCCAACATCTGCAGAACAAAGTGCAACATCCGCTGCACCAGTTCCTCTTGGAGTTAATGTATTATCCGCAACATCTGCTGCATCACCAAGAAAGGCTCATCGCCAACCTGGTGAAATATCTGTATCAGGAATGGCATTTAACTTTACTGGAAATCCTAAAGATTTAGATGCAGCTGTTAGAAAAGCATTAGAAGCTTCTGAATCTAACCAATCCCCACAAAAAGGAGGATACACTTATGCAGGAGAAGTAAACTCTGAACCTCAAATGGGAGGAAATACAGGTCAAATATATGTAGATCCTAGTGTATTTTTAAGTGAAGCTGAACAACTCGGTGGTGCAAATGAATTTAATCCTGAAAAATTCTTCAATGACATGCAAAGTGGAGGAGATCCATTTATGCCAGTTGTTCACAGAGGAAAGAAACCAGTTAAAACAGGATTAGATAAAACATTCGATACAACACCTGATTATGTAAGTGATCAAGAGGAAGATAATTTCGATTTAGAAGCAGAAGGACTCGAAGAAGATAGTGATGAAGAAGAAGACACTGAAGACGTTAAAAATAAAGTTAAAGTCTTAAGAGCAATGGTTGCAAGATCTAAAGGAAAGAAGGCAGCAAAAACAGTAAAAGGAAAGAGACGTCACAATAAACGCATGACTGAAACAGGTGGAGCATCTGAAAATAGCGTTTCCGAATATTTAGATACAACTTCATCAATCAACACATCTGATGTTAAATTAATCTCAATGAAGAAAAAATAAGTCTTATAAACTAATCGTTACAAATTCTATAACTCTCTTTTGAGTCTGTAGATTTTGCATCACCTTCTGAATATACATTTACATTTTCATATTCTACTTTTTTTGTTTTAAAATAATTTGACAAATTATTTTGTTTCATACCTATTTTAGTAAATACATATTGATCCATTTCATTATTATGAATTGTATCTAATTTTTTAATAACATCATTAAACATTTTTTCTGAATCCTCAATAACAATTTCTAAAAATTGAACTGTTGGATTCATAATTTGATTATTAAGATAGAATTTATAATCAACCTTTAATTTGTTTTTTGCAATATACTCAGGATGCTCTATTTTATCTCCTTGTAATATTTTTTCTTCTTTACCCTTTAATCTTTTCATATTTTTTATTTCATTATCATTAATTTGAACTGCCACATAAGGAATTCTCTCATTCGTAGCCGGTTCATTACCAGGATCTCTCTCTGCCATTCGCTGACATAAAGTTACATGAGCAATCCCACATTGAACCTCTTTCCAATTCCATGGACCAGAACATTCACATTTCTTACCAGCAGTTGGACATACTCCTTTATCCTTCGGATGTTTCCCATCCAATCTTTTACCCTTATATTTTCCTTTTAGAGTTTTAGATGTTACGAAATATCTAATTGGAAATTTACCTTCAATTATATCATATATGGATTTTTTAATGAAATCAATTCCTGCTTGTTTATCAAGATCAATCATCCATTTCTTAAGTAATCCACCAACTACTTTTTTAACAATTGGTGCGTTATCACGTCTTTTTAAGACAAGTCCCATAGATGCTACTTTATATTTTTTATCATCTTCTTCATATTTTTTACCAATATATCTTTTCTTACTAACAATAATCCATGGACAAAATACTTTTTCATAACTTAATTCTTGAGGATATTGTTGTCTCGCTTGAACTAATTTAGAAGTTAATTGACCTAGAATGATAGCAGGTTTAATTGTTTCAGGACCAGAAACCGGTTTACCTTTAAGATCTTTGAAGTTTGGACGATTAAAGACTGAGTCAGTATCGCCATACAAAGTTTCTGGTTTGATTGTATATTTGGAAAAGATTTCATTGACGCTATTTATCACCCATTCTCTTTCCTTAATATTTGGCTTCCCCATTTTATCTTTAAACTCAACATTAAATATCTCATTGAGTTTTTCTGGATCATTTTGATTTTTATGCACTAATTTCATTACACGATTTAAATCTTTTTCTACAAAGTCTCTTGCTAATTCTAATTGTTTTCTACCAACAGCAGTTGTAGATGCTGCGAGTTCAACTAAAAAGATCGGACTTGTTTTAGCACCAAGTTGACCATACAATGAGTTTGCCGTTACTTTTAACGCCAATTGTTTACCATCCAAAATACTTTTGATGAATGGATCACTTTCAGATTCCATCAATTTTCTTGTCGCTTTTCTTTCACCAAGTAAATTCATTAAAATTTGAGGTAAGATACCAAAGTTCTTCGGATCATAAGTTGGATCTTTTTTCTTCGCATAAGTACATGTTTGAACATTACCATCACTTTCAGTATATGTTACTTCTTTATACTCATATTCAGGCAGGTTCATATATGTTCTATCAATTACTAAAGTTTCATGAGATATATTTGTTGCAATCATTGAACTTGGATACAGAGATGAATAATCATTAACCCAAACACTTTCCTCATAAAAACCAACAGTTGGTTCGAATACAATCGCACCTTCATATCCAACTGCGTCATCACCTTCTCCATTAGCATATGCCTCACCAATTGTTAATTTAGGCATGACATAATTTTCTTTTCTATTGAATTTCGCAACTAAACTGAAGATTTTAACTCCTTGACCACGTAAAAAGATATACGATAATGGAACAGAACAAACATTCGCCATAGCAATGTTATTGGTCAGAACTTGTAATTTATTTAACAATTTCAAAACAAGAACGCAATCTTGAATACAGTATTCTGCTACGATACGACGATCCGCAGAACTTCCTTTCCATAATCTAAAAATATCTTCTGGATGAATGTCATCTTTAACAAGAGATGCTTTATATTTTTTACATTTATCTTTCAATGTTATAAGATCTTTATACTCATCATATTTTTTATCAATCACTAAAAATTTTTCTGTATAATTTATATCTAGGATTTTTATCTTATCAGTAATATGTTCTGGGCCTTCAATTTCATCTACTTCTAGAATCTCAATGAAGTTTCCAATCATAAATTCTTTTGGATCTTTTACATATATTTTGTCATCATCAAATTTTACAATATCTTGATTGATGAAGTTTTCTGCTACATTATCTAATTTATAAGAATCAAGTTTATGATCTCTTTGAACGACTTTCAATAGATCTATTTGAATTCTCCCTTTCATTTCAAAGAATTTTAATATGTTATCTCCGAGAGCAGAACTTGATAACATTTTAGTAAGGAATTTAGATTGTTTATTATCAATTCCTAAATATCTATTAAATTGACAAAACTCTTTTTCAATGTCCAAACACTTTACTTTATCGTAAATGTATTGTTCGTCAAAACCAAAAATATTGTAGCCAGTTATGATATCAGGATCCTCTTGTAATAATACATCACGAAAACCAATTAATAGTTCTTGTTCTGTTTTATAAGATTTTACAATTACATCTCCGAATTTATCACACTTATGTAATGATAACATAATTTTTTTGTATGGTTCAACTTCGCCATATTTTTGAAATACACAACCAATTTGAATAATCGGATGTTCTGGATTGTTTGCCATTGGAAAACTCCCATCATCTGAATAACATTCTATATCAAACGATAATATTCTAAATTTTGCGGAACCTTTAATGTCATATCTTTTAATATCTTGAAAGTTTACAATTGCATAAATATCTGTATTTTCTTTTTCTTCAACATCATAGTTTGATACACTCACCCAACCACAAGTATCAACATTCAAAATATGATTAAATCTAATATATGGTTCAATATTTGATTCATAGATTGTAAATCTCTTTTTGCCTTTGTATGGAATTTCATTTGATGATGGAATATCTTTTAAGAATATTTTTTCTAATTGTTTGAATGTCCATGTATCATCAAAGAAGAATACTAAGAACGGAAACAATTTACCAGCAGTGAATCCTCTACTCTTATGTTTCTTAATAATTTTGTAGATAATCTGTTTTTTATAACCTTCATTCTCATTATATTCATCATCTTTAATGATTGAACCATTGATTTTTTCAACAATCAATAGACTATTCAATAATCTTATAAATGCGTTTATGTATGTTGGA
>Ga0214921_10005086_pt1 | contig 18823 bp, 37 predicted proteins | sample LL1505_MetaG_FD_177992 | JGI IMG/M metagenome (GOLD analysis project Ga0214921, IMG submission 177992) | Freshwater microbial communities from Lake Lanier, Atlanta, Georgia, United States - LL-1505 | ecosystem: Environmental > Aquatic > Freshwater > Lake | place: USA: Georgia | collected... | reverse complement strand
GAAAGCTCTGTTTCCCCAACAGGATTGGCTTTTAAAAAGTTTTTAAGTTTTGCATCGGCGACTTTTTTTGTACCGTCCGACGTTTTCATTTCTTCATCGTAAGATTTCATACCATTTTCCCTTTAGTCTTGCCACGTATTTCGCAGCCACCACCACGAACAGACCCGCCTTCTTTGCAGTTCCAAGCACGTAATGACTTGTTGATGCGTGAATCTGGGTCGTTAGCGGTTTTAGCGCTGGTTAGTTTTTTCTTCATGCCCTTCATGCGAGCGCAGAATGAGTCACGTCTTGAACCACCTTCTGGCTGTGGGCGTTTAAGCCCAGGCTTACCAGGGTTAGCAGCGTTATAAGAGGCCCGCCCCTTAGCGTTTAGACCGCCTTCGGGGTTTTTGCCTTCCTTACGAGTCCAAGCTGGGCTCTTAGCCATAAAACACCGTAGTGGTTACGTTTGCTGGAAGCCCTACATAAATACCGTCGTCTGCTAGGATACCTTCGCCAGGAATAATGACGTTAAACGATACAGCGTTAAAACAATCAACTTCCATTAGCACATCACTATAGACGCTTACGTTTCCATTAGTAGTTAGAGACGCAGTTGTTATGGTAAATGTATTGGCTGAAGCATTAGCAACAACATAGACGTTATCTACAGCGGTTCCACTAGTAAAATCAGCCCAAATACGAGCACCATTGGCAAGCCCGTGATTAGTGATTGTTACCGTACAAACAGTACTTCCTGGAATATTGTAAGTTCCATTTTGCGCCACATTATTGGCAAAAATAGTATTTTTAGCAGAAGCGTTACTAGGGGACAGTATTGCCCCTTTAAGCCGAGTTCTAGCTGAATACGCTACGCCACTAGTTGTTTGATGTGCTGACTTTACATCGTATTGCATACCCATAATTAATCTCCAAAAAGTTAAGCGGGGGCGAACCCCCAAGATTAATTAGGCGCTTTGTTGACCAGCGTCGGCTACGTGATAAATGATTCTTCCGCTTACCACACCAGCAATCGCATTAGCAGCACCTTGGGTATTAGTAACAACAACTAAGTTAGTTGCGTTAGCTGCATTACCCAAAGAAGCACCGCCGCCTGTACCGCCAGCAATAAATACTGTACGAGCAGATACGTTACCAGCAGAAACAAAACCAGTAGGAACGTTTGTACCGAGAGTGGTAGTTTGACCAGGACCAACACCAATAATTGGGGTAAACCCTACGTTAGCTGTAGCATTACCACCGCCACCGCTAGAAACAATAACTTCGGTTACTACTGCGTTAGCAGGAAGAATTAAAGCGTTTCCGTTAACAACGTTAAGTACGTTTGCGGTTGCTGCAGTATTAGCAATATAGAAGGGGACTGCCATAACCATGGAGCCTGCTTCTGCAGTGCGTGTTTGATCTCCACCAGTGGAGCGCCATACGGCTGAGGTAGTTGCTGTTGCCATTTTAAATTGTCCTTCATACAAAGTTCAGCCCATCAATCGTGTATGCGTCCGCTGGGGCGGTTTGACAGGCGATTCACCCAGATGTGTAGATATTACTACTTTTTAAGGTTTGTGCAAGTGTTTTAAAAATAAAAAACCCCTCCGAAGAGGGGTCCAAACACTATAGTGTGTTTATTAGGCGCCGGCAGAACCGAACATTCCCAATGGATCCGAGAATCCAAACGAGTAACGCTCACGGGCCTTGTAACGTACGTTACCGGTGTCAAAGTCACCGTCCATGCTGTTTTGCAATGGGGTACGAACAAAGTGCTTCATGCCGTTAGGTACATCAGTGCACAAGAACCATGCATTGGTGTCGGTCAGATAGTGGTTAATGGTGTAACCCTCTGGAATCGAACCATTGTTCTTAATTGCGTTGATGTCGTTGTCGTTGGTACCAACACGGAGTTCGGTTTCTAGCAAACGAGTTGCAACGAACTGTAATGCAGGTGGCACGATCAACTTACGTGGTTTAGAAGCGATCAACAGTCCACGCTCATCGGTCCACAAGCTGATTTGAATAACAGCGGCTTCTAAAGAAGTCTCGTTAAGGTCAGCAGGGGTTGATGGGATGTTACTGTTAGTACCGCCAGAAACCAATGGGTGGCTTGCACTGAATAAAGGCTGACCATCACCACCAACAGCAGCGGTAAAGCCAGTATTTAATACGGCAGCAGCACGAACTTGCTTGGTATAAGCCATGGAACGAGCTAACGCCTTGGTATAACGACCAGATAGGCTGTCATATAAGTTGTCCTCAATTGCCTCTTCCGTTAGGGAGAAACCTTGAGCAATCGTTACGTGGGTATAGCGAGCTGTGAAAGCCTCTTGTGCATTGTCATAAGCGATGGCAGAACCTTCGTTTTTGACTGGTGCAGCAGAGAAGCCAGACAGTTTTGTTTCTTCTTCAAAAGAACGCTCAGAGGTCTCAGTTTCATAGATCTCTTTGTGTTCTTCACCATAACGAGCGTACTCCAAACCGAACAATGCGTTCAAGCCTGGGAGGAGCTCTTTGAGTAGTTGGGCACGAGAAATAGCCATTTTCTAAGCTCCTTAAGCTGTGTAATCCAGTGCGGCTGCACGGAGGATTTGTGGGTTGTTGAGCTTCACTACTACTTCAGTGAAGGCGTTTGTGCCAGTAGCAGTTGCTGGAACTACTTCAACTACACGAACTGGAAGAGCTGCTGCGTTGCCTTCTGCATTGGTTGCATAGACAGAAACACCAGAATCACCAGTAATAGTAGAACCAGTACCTTGACGTACAGACATGTTGGTACCAACAATGCTTTGGTTAACTGTAGTAATAGTTGCATTACCACTAAAAGTAACCGCTACTTTAAACGCTGCCATTGGATCGTCAACTACATAAGCAAATGCGCTAGTAGCAGCAGCATTACCTGGGTAGTATTGAGCCTGAACAGTTTGACCTTGAGCGTTAACGTACTGAACACCCATAAACACACCATAAGTGTTGTTTGCGGCTGCTGTAGTAGAGTCAACAGTTACAGTCGATTTTTGAATAGTGCCACCTGCGGCTACACGAACAATATCCCCGTTAAAAATCGCAGTGTTATAAGTGCTTGCGATTGGTATTAAACGGGTTGCACCAGCATAGGGTTTACCATCTACGCTGTTGATTGGTGCTAAGCCAGAGGGAGCATCAACGGTTGGATAAGCCATTTAAATCTCCTAATTAATAAGTTAAGAACCTTTTCCAAAAGAACCCGTCGTAACCTTACCTTCATTAAAGAGAGGCATCCGAGGATCGTTTTGGCGCATAAGAGTGTTCTCCACAGCCTTCATTTGAGCATCTGCTTGATCAGAGTAGTATTTGTTACGCTGTTCAACAAACTCAAGTGGGGTTTTGCAAAGTAACAACCCGCCAATCTCAACATTGTCTTTATAACGACTATTGGGATCAGCTAGCAGTCGTAATGCAGGTTGCTCTTCCATTGGCACTGGTTCCCAACCTTCTCTGAGTTTGGCAGATAGGTTACGTGGGTCAGCGTTATTTAAAGACGCAACACGAATCCAACGATAAGCGTACCCAGCCTGTTTGTCTGGCTCTGGTAACAACTCTGCGGGAGCCCACTGCTTGGGGCGCTCTAGGGTTGCTCGGGTTTCTACTTCGCGGTCAATTCTTTTTTCAGCCATTTAGGGCCTCCAGTTTTTTGATTTCAAGAGCATATTGCTCCGGGGTTAGTCCTAACTTCTTCGCCAATGCAACTTGTGTGTTTGTCAGCCGTATCCGTTTGGAGGATGTGCTGCGCGTTGCAGGAGCGACTACGTTACTTGGTTTCCGGACAGGTTCGGCTGCCGGTTTTTCAACCTCCGGTTCCTCAAATTGCTCTGGGAATCGTTTACGCATTGTTTCGTCAATACGTTTGTAATACTCGTCAGAACCGATAGTAACACCATTTCGCTTAAGTTTTTCATGTAAACCCAGCGCGGTTGCGGTCATTTCTTCATCTTGACCAAACCAAAGGTTGTTTTCTTGCCACTCCGTAGCCTTTCTGTCGGGTTCTGGAGCTTTTTCAGCCTGTTGAGGGATTTGTACCTCATTTTTTTCCTCTTGTAAAGCAGGCATCTTGAAGTTTTTTATTCTATCAAGCTGCAGGGTGGCGTTTGTAATAGACTGCTGGGCATTCATCATGCCTTCGCTATCACCCCCCTCATATGCCTCTTTATAGGATTTTTTAGCCATTTCTAGCTGTAAATCAGCTGCTGTTTTCATTGCAGCAACGTATTCTTTTTCCCCGTTAGAGAGTAAATCCTTAATCCGCTTATTTTCTTCCATCAAACGCTGGGCAGCATCAATAGCCGCTTGGCGCTCTCTATCAGAAGAATCCGCACGGCGACGCTCGTCATGCCAGACCTTTTTCATCTGCACGAGCTTCTCTTTAGCCTCTAAACTGTACTTATCTAGCTCATCAACTTCGAGCTTTTCAACCAGTTCTTTGGGTAAAGGCTTGCGGCCCCGGTCTTCCGGTGGGGTATCGTCTTCAATCTCAATTTCTATTTCGGGACTACTTTTAGCTTCCAGCTCTTCGGCAGGGGGTGCTTCTTCCTTGCCTTTTGCCTCTGCTTCGTCTGGAAACTCGAATTCTACTTTTTCCATTTCAGCCATTTTTGTTAGCTCCTTTAAATAAATTTACGGCTAATTCCGCGAGGATCATCAACAACCGCCTCAACAGAATCATCGTTAATAATGCGAAATTCACGACCATGGATAACAAGGCGTGTACCTGCGTTTGGTCGTACTAAGACAAAATCGCCTTTTTTACACCAGGCACCATTAGGAAAACGGGCTGGGTCTTTGTAGCAATCAGGACCTAAATCCACGACAAACAACACAGTGGTCAATAACTCATCATAACGAAGAGTCTCGTCCGCTTTTGCCAATCCGCTATCAAATTCTTTTTCCACTTCTGGAATGGCACAAAGAATTCTATAACCTTGTGGTTTTGGTAACTGCTTTGCTTTTTCTTCTGCTTCTTTATTCAATACTGCTGTTAGATCTATTGCTTGTGATAAATCTAAATTACTCATCAGAATGCTCCGTTTTTTGTTTCAGGTCTAATACTTCTTGCCGCGCAATGAGCAGACCGTGTATCTCACCACACATCCTTTGGTAGTCGGCAAAGTCTTTGGCTTGTCCGTTTGCTACCCAATCCCGTTTTTGTACGAGTTCTTTATCTAGTTCTTGTACTAGAGCGTCAAATACATCCATTAATCACCTTTCTTGGGTTTCTTTTCCTTTTCAGGTCTTAGTGCTCCAAAAGCTTCTTGGATAAACATCTTCTCCTTTTCATCCCGCATTTGTGCTGCAGTCTTTAAGGCGTCAAACTTGTTTCGATCTGCATCGTTTTTGGCTTGTGTGGCCACACGCTCTTGATCAACGGCGATTTGTTGTGCCTTGAGTATTGCGTCGACTTGATCTTTTGTTGCTTTACGTTGCTGCTCTGCTTGCTTAATCTGAAGCTCTTGCATCTGCATCTGGATGAGTGGGTCCTGCGCTTGTTGTTGCGCCATCTGTGCTTGAGCTTCTTGCTGTGCCTGGCCAAGCAGTTTGGTGCTAGCCTGGGCCATGAGGCGGGACAACTCAACTTCAACGCTCTTAGGTAATACCTGCTGCTCGTCACTTTCTTCATCGATAACAGGGATACTAACTCCAAGGGTTGCCTCAATCTGTTTGCGATACTCCATACCTACGTGCTCGTTAATGTGGGCAGTCATCGCCGCCTGCATCGCCTGAGCAATCTGTGGGTTCATACCTAAAATCTGTTGGATCTTAGGATTTTGCATCGCGGTAGTATGTACTTGAATATGCGCTTGGTGGTCTTGATACATAAAGGCTTTTACTGGCTTGCCACGCAAGACATTCATATTCTCGGTAACCGGATCCGTAGGTTTCTCGTCGTCTTCCATAGGGACCAGCTTTGCCGCGTTTCTAATTCCGAGCACATCAAGCATCTGACGATGTAAGAGCGGCATATTGTAGATTTGTGGGGACTGTTGCGCCAATTGAAGAACTGCTTGGTACTGAACAATCTTCTGCGCCATCGTTGCTGCATTAGGGTCCGAGACCGGTATAACTTCAACATTGTCATAGTCCGATTTTTTCGCGCGGGGCGAGCCTTCAACGGGTACATAGCTGTAGTCTTCTGGGGTATAGTCCGCAATGATTTTCTTTAGGAGCTTAAACTCCCGCTTCATTGAGTAATGGATACGTGCTTGAACCGCACTCATTACCTTTAGGGTTCTCTCTAGGATTGCTAGGGTTGTACCAACAGGCGCATTCGCGCTCATGTCAGAGACCTTCATATCGCTTACGGAAGCAAACGCGCGACCTTCTTGAATTACTTTATCGAGCAATTGGGCTAAAACTACTGATGGCTCTTTATAAGGTAATGGCAGGATGTTATCCCGCATGGTTCCAGATGGAACGTCTACATCTCTAAACTCTCCAGGAGCAATCGGGGTATCGTCACCTCTTATCCGCAAGCCACGGGTCTTAAAGCCGCCCGGCAAGTTTGAGAGGGTTCCAGCATCGACAAGCTGTCTAAGCATAGAGGTACCAGACTTAGCAAAAGCCCCAATAAGATGAATGAGACCAAAACAATAGAAGCCGAAACCAGGAATGTAACCGTAGTGGACGAAGTGCTGTCTCTTTTGGTGTGTCTCATCGTCTGGCTCCCAATTGCGACGAATTGCTAAAATAGTATTACTGCCCTTTTCCATAGTTACCACATATGGCAGTGCAATCCCTGTTTCTTTTCCGTCTTTATCTTTGTGCTCGTAACCAAGAAGATCTAACTCAACGTGCATCTCAAGAATCTTGTAGCGGTCATCGGTTGATGCTTTAAAGCCTAACTTCTCCGCAATCTTCTTCTCAACTTCGTCAAGGACGTTGTTTGGCTCACCTAAGTCTACATCGCGATAGAAGCCAGCATGTTGTAGTCGCTTTAATTCGTTCTCAGTCTTACGCATCACGTGGGTAATACGTTCTGCAGTCTCTAAACTAGAGGCGCCATAGGGCACCACAATGTCTTCTGCGGGAACAAACATGGCAACCTGACGGTCTAATGCCGGGTCGATATAAATCTTTTTGAATGCGTTACCTGCAAGGCCCAAGCCCCATAACATCCGCTCGTGCTCAGGTCTGTACTCCTGCATCACATCTGTTAACTGGTAATTCATGTCATCTTTGACACGCTCGGCTGCTTCTTTTTTCTCGGTGGTCTCTTTACCAATAATTTGTGTCTTAACGGGTCCCGCTGCGGGGAATGTAGACATCATGGTTTCAGACTGGAACTTAACTAGCGCTTCGGAGAGGATCGGATGATATACACCACACGCACCTTCCCATGGCTCTGCTCGCTCTTCAATCTTTAGGCCCAGTAACTCTAAGCCATCTACGTATGTTTGGATCCAGTCTTTTCTACTGCCAATATCAGAGTCAAAATCGCCAATTAATTCACCGGCTAAACTAGTTAACTCGCCCTCGCTCATGTATTCTGCAAGGTTGGCATCAAAATCTTCGTCTGTTTCTTTAGTGGGCTCTATCTCGATCTCTAGCCCATCAACGCCAATTGTTACCGACTCAGGATCCTCAATCTCAATCTCAATTTCTGGTTCTTCTGCCGCCAAGGCTTCGATTCCTTGTGGGAGTTGGTATAGCGCTTTCTCTATTGCCATAATATTTCCTTAGTAATACGCAACTTTGCGTCTAAACTCTCTTGGTTCATCTTCTTCATCTGAAGCCAACCGAATAAATCCACCTCTTCTAAACCGTAGCAGTGCCTGGGTCATTGAGTCCACCAAGTCATCATGTTCTCCAGACGGGAACGAGGCTACTTCCTCGACTAATTCCTCCGCCCAATGCGTTCTTGGTACCCACACTCTACCACTTGCAAAAATATCTGCGACAGCGTTCAATCTCGCTATCTTATCATTGCCTTTTGATGGTGTATATTCCTGCACCGGGATACCCATCGCTCTTAACTCAAATATTAACGGAGAACCCGCCGCTTTTGCTTCCACAATCAGTGAATCTGGCTCCCATTCTCTCCATTCTTCGTATGCGCGTTGTTTTAGCTCCGGAAACTCCATCCTTCTCTTAAACGCATTGAGGGCAATAATGTTAGCTTGCTCCCGACCGGTCGTATCTGGTGCATAAAATACCCCCCACGTTGTACACGCACTGTAGTCGCTTCGTTCTGTCTTTAGAAACGCCGTATCCCACGATTGAATCAAAAATTCACAGAACGGAGGGCTGTCGTCCTCCCACCACTGCCACCACTCCCGCTTAATGATCGCCGAGACGTCGCTTGTGGGCTGCTGCATGTACTGCGCCTGCCATTTGGCGTTGGGTAACTCCTGCCGTAGCGCGGTTAATTCGTCAAGTTTCCAAAACTCAGGCCACAGGGGCTCCCCCGAGGGTAAAATCGCAGGAAAATCAATGACTTCCCAGTCTTCACCCTGTCGCTGCGCCGCCGCTTTGACCACCTGACCCGTTAAATCCTTCTTTGACCACCGCGTCATCACAATCACAATGGCACCACCAGGCTGTAAACGCTGTCTTGGACCGGATGTATACCATTCGTAGGTCTTGTCATACACCTCTGGGTTGGTTTCGGCTATGGTTGCTTCTTGTTCTGAGTGAGGGTCGTCAATAATGAGGATGTCCGCACCTTTACCCGTAACAGCACCACCAACACCAATCGCAAAATAGTCTCCGCCATGGTTAGTGTTCCACCGCCCAGCAGCTTTAGAGTCAGACTGTAGTTCAACTTGCGGAAATAGTCGCTTATACACTTCCGAATCGACCAAGTTCCTGACTTTACGTCCAAAACCCACTGCCAACTCTGCTGTATGAGACGTTTGAATGACTTTCTTGTGAGGAAATCGTCCCAAAAACCATGCTGGTAAGAGATAACTAGCAAATTCAGACTTTGTATGACGAGGAGGCATATTAATAATAAGACGTTTAATTTCTCCATTTGCTACCCTTTCAAAAGCTCGTGCCATTTTTTCGTGATGTCGCCCATGAATGAAGCCTGGCCATACTTCTTCCACAAATTTTATAAAATCTGCCGCAGATTCCCCCCGTTTTAGCCGGAGCGCAAGCTCGTTTTTTAGTGCGGCGATGTGCAATCTAGCCGTTGGGGGCGCATTTTTGATGGCTGTTTCAATTTCAGCCACCGTAAAGTCAGAAAGCTTGGTTTTTGGGGTCATTAGACCGGTATTGGATCTAAAAACATCGGGGTTCCCTCACCCATGTAGGCCCCTAAAATGTTGTACTCGTAGTACTCGTAGGCTTCATCGTCGTCCATCCCGCTTTCTGTTAGGACTTTTATGATTTTATCTACGCTGTAGCACACCACTGGGTCCCGATCTATCCGCTGAACAATACCTACAATCGCTTCATCAAAGCTATCTGGCTCTAATATCATCGCGCCTTCTGCAAATTCGTTCAAATAGTCCCGTTTACTCATCATCTTCTTTCTCCTCTCGTTTTGGTTTTCTGCCTAACTCCTCATCTAAGTCGATGCCTAGACTGGTACTCTCTTTACTCTCTACTACCTGCACCACGCCCATGTACTTACTAAGGGTGGCAACCAGCTCTTTCTCAAGCTCCTCGGTACTCTTGTTGTTGATATTCACCTCGAGGCGCTCCGTAAACAGCCCAATCTCACTAACCTTGCCCATGAGCTCCAAGGCCCGCAGCTGCTCCATCGGTTTTGTGTCACTTGTAGGGTCTGAAATCTCTAGGAGCCGGTTGACGATATAGTTTCGTGCTTGAATGTTTGAGTCGATGACCTGGTGGTCATACTCGGTGATGAGGGCTTTTAGTTGCCTAGCAACGGCTGATGAACTGGGAGCTTGTGGCGCTAGCTCGCTACCACTAAAAATTTGACGGGCTTCTTCTCTAGCCGTTTCGTCAGGCTCTACATCTCCACCCGCTTCGCGGATTACTTCTGCGCTTTTAAAGAAAGCATCTGCACGGGCAGCAATTTCTGCCGGAGTCCCTTGTACATCCTGAATTAGAGGCACATCCTTGTCTGTAGGAATAACCATCATTGTCATCGCGTTTTACCTTTAGCTGTTTGTAGCTGTTGTCGCGATTATATAACTATTTGTATTGTGTTGTACTACGCGTATGCGTACGCACTCTTCTTTGCTTTTTTAGGTCTAGCCTCGTGGTGGATTTTGTACTTCCAATAGATGGCATGTTTGTAAGACCAGGGGTTGCCTGGTGTGTAGATTTTGAACCCGGCGTTGATTAATGAGTTTGCACTAGCAGGGTTGTCCGTTGTATCCGTAATGACCCAGTTCCACCCTAGTTTTTTAGCTTGTTTAACTCGCGCGAGGATTAGTCGTTTCTGTAACCCATGCCCTGTGAAATCATCTAAGACTCCTGCTCTACACAAGTATCCGGTATCGGTCCAGACCATCGAGCGCACTAAGCCAGCAAACGCTACTGGTTTTCCAGATTCTGTATAGGCAATCCACCAATGACCATGATCGGGTTTGTACAAGTTATCGCTAGGCAGGATTTCTTTTTGCAGGTGATTAATCACACTAACGTGTGCGCTGTTACGAATGTCGATTTTTTTGATTACAAACGTTTTTTCGCCCATGCCAATCCCCTCAAGAAGTAAGTGGTGGAAGGCGTCGTGAGACTGTAGACAGCTAATTATTTCAGGATCTATCCGAAAAGACTGGTGTGAGCTTCTAGCCCAGCCGGCCTTCCGAGATTAGTTTACTGTATTTTTAGGGGCGCGAAGCCCCTGGCACTACTTGACTAGGGTTTTTAACTGCTTGAACCCGTTATCGATTGATTTCTCTACTTCTTTTTGCGCAGTTGCAAAGACATTCTTGGTGTACTCGTACTGCTTTTCGATGGTTTCGAGGTAGGTTTTGAAAAAGTCCATGATCGCTCCTTAGTTGTTGGAACTTTTATTTTAAATGGTTTTATGCTGCACTGCAACAAAGTCTAAAAAATTTTAAAAATATTGGGGTGGGGTGTTTCATTTAGAAGTCGAAGGGGGGTGTTTTTGTATAGAATAAGAAACAAATCTAGGGAAAACCCTAATAGGGGGTGGGGGGTGTTATATGTAACGTTTATGTTGCATTACAGCAGTTAAGGATACGTTTATGTTACGTTAAAAAATTGCAGATCCTATGTCCAAAATACAGTGTATAGAATGAATAGGAGTCCCGACTTGCCAAAATGGGGTGTGGGGGGTCAAGAAATGGCTGGGAAAAATCGGTGAGGGGGTGGGGTAAAAGCTATCAAGAAAGCAAAACCCAATAGAAAAATACAATCAAAAACCTAGGGTTTGTACGGATGTATTTGTATGACAACGCACTACAATTAATTACATCGAAAGCAATAACGCAATCGATAAACACTAGGAGAAAACAACATGGGTTATTCAAAGCAAGCAGTATTAATGATGTTTAGAGAAGGTTCTGGGTTTACTTCCCGTCTCGCTGATTTGTGGTTAGTCGCAGACACTAAACACCGAAGCCAAATTGAGAATGCATTTAGAGATTTATTTGACCAATGGGAAGACAGGTACGAGAGACATTTAGAAATCATGGTCGAAGCAGAAGCCAATCGATAAACCAATAGGGGGCGAAAGCCCCCGCAAACACACTAGGAGAAATAAAATGGGTACAAGGTCATTAACATTTACTTACATCAATAGCGAAAAGATTATTTGTTTATATCGTCAATATGATGGATATCCCGAAGGTCACGGGAAAGAGCTTGCAACAATACTAAGCACTACTCTAAGCAATGGTATGGAGTGTTTGAGTGCGTCAATCGTTGCCAAGTTAAAGACAGGTGCATATAACATTTATCTCTATCCGACATCGGTTAATGATGCGTGGCAAGAGTATGAATACCATGTGTACGAAGACGCAGTTGATGTAATCAAAACTTACCCCGAGCGTCATTCAATCTTTGCGGGGTCGTATTCTGAATTTTTAAATTTTTGTAATGCACTACAAGGAGAGACAGCATGAATTTACATGACATCGATTTAATCGAAGACGGTGCAGAGACCGAGACCGAGTACTACGAAGCAATTCAACGGGCAATTAATGAGGGTACAGCGTGGAAATTCCAAGGGTCGTATGGTCGTACTATGATGGATGCCATTCGCAGCGGATATTGTTTATTAGGTCGTCATCGTACCCAAGACTATTATGGAAATGTCATTCCCTCTCGGGATGATGTTCAGGCGGGTACGAAGGGGTCATATGATTATGTAGTGCATATGCAAGGTCAAGAATGGGCTGACACAATGGGAGATTTATCATGAATCCGGCAAGACCTGAAGGAAACCAAAAGATAAAGAAGATACTCGAAAAAAATTTAGTACGGTGGGAAAAGATGAGTAAAGAAGCATTGATTAGCGAACTGTACGAAGAGAGGATGTTCTTTCTTGAAACCGAATTGGAGTACGGCAACGAAGAGTATTTGGATGAATTGTTAGAAGAAGAGTAAAGCTTCCCTAGTAGTTTGCCCCCGAGAAATCGGGGGTTTTTTTATGCCCAAAATTTTTTGATGATAGTTTTCTAATGCGTACGGGGAGGATGCCTAGGGCGAGGAAAGCGAAAAAAATTATCCGGAGAGGCCGAGAAAAAAACTATCGGGCGCGAAAATCGATTAAAAAATACAATTAGAAAAATGTATGACAATGTATTACATTATATGTATGGCGCTTTTGCCATATTACTAGGAGAAATAAATTGAATCAAAATAACGAAAGCGAAAAGGTTTATGGTGCAGTCGTTTTGGATAACCCAAATCAAATTGCGCATTTCAGATTACTTACTTTGCGCCAAATGCTAAAACTAGAAATGCTTGGCATGAAGCATAGTAGTGGTAAAAGCGCGTATGCAATGATTAAGCGCGAACTAGGTTTAAAAGGCAGTCGCCAATCCGTCTTCGAACAATTATCGAAGATGTTGGGAAAATAATTTCCTAGTAGTTGACCCCGCTTCGGCGGGGTTTTTTTTTATACCCAAAATTTCTTGATGATAGTTTTTTATCGCGTACGGAGAGGTTTTTTCTAGCGCGCAGGTCGTTTTCCGGCTTTGATGATAGTTTTCTAACGCGTACGGGGAGGCCGGAGGGTTTTCGGGGAGGGCGCGCGGATTTATTGATTAGGGTTTATCCCTATGGATTTTGTATTACATTGTCATACAATTTAATTGTAGTAATTAACCACTAGGAGAAAACAAAATGAAATTAAAAGAAGCTTTAGAAATAGTTGGGGGGTTGTCTAACCCCTCTAAGATGCCATGTCATTCTTATGGGATATCGGCATATAGATGCATTACCGGATCGAAGTTAGTTGATGTGGTCGGGAGCGTATGCGCTGATTGTTATGCGCTTAAAGGTTTTTATGCGGATTGGAACACAAACTTACACAAGGCGCACCAAAAGAGATATGAGGCCATGAACCAGCCGGATTGGGTTAAAACAATGGCCTTCATTATTAACACTAAGAAAATGGATTATTTCCGGTGGCATGACTCAGGAGATTTGCAAAGTTTTCAACACCTTCTAAATATTGTCACAATTGCAGAACAATGCCCAAGTACTAGGTTTTGGCTCCCTACAAGGGAAAAGAAATTTATAAATCAGTATGCCGAGGCCTTCGGGGATTTCCCTAAAAATTTAGTTGTACGGGTATCGGCCACAATGCAAGATGAACCGGCCGGCAATTACAAAAACACAAGTACAGTACACAGAAATAAAAAGCCTATCGGGCGCGCGTGTAAAGCCCCTAGTCAAAATGGTAAATGCTTAGACTGTAGGGATTGTTGGAACCCCAAAATTAAAAATGTTTCTTATGCTTATCACTAAAAGGAGAATTTAAAATGCAAAACAGACCACTATTTACAATTGCCCGCGAAATTAAGGCCACATGGAAAAAACCTTATTTTGGTGCGGTGCCATATCTTGATGCGATGCTTGGATTAAACCGGATAGAAGACAAGTATTTTTTTGATAGCGCGCAATCAGTAGTGCAGTATTTTTTAGCTAATGCCGGAACATGGCGCGGAGATGATGCGAAGCGTATCAAGGCCGAATTAAAATCAATGCTTTAAATTCCTAGTAGTTGGGGGCCCTTCGGGGCCCTTTTTGTTTTTCTAGTATGCCGGCCTTTTGCCGGTTTGATGATAGTTTTTTATCGCGTACGGGGAGGGCGTCTGGCGAGTCTGGAGAGGCTTAGATTGGGCGCGGTTTGTTCTTGATGATAGTTTTCTAATGCGTACGGGGAGGATTCTCGCACCGGCCATAAAGTTCCAATTGTTCCGTAAAGTTCCAGAGGCCGAGAACTTTATAAAAGGCATGAAAAACAAGGGGTTAGAAGCATAAATATATATAAAGTTACTTAGTTACTTAATAATTATATATATGAAGGTATATTTTTTTATTATTATATGTATTACAATGTATTTACTTTATTGTTTTTTTGGTAATGTTCTCGCTCTCGCTAAAAAAACAGAGAACTTTAGGAACAAAGTAACTTTATCAAAAAAACCCTTACAAAACAAGGCTTAGAAAAGTTCCAAGATTTTTAGGCCTCCGGAACTTTATAGAACATTTTGGAACAAACCACAATACAAAAATTACACTTGACTACAACGCAATACACTATGATACAATTATGATGTACTACAATTAAACACAACGCAATGAAAGGTAATACAAAAATGAACCAAAAATCGTGCAACATCTCACTACGATTAGACACACCTACATACAATGTCTTACAGGCCTTGGCCACAAAAGAAGACACAACGCTATCGCAAATCATCCGCAGACACCTAAAAAGTGATCTGAAAAGACTGGGATTGCTGATGGAAGAGAGCAAGGTAAAAGCACCAATTACGGACGAAAATCTAAAACTACCAGAGAACTGGGAAGAATAAAAAACTGGGAAACTGGGAAAGGAAAAAATTATGTGGACTGTCGCGTTATATATGTTTATGTTGGGGCTATTCGTACTCGGCCTAGTATTTGGAATTTTATTCGGGGTCTTCATCGCGGACAAACTCAGAGAAGATTTGGGAAACCAAGTAGGTAAAAGGAGATTTTGATATTAGGGTAAACACCTATAGACAAATGTACGACAATGTAATACAATGTATTTAGAGCGTGAGGAAACGCTCTTTAAAAGCAGTCTGTAAAAACCACACTAGGAGGAATTATGAAAGGTCTAGAAAGAAGTAGTGAGCAGTACACATACCCACATGATGTAAAAGAAGTAGAAGTAAAAAGCGAAAGAGTAGATCGGTTCGTTGATCAGCCCCACCATTTCTATGCAAGTTCATTTTGCACATGGAAGACAAGCGAGGACATCCGCGAGGTGATCAAGCATATGGAGAGTGAGGGCAACAATTACAACCTGTGGTATGTGCCGGTATCAGACGAGGCCAATTACCAAATTAAGTACTACGCACCACAAGTACAAGGCGCATTCTTGATCGGCCAGTACGAGCCAAAGAAGAAAAGCCGGAAATGAACCTAGGAGGGGGAAACCCCTCCACTACAAACACGAGGAGGAAGTATGACAAAGAAAGAACTGGCCAAGGAAAAGGAAAAGCTACAAGGTATCGTCCGCAGATTGATAAAGCGGTATGGTAAGGAGATACTGTATCAAGGCGATTGGTTTTGGCACCTGAAGTACTACACAATTAATATCTACGCGCCCGAGAACAGTAAGGTGTTTCGTATCAGAGCATACGAGGCCGAAGGCGACACCACAAACTGGGACTGGGACAAGTCGATAAACCTAGGTCGCGTTGATGCGTGGCTATTAAAATAAGGAGGGTGTATGGGAGTGAATGAAGAACTGTGGAGGGTCGTAGTAATTTGTGGGTGTCTTATGGTGGCCGGCATTTTGTACGGACTGGCAAAGTAGTGAGGAGGGTTAGGGTTTATCCTGATATAAAAACCCAATATTTTTTTAGATAATTCTTGACAAAGTAGTGAATTGTAGGACAATTGATAAACAGGACGAGGAGAGAAAGCATGATTAGTTTTTTATTAGGACTTATTGTGGGGTATACGATGGCCTATGTCGTATGTAAGGGGGGTTGGGTATGAGCATTCAAGGAAAACTAGCACGAGTCATCGAGGCTAACCGGATCGGTGGTATCAAGGCATACGGGGAATATGAATATCGCGAGGAAGACCCACGCATGAAGATGTGGATACTCGAAGCCCAATGGGAAACCGAACAACGCAAGAAACAGAAAGAGGAGGAGGGGAAATGAGAGTCACACCAGTAGCACCGGTCGTGCCGGTACAGAAGGACAAGCCATACAAGAGCATCGAGGAAGCCATCGTAGAGACCAAGCCGGATGTGGTGGTGGATATTACTTGGGTACAAGGCTTTGATAAATTCGTAGGTGAGTTGGTACATGGGAGGGGCTATGTTAAAAAGTAATGATGTCGAGAGTATGTTAGAGGTGGTGTGGGAGGCCTTGCATGGGTACCGACAGACTTGCATACCGGAGGGGGTCGAGGAATATGATGACGAGTGGAGCGACATCTGTACGGCCATGGCTTGGATCGAGGAAGACCTAGAGAACTACCACAACAGAGACGAGGATACCCCACCGGACGATCCAAACTGGGAGAGGCACCTATGATTACCAAAAAAGAAATTGAAGAAGCGGGATATGAAGTACTACCCAAAGGCGGGTGGATCCGAATTAGCCCCGAGAATATGCCAAGAGACTGGGAAGATGTGTGTAATGATTTTGGTGTGAGCTCGGATTGTTTAGAAATTATTTTGTGTGTGGCAGGTGTTAAAGAGGTGTACGAGGAGGAAGCATGAGAGACACCACAATAGAACTAATCATGCGGGAGGTTGCGCCTTGTGACATCTGTGAACACGCAGATAAATGCGGAGCGGAGTTGATGGCCTGTAGGGTGTTTGCATACTACACAAGGACTGGATACTTTAATTCAGAAAGCCCGCGCGATCCAAGCTATACCCTGTACAACAAATTGTTCTCGGAGGATGAGAAGGAGTTAGTCCGGATGCTAAAAGAACTTAGCAAAAAAGAGGTGAATGGTGAATGAAAAATTAGTTTGGTTTGGTGACATAGAGTTTGGCCAATTCATAGCGGGCGAGGAGTCTTATTCTTTTGTAGTGGTGCATGACATATTTGAAAAGATTCACCTACAGGAAGAACACATCGAGGAGTACGCAGAGCAATGCGGATACTCGGACTACTTGATCCCAAAAGATTTTGAAGGTGAGGTTGTGTTTAGTAAAACATTTTTACGGAGGATGTTAGGACTATGAGATACGAAGACGAAGAGTTTGAGTTTGACAATCGAGGCAAGCGAGTAAGCGGTTTTGTTGATCCGGAATACTTAGCGCGCGAGTTGGATGGATGTTCTTCAAAGCGGACAATGAGGTGGATGCTAGAAAGAATGGAGGAGGATTTTGAACAGGATGGGGAGGGATGGAAGTGACGACATTTACAAGCGAGGATAGGGAGAATGCGATGAAAGATGAGGAGTATGCCGGTGGGATACCGATCCCGTTCATGGGATGGGCGCAGATTGATCAGGAGGATACCGAGAAGATGCTCCGAGATCAGTTGCATATGGTGAATCAGAAATTGCAAGAGGCTAACCAGTTAATTGACGAGCAGAAAAAAGTGTTGGAGTTGTACCAAGAATTTGTGAAAGAAAAGAATTTATTAAATATTTGGATGTACTTTATGGGAGATAGAAAAGATGTCTAATTTTGAAACAATGAGCGATGGTATTTGGACAACAGTTAATAATGTTGAAGAGTGCACTTACAAGATAAAAAATGTGGCTAATGTTCTTGAGATCATGGCGGTGGCCGAGACCGATAATATAGAGAGCGGTGCCCTGTGGTTGATGCGCGATAACCTGATGGAGCTAACCGATAAGATTGAGGCATATACCCAAGACTTACTAGACTGCAGACGAGAGCTCATGGACGAGATGAACAAACCCAAAACGAGTATGGCCGTGCCCAAAAAGGGTAAGAAGAAATGAAAAGGTCAGACCTAAGAGAAATGGACACCGGATTGTTTGATGATGTTCAAATCAATAACCCCGACAGAGACAAGGCGTGGGAAGTATTTATTAGACGCAAAGATGTTGCGGGTTGGGCGGTTGATAAGGAGGGCTTTCCTTTAAATGGCTTTTACGATGTGTGGTGCGTTGCATGGAGCAAGGGTTGGGATAAAGGACGGGAGGCACAGGAAAAATGAAACCAACAGACGAGTACAAAATTTGTAGTTTGGAGGAAGCCGAGGAGTTTGCGAAAAAGCGCATGGAGAACCCATACGAATTAGCAGATGAATTATTGGCGGGGGGTGAGTGGTCTATGAGAGCACAAGCGATGATACGGTATCAAGCAGACCGCATAGCGGAGTTGGAAAACCAATTAGATAAATGCAGTCATCACGAGGCTATGGCACACCAAGGTGGGTATGAGATTGGATATGCTGAAGGATTAAAGAAAGCGAGGGAGAAATGAGTGAGCATGGCTATTGCCCAAACTGCAAGGCCGACTTAGATGGTGGGTCTATATGGGAGCATTTTTATAAGTTGACTGGGTCAGAAGAAAAGGCCGACAAGAGCGCAGAAGCGTATGGTGCTACTAAAGAGAAGGGGCAATGGGGTCGGGCAGTTGGTATTTACGATAGGGATTTAGACCGGACTGTGGCATGGTTTTGTCCGGATTGTCATCATAAATGGGGAAGAGTATGAACAAAAAGAATTTTCCACCACACATCGTAGATGG
>Ga0214921_10005085_pt1 | contig 18831 bp, 20 predicted proteins | sample LL1505_MetaG_FD_177992 | JGI IMG/M metagenome (GOLD analysis project Ga0214921, IMG submission 177992) | Freshwater microbial communities from Lake Lanier, Atlanta, Georgia, United States - LL-1505 | ecosystem: Environmental > Aquatic > Freshwater > Lake | place: USA: Georgia | collected... | reverse complement strand
TGTATTGTTATAACGTAACAAGGTACACTCATATTGTACACTGACAAAAAGTTATCGTCTGTCGAATGAACTCTTTTTATCATTGTATCTTTTTATCAAGACTAGGATACCAACTACAATGAAGAACAAACAAATGATAGTTGCCCAGTTGTACCCAGACACTGGGGCTGAAGGCTGTGGGTACACTCTTCGGATCCTCTCAGAATCAATTACGGGAGGAAAACTCATTATAAAGTACGAAGAAATGTTTTAAAACAAAATATTCGTGTACTACATGAAAATTATAACATATGCAACACACTCTGATGGAATGTTTGAACAGTTGATGGAGAGCGGACAATCCATTGAAGTTCTTGGATGGGGGACGAAATGGAATGGATTCATGGATAAGTTTACAGGTGTTCTCAAGTTTCTGAAAACACAACGCGACGACGAGATTGTAGTATTTCTCGATGGATTTGATTCAATCATTAATAAAAGTCTTGAAAACTTGGAAAAAGATTTCAAAAGTCTTGGATGTAAAGTTCTAGTGTCACAAGAAGACAAGAATGGGTTTTCAAATTCATTAGTACCAGAATGTCTCACAAACTATGGAAAAAATAAAATATTTTCAACATGTGTAGACGGGTTCACCGCAAACACCGGTCTGTACATGGGGTACGTGAAAGAACTTTCAATGATTATGGAAGAGATTTCAAAATCAAAATTTACAGACGACCAAAGAGCTTTCAATAAAGTTTGTAGCAAGTTTTCATTTATTAAAGTTGATTATAAAAAAAAGATTTTTGAAAACTTGCCGAGTACTCAAGTCAAGTCAAGTGCATATTTTGTGCAGTATCCGGCAACCATGAACGATTCGAGAGTTTCGAGAGCGCTCGGGGAATACTCGGAGTACTTCATCCCAGAAATTGTTGGAATCTTCATAATAGTTTTCATCTTTTTTGAAATAGTACGTAGACGATAATCGCGATCCAGAGCACGTGGAACGCAAGGGACCCCGTGGTGCTCTCAATGGTGAATGAGTCCTTGTACGACTCGAGGACACTCTGCCTCTCGCGCCTCCTGAGCATCACAGAGAGCATAAAGAGAATGACACCAGTGACCCAGATTATCAACACAGGGTTCCGGTACTTGGTCCACACGAGACCTGCCGCTAGAATTTCAAAGATTGGTATGAGGTTCATGGTCCACTCGGGCAACTCTGGGTAAATTCGCATGCGTTCTTCAGCCATTTCGTCGGGAAACACTAATCGGCTGATACCGGCGAGCAAGAATCCGATTGACACCAACCACACTAGATACATTACTCTTTACGGAGACCATTTTTCTTTTAGGACCTTGGCCCGAAAGTTTTGGACCCGGACCGGCTGTTTCTTCCAAAACTCCTTGGAGTCCTTCTGGTAAATTTCCCAGAGGTCCAGAGACTCCGTGTCCCTCTGAGGTTCCTTGGCGCCTGGGGCGACATTCTTGTGGAGAATCACCGTACACTTAAGAAACTCGCTGTCCTTGAGGCACGCGATGGTGTATCCTATGTCGAGCTTCTGAGGAGGCCCGTGCTCGCTCATCTGAAGCTCGATCCACACGTGCCAGCACGTCTCAGAACCCGAGGAACAGTATCCCTGTACCAAGGTGGTCGTGTGTCCCATCTTTGCCAAAATCTCATTCAATAAAATAGGCGCGGCGATTCCGCAATCGTCTATTTTATTAAGTTTCAACTTGAGTGCGAGTCTCTTTTGAATTTCAAGAGGAGTCATTTGATACTTTGTGGTTTTTAGTTTTAAGCTAGTGTCCCGGGCGGGGGTCGAACCCGCAATCTTGGAATTAGAAGTCCCACACCTTGTCCATTAGGCCACCGGGACTACATTCGACTTTTGACTTTTTTTTTTCAGTTTACAGTGTTTCAAACTGGGTCTCTCATTCATCAACCTCATCGGCCTCAACCTCTTCCTCAGCCTCATCAGTAGGGAGGTCCTCAACGTTCGTGAAGGCGAAGCGCGGGAGCTTCTTGGACGGCTCGAGGAGACACTGCTGGAGCCTGACGCTGACCCCAAACTTGTTGTCGATGAACCAAATTTGGCTAATCTCGATGATGCACTTGAGACGCTGACCCTTTTCGATGGACGTCATCTCGACATTCTCGCGTTGGTAATTGTACGCCTCGGGGACAAAATCACCCGTCTTGGCGTCATTGAGAACCTTGAGCTTCATGGTCGCGGGGTACTCACCCTTGCCTGGGGACACGATGGGCTTGTACAGCGCCTCCTTGATGACGGGAATCGCGTACTTCTTCCCGAGCCACTCGACAGAGTTGTCGGCAACCATCTTGATGATGATGTCGTCGAGTGCCTTCATCTTGTTCATGAAGTCCTCAACCTGAGGGTCGGTGTCAAAGGACAGGGGAAGCGAGTACGACGTCTTCTTGGACGCCTCGTCGGTGAAGGTGCTCAGGCCGAACGGGGCGCGCATCTTGGGAGTCTCGAGCTGAATCTTGGAGTTGTTGGCGCCGTTGAGGTACACCGTGCGGCCATTGTTCTTGTTCTTGCGAATCTTGGAGAAGACAACGGAGGAAGGCGTGAACTCAGTCGTTTGCTGAATTGAGTGCGACATCTTTGCTTTGTTACTATATCCTAGCCGGTGTCCTTTAACTGGTTTCTCACCGGGCTCAAAAAACTTTCTTGGTGAATACAAATGGGTCTCTTTCCAGATTGTGGATGCGGGTGCAACGGCAAAAAGCAGGAGGCGAAAATGTTGACGTCTTTTCTCGCGGCTTTACTTTTTTATATAATCTCGAGCCCCGAGATGTACCAGCTCACGAGAAGGGCGTTCGGATCGTGGGTGTCTAGTCCCACTGGGTGCTCCACTGACATGGGGCTCATCCTTCACGCGGTTGTATTTTTCCTCATCACCTGGGGTCTTATGAACATGACGGCCAAAAAAATGTGAATGAAAAGTACTCACGTTTTATATATGACAAATATAAAGACCAATGAATCATCAACAACTCATAGAAAATGTTCAGAGCGCCCTTGATTGGGAAAAAGTCAAAACAAAACACGGCGACACGCAAATTACCGAGAGGTACTACATCAGCGTCATAGATGAAGAACTGAGAAAACTTGGTGCCGTCACAAAAGGTGCAAACTCTTCTCAGAAGTCTGTCGACTTTATGAATGTCACGTGGCCCTGTGGAACTGTGTTTTCGTACGAGTGTAAAAAGATGAACACACGTTCAAAGTTCAAATTCAACGACACGCTTCCCTTGGCGGACGTGTACTACATTTTCATGTACGTGCGTGTCCAAAAGGTACAGATACTCAAAGGAAGTGAAATTTTTCGTGTAGAGACTCCTTCGATTAAATTGCGCAAAGAGTTTTCAGAGACTGTTGGAAAGCACGTGTTGTTGATGTTGGAAAAGGACGAATTTACAAATGAAACTGTTAAAGAGTTGTTTCATGTGACTATGAAGTTCATCTCTAGTTGTGTAAAAGGAGGTCTTCTCAGTGTATTTGATTTTGGCCAACTGTTCAAGAATACATTCACGTTTGGAAACTTTTCTTCACGCGCCCGACCGAACTGGACCATTGATGTTCCGTATGTGTGAGACAACCGCCTGAATCATGGGTGGCGGGACGGCGTTTCCGAGCTGAATGATTTGTTTTTTTAGGTCGCCCGACAACTTGTAGTCTCTGGGAAAACCCTGAATTTCCTTCATTTCTGAAATTGTGTAGGGTCTAAGATAGTACCCATTGGATGTCTTCAGGGCGACAAAGAGTCTGGGCTGGTGGTCATACGTACATATGAGTGTTTTACTACAAATGTTTGGATCGACAATTTCACAGTGAACAGGTGACACTCTCTTTCCAAACGAAAATGCGTAGGTACTAATTGATTTTCCCCCGTAGGTAATTCCCCTTTTAGATGCGTTCAAGGTGAGGTACGGATGAGGTTCTCCAATTGGCTCGCCTTCACCTACGAGTACAGCTTCATCGGGCACTCCTGCTTCGTCAATGAGCTCCTTGTCAACACGGATAGCCCCTGTCATGTCAAACTGTAGGACGTCGCGAAGGACCTTCTTCTTTGGAAAAGAAGGAGGAAATGGATCGGCCAAAGGTTCCTTGGAACCAACTATAATGAGTCTCTCACGAGACTGTGGGACGCCAAAATCACTTGTTTTTAGAACCTTGTAGTGACACGTGTAACCAATTTCAGCAAACGCTCCAACAATCACATCCAGAAACTTGTCTCCGTTCGTCATAGTTCGCGTGAGAAGCCCCTTGACGTTTTCCCCAATTATAAACTTTGGCTGAATGAGCCGAGTGGCGCGTACAAACTGATGAAAAAGTTGACCTCTCGGATCATCCGGATCCTTTTTACCGCCTTGTGAAAAACTTTGGCACGGAAAACCGGCAAATATTGTGTCAACTTTTCCAGAAAGTTCCGAAAACTTTTCATCAGGAACTTCGCGAATGTCACTTCCAAGTAGTACACTGTCTCGAAAATTCAAATCGTGACTCTCTTGAAACGTCTTGATAAGTTCAGAGTACCACTTGACATGAAGACCTGCATTGGTCATACCGAGTGTATCACCTCCGCACCCAGAAAAGAGAGAGAGAGCCGCCATTCGTACGTACCTACAGAGCCCAAATAATCTCTAAGTGGATAACATGATTATATTAACATTGGTACTGGTCATGGTCCTAATTTTTCTTTTGTATTACGGGTACTGTCTCGTACAGAACGTTCCTCCATTCTGGTACAAATCTCCAGAAAACTCTGGTAAAGTTCTTGAAACATCTTCAAATGTTTTCGCAGATGTTTTAAAAGTTCCTCCACCTGACAAGAGCGCTCTCGGGTACTGTACATTCACTTCAGAAGACCTTCAAAACAAGACTGTATTTGATTTCACTGGGAAGATGATTCCTCCAAACGTTTCTCCAGTAAAGTGTAGTGACTGCAACAATTACATTTTCAAAAACAGTTCAAAGTGTACCACGTTTGAATTCGACAAGTACCAAAACTTGAACATTGACGACTCGAGTCTCCTAGGTAACATGTGTGATTCGGCGCACCCGGAACGGAGAGGAAATTGTGTCCAGCCCCACGGTGTGTGTACGGTGGGTCTTAAAGCCGCGCAGACGTGTCCTTTTTAAAATATGTGTAGAATGTATGAAATTAGTCTCTGTGAGAGATTCCGAAAACATTGCGAAAGTTGTTTCCACTGGTGAAGGATACTTTACCGTGTCATACCTCTCAAGTTCTAAAAAAAGATTCAAGAGTGCCAGGGTATACTCTTTTGAAACAACTGTTGAGTATCTAGATTCTCACAAAGTTCTCAAAGAGTACTCTTCAATGGAAGAAGCTGGCTTCAAACAAATTCTAGAAAATATGTTTGTCGAAGTTGAAGAAGTTGTTGAAGAAAGTTCGAGTGAGATTGAAAGTGATGAAGAGTACGACTACAGTGACAGCGACGACAGTTTCATCGTTCCGGATGACGAGACTGTTCTCCAGAAACCAGTGGATCACAGAATTGTTGACGAACAGTGGAATTCGTGGAGGCCCGTGTCCGCTGGTGCGAAGAGGTTCAAAGAAAAGATTGACCACATAGAAGCTGTCATGAATCACCAAATTGATGAAAAATTCGTGTTCAAAAAGTAGTTAGGAAATAAATACGTGATTAATAAATGAACGAGGCTCTCATCGAAGAAGCCTGGAGTGCCTTTGAGCAAATACTTCCCAAGGAACCTGAGCCAGTGAAGGAACCCAATGCCATCTACTTTTGCAAATGTGGCGGAACCAAAGTTTTTGGTCTCGACAATCTCCAAGTTTGCACTACGTGTGGTGTTGTTGACCGGTTGTACATCGATGAGACGGCCGAGTGGACCAGTGGCGTCTCTGAAAATGGAGTCGTGAGCGATCCGGGACGCTGTGGCATGCCGTCGGACACGGAACTCTTTTCGGCGGCGTGGGGTGCGGGTCTCGTCATCAATTCCCGTGGTTCCAGTTATGCCGTTCGGAGGATGGCCAAGATTAATTTCCACAGTTCCATGAATCACAAGGACCGTGCGCTGTTTCACGCGTACAAGGACATTGAGGCGGCTGCTCTTTCCCGATTGAATCTCCCAGCGTCGGTCATTCGTGACGCCAAGGTGATGTACAAGAAATTCAACGGAGAAAAGCTGACTCGTGGCGCGGTTCGGTGTGGTATCAAGGCGAACTGTGTGCTCACGGCGTGTAAACTGTCCAACGTTCCGAGAACCACCAAAGAGATTGCGGACGCTTTTGACATTCCTTCCAAGGATATTTCCCGAACGTCTCAAATGTTTCGCGAGACGCTTCTGGGTGACACTGGGAATCAAGAGCAAGCCAAGGTGACTCGGGCCTGCGACGTTCTTCCTCGGATACTCAACGATTTCACGATGATTGAGGACTCTGAAAAGAGAAAGATTTCGTCGAGGTGTCGGAAGATGTGCAACTTTCTCGAGCCGTGTGTGGAACTCATGGGAAAGACACCGAACAGCATCGCGTCTGCTGTGATTCTCATTGTTCTCGGGGGACAGGTGTCCAAGTCTGAGGTGGCTTCTACGTGTAAGATTTCCATGCCGACCCTCAACAAGATTGAGGTGCTCGTCAAAAAATACTTAGAGGAGAAGGAGTACAAGTAGTACATGGCCGCTGCGACTTTGTTCCTGAGCACCCCGTGTTACGGAGGTCTGTGCCTCCAAAAGTTTGCCGAGAGTATCATAAACCTACAGATTATAGCGTCGCGGGAAAACATCCAACTGTACATAGACACAATAGAGAATGAGAGTCTAGTCCAGAGAGCGCGAAATGTGGCTGTGGGTCGCTTCATGCAAAAATCGGACGCTGCGTATTTTATGTTTATAGACGCCGACATTCACTTTGACCCCGCGTCTGTTGTTCGTCTCATCAAATCGGGACACGAACTCTCGGTCGCGTGTTATCCCAAAAAGTTTGTCGACTGGGAACAGGCTGCGAAGATGGTCAAGAAGGGCGACCAAAGGGATATGGCGATGCTCTCAGCCTCTCTTGTCGTAAACTTTGGTGCACAAAAGGTGGAGATTGTGGATGGATTTGCACCGGTTCTCGACGGTCCGACCGGCTTCATGCTCATCAAGAGGTGCGTATTTGAGAAGATGGAGAAGAAGTACCCCGAGCTCAACTGCATGAACGACCACCAGAACAGGGACTTTGACACGTACCACGCCGCGTTCGACTGCATGATTGACCCGACGACTCGGAGGTATCTTTCGGAGGACTATGCGTTTTGTCGTCGCTGGCAGCAAATGGGGGGCAAGATTTACGCGGATACGTGTACGACGTTGGGGCACGTGGGCAACCTCCCGTTCAACGGCCAGATGAGTGAGAGACTTAAAACCTAGAATCTAGGTACTTGTAATGCACGTGATAGTGTTTGTAGTGACGCGGAGTGTCTCGATTGCTGTAAAAACATTACACACTTTATTAAATGTCAACCGAATCGCAGCGATGCGAGGAATGTCCCTTGAGCTCAATTTCGTCAACGATGACCTGTACGAGAGGCGTGACGTGTTTTTGAAAGCGCTTAAACGCAGTGACAGAGTCATCTGGATAAACTACAGCGTCCACATTGACAATGTGTCCATAGAAAAGTTGTTTGACAAGTTTGTCCCCGGGTACCACGCGATGGTCCTACCTTGTGTCACTCCAGGAATTGACTGGGACATGTTCAAGAAGAAGGTTTCCCAGGGTTCCGCCGAGCCCCTGTACCAGATGGGACTCAATTTTGACACTGAGGTTGGGAAATCGATTGGCGAAAACCTCCACGAAGTCACTTCTACGGTTCCAAAGGCCTGGGCGGTGGACTGTAAGCACGTCGTCAAGTCTCTGCGGGTGAACAAGGGCGAGGGCATCACGGTGTCTCTGAGCGTCACCGAAATGTTCAAGACGTTCATGGAGCGTGGAATCAAGGTGTGCGCGTTTACGGCTGCAAACCTGATTGTCACGTACCCCCACGAGTGCATCGGAAATCTTCTCTCGGCTGCGGGCGTCGAGACGGCGCCTATGGTACCTGCTTAAAAATTAGAGACGCCTGTACTGTAAATGGCGAGCACACAGTGTACCAAGGACCCGGTCACGGGTCTCTGGAAGGTTCTTCCCGATACGCAGATTTCGAGCACCGTTACAAAATTTATACTCGATTCGTGGGGCGCCGGGCAATCGACGTATTTCCCAGGGCCTCAGCCAGTCTCGATCGAGCGGAGGCACTTTTCAATTTTGAAAAATAATGAGTACATGGTCTGCGAAAAAACGGACGGAGTTCGTCATGTTCTTGTGTCACTCGTAATAGGAGACAAGAAGATGTGTCTCGTGGTAAACAGGGCCTTTGACATGTACGTCGCCCCCTTGAATCTCCCAAAAAGCGCGTACCAAGGAACGATATTGGACGGAGAACTCATAGGTAAGAATTTTCTCGTGTACGACGCCGTTATTGTGTCCGGCGCGTCCGTGGCGAATGACAATTTCACGAGTCGCGTCGCGAAAGCTGGGGAACTGGTCAAGGGAGTCATGAAAGTAAAAAGCGATCCGATTTCGCTCAAAATGAAAAAGTTTTTTAGCCTACGAGATTATAAAACGTTCATTGTCGAACACATTCCCACCGTGGAGTACGCCATGGATGGAGTGGTGTTCACGCCCGTCAATGAACCGGTGCGTTCTGGAACTCACGAGACGCTCTTCAAGTGGAAGCCCCGCGAAAACAACACCATAGACTTTCAATTCAAGAGGTGGCCCAACAAGTGGGGGCTCTACGTCCTCGAAAAGGGTCGGCTCGTCTTTGAATCTGAATTGGCAATTTCAAAGGCGCCCGAGTGGGTCACAGAGGACTGCATAGTAGAGTGTCGATACATGAGCGAAGACGAACCGAGGTGGTGGAAGCCACTCGTTTTACGGTCCGACAAAAAACATCCAAACAACAGAAGAACATTTTATAGAACTCTTGTAAACATCAAGGAGGACATTCAGATTGGGGAATTCGGACTCATTCATAGAGGACCTTCTTGAGCCAATTCCTGTTTCGAATGTAATTTTGGCCCGAGCCTAGACTGAACACGTTCATTCCTCCGTGCGTGTTCACGGGTCTCCCGATTCTCCGGAGTTCGTGGTACGACCGAACCGCACCGTAATCTATAATCTTTATAGACGTTTTGTCGCCTTTCTTGACGACCATGATGTTGTCGCCGTGAAGGTCGCCGTGTTCGCCTCCAACAACTCTGTGAAACTCGTGAACTTTTTGGAGAACTCTTCTAATAAGACTCTGACTAAGTTTTCCTTTTTGAATAATGTCTTCCAGAGACTCGAGTCGCGCCCCTGGAATTCCGAATCGCGCGTCGTCCATGATGTACTCGCCTCCTTTGGGCGTGTACCTCCACGCCAGTACACGTGTACCGACTCTCTGGATGTTTCTCATCGTCCCGACGCGAATTTCCGTGTCAAATATGCGTCTTCTCTTGGCTCGTGAACGCTCTGGAAAATTCATGCTCTTTAACACGAATCTCGAGTCGCGTCGGTTCCTGTACAGGAGTTCTATGACTGTGCCGTAGACTGATTTTTGTCCTATTCGTCTACCTCTGGTGACCTTGGACAGGAGCCCCGGGTACAACTTTCCGTACCTCGTGAGTCTCCAACGCGCGTTTGTGTAAGAAGAACCCAGTGAAGGTGTAGACAAACTCGTACTCATGTAATACGCAAACTTAAAAAATACGCACACACTCTAGGTAACCAAGATGAAAGAATTCTTTGAAAAAGTCTCCCCAATTTTTTCAAAGTATCAAAATGAAAAGAATGTCGAGTTTGAATTTCGCCTTGGAAAAATAAATCGAGGAACGTTCGACACGAACATTGGACAAGAAACTTTTGAAAAGATTCTTCGAGGTCTCCACAAGTACACTGGCTGGGAAAATGTCTCGAAGAAATCCGACACTGCGTATTACAAGGATGAGATTCGGTTATTAATCGACGACGAGACTGAAGAGTCTACCCAGGTGACGAAACACAAGATTGGCACCGTGGACCATTCCCTCTCGGGGCAACCCCTTGACGTGCGTTTTGCAGTCGCGACCGAAAAGCCCTGCAAAAAAGAGGTCGAAGAGTACACAAAGGCTCGCAAGAGGTCTCGTACGTCATTCGTTCGCAAGAATCTTTCGATTGACATGACGGTTGTTTCTGGAGACTCGGACGACTGGGACGCCGAGGAGGACCTCTCATACCAGATTGAATTTGAAATCATAGATCCGACAAAGGTCAGGGACGTCGACACATTGTACAACATTGTCTACAAGGTTCAAGATGTTTTAGCCTTGGGTCCCCTCATGAAATAATTGAAGTCTTTGTTACTCTTCCCAACTTTGTCAATATAGTTGTAAACATTTTCATTTGTTCTAAGTTTTTTGGAAAGCATTCGAATCATTGTACAAATTTCTTCTTTCGTGGCTGATTCAGGAACTTTTCCTTTGAGTTCCTCGGCAAACTTGACGAGCGTCTCCCTTGGGTACGAAGAACACTTGCGTCCTCCGAGTCTGAAATTCTTGTTGGTGTTTCCTGACATGAGTCGTGGGGGCTTCACGGGCTTCGCAGGCTTGTGTTCTTTAATTAGGGCACACAAGACTGGTTTCGTGAGTTTGGATGGCAAGGGAATCTTGAGGCGGTGCGCAATGTCCACGAGCGCCACCTTGGTGTACCTGAGACACTGTCTCGAGTTAATCATGAATCCAGATTTGTTATTCGTGCGAAGTTTGAGGTTGAGAACAACCTTCTTGTTTGCAACATTTACCGGGCGATTGTTTGTGTTGTGACCAATTCCAAAAAGTTTGCGAACATTTGCTGGAACCTTGACTCCAGCTTTTCTGTAAGCGTTTTCCACCTTGTTCTGAGAGTACTTGATGCTCTTGGGAATTGTGTAACAGCACGGTTGTCCCTGTGGGTTTGGTTTGATGTAGCACCCTGGTATCCCACACTTGCCTTCGTAGCTATACGGATCCGGCCTGCGGTCCATGGGACACGTGGTTCCTCTGCGAGTCACATTGGGTGCGGGCATGTTGTTGAGTCTCCGAGCAATCTTTGTGTTTTTGGGAGAACCAATGTTTGTGTTTTGGTTGGCGTTTCCAGAAATTTCTAAAAAGTCAAAAGTTTTCAAAACATTGAAAAACTGTTTGAGAAGTTTGTAGGCTTCTTCAACATCTGTTGTTCCCTTGATTTGAACAATTCCACTGTTGGCAATTGTCGCCGAAAACTTTTTTCCAAAGTTGAGGTACAAGAGTTTTCTCTTTGCGTTCCACTTGGCCACGACCACTTCACCCTTGAACGAAGACTCGATCGCCTCGGCGAACATGTCATAAATGAGACTCGTCTTGAGTCGAAATCCAATCTTGAACTCTGCCACAACATTGTTAAACTTTATTTCAGAGTTTGGAGAAATAGTGTAATAGTTTTCCGAAAAGAATTTCAAAAGTTTCTTGGGTTCGACAGAGTGTCCCCCAGAAAACCTCACCTTTCCAGACTTGAAGTACGAGAGACTCGCACCACCTGAACCCATCTTTATCTTGAAATCGGCGCTCGCTAGTTTTTTGTTTGTTGCATTCCCAGACATTCCATACTCTTTCGTGTACTTGAGGGCCGTCTGAAACTTTCCGAACCGACTCGAAAACTCTGTGACTTTGATGTCATTTCTGTTTGCGAGACCATTGTCCTCGACCTTTTTGACAATCGAAGGAATGTTAATCTCGTGACCGACGTCGACGACCGCGTTATAAAGACCAAAGACAAGAGGTGAAATTTTGAGTTCAATGTTTGAAAGTTTTTCCTTTCTCTTTTCAAAGGCCCTCTTGAATTGTTGAACGTAGCCATTGGCGGCTGCGGCTCCCACGGTGTTTCGTAGGTACCCTTTGAATTTTTCACGCGGTATCTGAACATTAGGACTGTTCACACTTATGATTTGGAGGAGGGCCTTTACCTTTTCTTTGCTGGTGGTGTTCATATTGTACCAGAGTATTATTTTTTAGTGGTCGGCATCCGCCCCCAGCGTACGTTCCGGGAGAATGTCGACACCGAATATGAAGTTGGTGGAGATGACCTGGCCGTTCCACGTCTTGTCAGCTTTACGCACCTCGAGATTCTTTGAACTGAAAGGACCTGCATACATGTCTGGGTTGAACTTGACCTTTCCAAGATTGTTTTCCATGCAGTGCTGATTGAACATTGCGACAAAGTTCGTCTGGGGACAAAAACACTCTGGACCGTAGCGCAGTTTCTCGGACGCCAAAAAGTGCTGGAGCGTGTTTGTCACCATCGCAACCTGATTCTGGATAGTCTTGAAGTACTTGGGGACCACGTTCCAGATGTCTTGCTCGGCGTGCTTCTGTGCGTATTCGAGGTATGCGCGAACGCACTTGAGGTGAATCGCAGGCAGCTCCTTGTCGAGCTTTTCGTCGAGAAGTGGATCCGCATCCATGACTTGCTTTCCAAAGTTCCAGGTGAGAATACGACGCAGGACACTCCCAGAGTTGTCCTTCCAGTTGGGAACTTCATTACCTGCAAGGATTCCAGGCGCCTTCCACTCAATGGACTGTGCCTTCTTGTACTTGCACGCGAGAGAAATGTCCTCACCAGACACGAGAGACTGAAACTCCGCCTGTTCGAGGCACAAGTCACCTTTGACTTCTGGTGCGATGAACATGAAGCCGTCGTGAATCGAAGACAACCCAAACTTGCGCTCGACGTTGTTTGAAAGTGTCCTCACGTCCTCAGACTCGTAAAACTTTTTGAAAACCTTGGTGATGATGGTCGACTTACCAGACTTGGCAATACCCTTGAGAAACGGAATGACTTGCCACTTGTCAATCTCACCAACATCAAAGCACAGCTTGCCGCCCATGACGTACATCCACTTGCTCACTTCTTTGTCAAACTGTTGGTAATCGAGAATGTTTTGAAAATGAGGAGTCGGAATGTCCCACCAGCTTTCGACGTGCATGAATGGATTGAAATTCTTGTCAAAGTACTTGGAACTCGCGATGGTCGGATCGAGGCACTGAAACTCGTGAGAGTCATAGGGGTAAAACCTGCAAATGTACTGACCCTTTTTGGTGCACCACTCCTTGCCGACAAAGAGTCCGTTGTTGTACGACCAGACGTGGCGATTCTTTTTGATTTCGGGAAACTGAATATCCTTGGAATTTTGGAGAAACTTGATGGCTTCACCGGCGTTGTTTCCCCTCGCAGTCAGATTCTTCCAGACATCGTACCTGGTCTCCTTTTGTGCGTACGAGTACACAAACTCTTCGACAGTCATCACGGGCTTCCAGGCCTTGGTGTGGTACCCGTCAACGGTGACAATCTGCTTGCAGCACTGCTCTTTGTATTTTCTGAAATTTTTCGTGTACGTCTCGTTGAGAAGTGCGAGTAAGAGCCCCTGGAACGGGGAAAGGTCTTCGATACTCATGGTCGAACACCTGAACAGGCTGTTGTTTGCCTCGGGGTCAACACACACCAGAGTCGGATGATTGATTCGCTCGTATTGACGCGCGTAGCGAAACACAGTCTCGTAAGCGTCGTCAGACATATCAATCAGACGGTTTATTCTGGTCATGATTTTGAAGTCATTTCCGTTAATGTCCTGGGTCTCCTCCTCGGCAATCCCAAGGGAGACTGCACGGTGAAACATCTCACACAGGGCACGCTGCTTGCGACGGTGCTGGTCGCCGACACGTTCCATGTCGAGCTCACGAGGGAGCCCGCAGGAATCAAGTTCGTCGATGCTGTAAAATTGCTTGAACCCATTTGTAATTGGGATCCAACGGTCGCCCTTACAATTGAGACACCAGCTCGTTTCCAGCTGAGAAATAAACTCGGTAAGCTTTTCCTTGTCAAAAGTTTGAACCTGATTTTTCAGGAGCTCAAGACGCGACTCATCGTGATTACCGTTTTGCTCGATGTAATGCACAGGAGTCGCCATCTCTCTTAGTTGTAATAGTAGTCACGATTTTTTTTAACTGGTTTTACTCCTTCGAGAGCTTGCTTAGCATTTTCACGAGAATTTTATTTTGCATCTCCATGTGCTTCGCGATGGTGACGAGCGCCGTGGCAACCGTCTGTCCATCCTCCGTGGCGAGGAAAGGCTCCAGGGCCGCCCCTAGGTCAAAACCCATCTCCTCCTCCTCGTCATAGTCCATGTCCTCCTCCTCGCCCATCTCCTCCATCTCAATGTCGTCAGTCTCATCTTCCTCAGGAGCGGGTGCGAGTTCTTTCTTCGGGGCCATTTACGTGTACCGAGAAAAATCTGTCCGCTCCCTGACGCGGCGCGGGTGAGCAGGGTCCAGGCTCTGAAAATAAAATGTTGGCGTATAGTAAAATGGCTGGAGGACTCATGCAATTGGTTGCCTATGGCGCTCAGGACGTCTACCTTACTGGTAATCCCAAAGTAACCTTTTTCCAGGCCGTCTACAAGCGCCACACGAACTTTGCGATGGAGAACATCCAGCAGACCGTCAACGGTTCCGCCACGAGCTCTGGTCGTGTCTCCGTGACCGTCGCACGTAACGGCGACCTTATTGGCCAGATGTACATCGACCTCCAGTCCCAGAGCTGCAACACCTTCTCAGGCCCGTCCACGACCATCTTTGATGGCTGCTGGCTCGCTGAGCGCTCCATCCTCGACATTGAGCTTTCCATCGGCGGTCAGCGCATTGACAAGCACTACCAGCGCTGGTGGCGCCTGTACTCGGAGCTCTACATGGATGACTCCAAGAAGGCCAACTACGCTCAGCTCACGTCCAACCCGACTGGTGAGGCCTACGCCGCATCCGGCACCAACGGCGCCGCCTCTGGCCAGGTTATCCTCCCGCTCCTCTTCTTCTTCAACAGGAACCCGGGTCTCTACCTTCCCCTCATCGCCCTCCAGTACCACGAGGTTCGTCTCGACTTCGACCTTTCCCCGGAGTACAGCACGTGCTTCACCTCCACGTTCAATGTGTGGGGTAACTACGTGTACCTCGACACGGAGGAGCGTCGCCGCTTCGCCCAGAAGGGTCACGAGTACCTCATCGAGCAGGTTCAGCACACGGGCACGGACTCGCTCAACCTTTCCACCCCGACCACGTCCGGTGCCGGTGCCCAGATCCGTCTCTCCTACAACCACCCGGTCAAGGAGCTCATCTGGTGCCTCACCAACCAGGCCAACTACACCGGCAAGCAGCTCTGGGACTTCACCTCCAACGCCGGTACCGCCAACACCACGCTCCTCACGCTCAACACGTCCAACGTCGTCCACGGGTCTTTCGCTGTCGGTGGGTACCCAGGTATCGCGTACGCCAACGCTTTCAACACCGTGTCTTCTTCCAACACGTTTGTTGTTAGCGCACTCAACGACGTCGGTGTTCCCCAGCTCGTCACGCTCAGCAATCCGCCGGCTCTTAACGTTCCGTTTGCTCCCCAGCTTGGCGTCTCCTGGGTCGAGGACGGAAACCCCACCCCCACCTCCGCGTCGGCTGCACGTGGCCAGGCTGTCGGTCCTCTTGCTTCTTTCCGTGTTATTCTCAACGGTCAGGACCGCTTCAAGGACCAGTCCGGCAAGTACTTCAACCATCTTCAGCCCTTCTGGCACCACACCGGCAACCCGTACCCGGGTATCTACTGCTACTCGTTCGCCCTCAAGCCCGAGGAGCACCAGCCAACCGGTACGTGCAACTTCTCCCGTATCGACAACGCCCAGGTCGATGTTCGTGTCAAGGCTGGCATTGTCTCTACCAACGCCGCCAACACCCTCGAGATGTGGGCTGTCAACTACAACGTTCTCCGCATTCAGTCCGGTATGGGCGGTCTCGCATTCTCCAATTAAATAGCCGAGTATCCGTCAAAAAGTCTTACGTGGTTCAAACCACAAATAATAAAAAGACCTTCTTTTTATTATTTGTAAATGGTACAGGAATGAGTATCAACAACACCGGAGGGTACTACTCACAATTTGGCAATATGAACAGTGGCACAGGCGGCCCGGGCGTCACTGGCGCCACGGGACCGACGGGTGCTACAGGCGTTGCAGGTACCCCTGGAGGAGCCACGGGAGCTTCCGGTGTTATTGGCGCGACAGGTTCTTTGGGTGCTACCGGTTCTTCGGGCGTCACTGGCGCCACGGGAGCTTCGGGTATCACTGGTGCAACAGGTTCTTTGGGTGCTACAGGTTCTTCGGGCGTCACAGGCGCCACGGGAGCTTCGGGTATCACAGGCGCCACAGGCGCTTCAGGAATTGCAGGAGCTACAGGTGCGACTGGAGCGGGTTCAACAGGCGCTTCGGGTATCACAGGCGCCACAGGCGCTTCAGGAATTACAGGAGCTACAGGTGCGACTGGTGCTTCAGGTATTACTGGTTCTACAGGAGCCACAGGCGCTTCAGGGGTCGTCGGTGCCACAGGCGCTTCAGGGGTCGCTGGTTCCACAGGAGCTTCAGGGGTCGCTGGTTCCACAGGCGCTTCTGGAGTTGCTGGTTCCACAGGAGCTTCGGGAGTCGTCGGTGCTACAGGCGCTTCTGGAGTTGCCGGTTCTACAGGCGCTTCTGGAGTTGCCGGTTCTACAGGCGCTTCAGGGGTCGTCGGTGCTACAGGCGCTTCAGGGGTCGTCGGTGCTACAGGCTCCACAGGCGCCACGGGTGCTTCAGGAATTGAAGGAGCCACGGGTGCTTCTGGTATCGAAGGAGCCACTGGCGCTTCGGGCGTGACTGGCGCCACAGGCGCTTCAGGAATTGAAGGAGCCACGGGTGCTTCTGGTATCGAAGGAGCCACAGGTGCTTCTGGCTCTACTGGCGCCACAGGCGCTTCAGGAATTGAAGGAGCCACAGGTGCTTCTGGTATCGAAGGAGCAACGGGTGCTTCTGGCTCTACTGGCGCTACAGGCGCTTCAGGGGTCGCTGGTGCTACAGGCGCTTCAGGGGTCGCTGGTGCTACAGGCGCTTCTGGCATCCAAGGTGCAACGGGTGCGGGCGCCACAGGCGCTTCGGGACTTGTAGGTGCTACTGGTCCGAGTGGTGTATCGGCAACCAATCCAGCGGACTACGGTTCGTATCAGGTGACTGCTAGAAGCACATTAGGAGACTACACGTTAACTAAATTGACCGGAACTTTATCGGTATCTAGTTCAATTTATGTAACGTTGTTAGCCAACACGACGTATGAGTTACGAGCTTCTTTATCAATTCGCTGCGAATACTCGGTGTTCGGCTGGTTTACAGACGCCGATGCTCAAATAGGTCTAGCAGGAGACTCATTCTCAGCCAACTCTATCGATCCGGGTGTGACAGTACCTGCTTTTGCAGTGTATACCCCGTCGGTTAACACGAGAGTTAAATTATCTCTGACGGCTCTCCTTAATTATACACAAACCGACACTGGGTACGGTGAAGTCAGTATTGTCCAGCTTACAGCACAGGGTCCTACGGGTGCTTCGGGTATCACAGGTTCCACAGGTGCTACAGGCGCTTCTGGTATCACTGGTGCAACTGGCGCTTCGGGAATTGAAGGAGCCACGGGCGCTTCAGGTGCGACGGGTTCTACAGGCGCTTCTGGTATCACTGGCGCTACTGGCGCTTCGGGAATTGAAGGAGCTACAGGAGCCTCTGGAGCTACAGGCGCTACGGGCGCTTCTGGTATAGAAGGAGCTACGGGCGCTTCAGGTATCGAAGGAGCTACAGGAGCCTCTGGAGCTACAGGCGCTACGGGCGCTTCTGGTATCGAAGGAGCCACAGGCGCTTCTGGTATCGAAGGAGCCACAGGCGCCTCTGGTGTGTCTGGCGCTACGGGCGCGTCTGGTATCGAAGGAGCTACTGGCGCTTCAGGAATTGAAGGAGCCACGGGCGCCTCCGGTGTGACTGGCGCTACGGGCGCTTCAGGAATTGAGGGAGCCACGGGCGCTTCTGGTATCGAAGGAGCTACTGGCGCTTCTGGTGTGACTGGCGCTACGGGCGCTTCTGGTATCGAAGGAGCCACAGGCGCTTCAGGAATTGAGGGAGCCACGGGCGCCTCTGGTGTGACTGGCGCTACTGGTGCTTCTGGTATCGAAGGAGCTACAGGCGCTTCTGGCATCCAAGGTGCAACGGGTGCTTCTGGTATCACTGGCGCTACTGGCGCTTCTGGTATCGAAGGAGCTACAGGCGCTTCAGGAATTGAAGGAGCCACGGGTGCTTCTGGTATCACTGGCGCTACTGGCGCTTCTGGTATCGAAGGAGCCACAGGCGCTTCTGGTATCGAAGGAGCTACGGGTGCTTCGGGCGTCACTGGCGCTACTGGCGCTTCTGGTATCGAAGGAGCCACAGGCGCTTCGGGAATTGAGGGAGCTACTGGCGCCTCTGGTATCCAAGGCGCTACGGGCGCTTCTGGTATCGAAGGAGCTACAGGCGCTTCGGGAATTGAGGGAGCTACAGGCGCTTCGGGAATTGAGGGAGCTACTGGCGCCTCTGGTATCCAAGGCGCTACTGGTGCTTCTGGTATCGAAGGAGCCACAGGCGCTTCTGGTATCCAAGGCGCTACGGGCGCTTCAGGAATTGAAGGAGCTACTGGCGCTTCAGGAATTGAGGGAGCCACAGGCGCCTCTGGTATCACTGGCGCTACTGGCGCTTCTGGAATTGAGGGAGCCACAGGCGCCTCTGGTATCCAAGGCGCTACTGGCGCTTCTGGTATCGAAGGCGCTACTGGCGCTTCTGGTATCGAAGGCGCTACTGGCGCTTCTGGTATCACTGGTGCCACGGGCGCTTCTGGTATCGAAGGAGCCACAGGCGCCTCTGGTATCCAA
>Ga0214921_10005084_pt1 | contig 18831 bp, 20 predicted proteins | sample LL1505_MetaG_FD_177992 | JGI IMG/M metagenome (GOLD analysis project Ga0214921, IMG submission 177992) | Freshwater microbial communities from Lake Lanier, Atlanta, Georgia, United States - LL-1505 | ecosystem: Environmental > Aquatic > Freshwater > Lake | place: USA: Georgia | collected... | reverse complement strand
GCCGCGAAGGGCGGTTTCGGCGGCGAGCTGGACCGGGGCTTGGGCTAGACCCATTCGGGCCGCGCGGCCTCGCACCTGATCGAGGGCCTCTTCGCCCGAAATATAGGCGCAGCGCGCGCCATTGACGGCGGCTTGGGCGCAGACCTGAAGCAGCAGGGTTGACTTGCCGACGCCGGGATCGCCGCTGAGCAAGAGGGCCGAACCGCGCACGACGCCGCCGCCGCAGACCCGGTCAAACTCATCAACCCCGGTCATGATCCGAGGCGGGGGGATGGTTTGGGTTTCGAGGGTCTCAAAGGCGAGGCCGCGCATCTTGGTTGCGCGACTGGGGGCGAGGGCACCGGGCGGGCGGCTCTGGATCTCTTCGACCAGACAGTTCCAGCCATTGCAAGCCGGGCACTGGCCCGCCCATTTGGACTGAACCGAGCCGCAGCTTTGACAGACATAGGTGGCACCGTCGCGGGCCATGGGGTCTCCGAAAGAGACGAATCACTGCGATCGTCGGACGGACTTTACGCCTTTGCGCCCAGATATGTCCGCTGAAGACGCGGGGCGAGGCGAACGAGACATTCATAGGCGATGGTGCCGCTGGCGCTGGCGGCGTCATCGAGCGCAACATGGTCGCCCAGCAGTTCCACGCGGTCGCCCGGTGCGACCACAAGGTCATGGTTGATCTCTATCGCCGTCATATCCATGGAGAGCCGCCCGAGGACCTTGCGATAGGCCCCGCCAAGCCAGACCTGCCCCGCCTTGCCAAAGGATCGCAGAACGCCGTCGGCATATCCCGCCGCAATGATCGCTGCCCGGGTCGGTCGGTCGGCGGTGAAGGTCGCGCCATAGCCAATAGTCTCGCCGGGTCGAACTTCGCGGATCTGCAGGATCGGCGCGGTCAGGTGAGCGACGGGCCTTAAGGAAGGATGGGACACCCCAAAGGGCCCGCCGCCATAAAGGCTGATGCCGGGTCGGACCAGATCGAACAGATAGTCTTGTCCTAAGAACACCCCGGCGGAGTTGGCGAGGCTGGCGCGCGCCTCTGGGAACAGGCTGCGGGCCTCTTGGAACCTTGCCAGTTGGGCGGCGTTGGCCGGGTGGGCCGGTTCGCTGGCGCAGGCTAGGTGGCTCATGACGAGGTCTATGGACAGGCCACGCAGGCCGTCAAAGGATTGAACCAACGCCTTGGCCTCTTCCACACGAAGGCCTAGCCGGTTCATGCCCGTATCGATCTGGAGGGCTGCCCTTAAACCGCCTTTGACGCTGCGGCCATGGCTACTCCATTCTGAGACTTGGGCGGCGCTATTGAGCACCGGCGTTAGGTCGCAGGCCAGTAACCTTGGGGCGGAACCGGACGGCGCGCCATCGAGGACATAGATCGTTGCCGGACGTTCTGGCCCCAGCGCCGTGCGCAGGGTTTCCCCCTCGCTGATCCGCGCGACAAAAAACGCCCGCGCCCCTTCGGCCCACAGCCGCGACGAGACCTGCGCGGCCCCCAGCCCATAGGCATCGGCCTTCACCACGGGCGCGATCTGTAAGCCCTGCGCCTGGTGCCTTAGGGCCGCGTAATTATGGGCCAGCGCGCCAAGATCAATGGTTAGATGGCCGTGGAAGGGATCAAGGGACATAGGGTCTGGGGCTTTAGGATGACGGTTTTTCAGCCCTAACGTGGTTCGCGGTCAGATGCGAGGGGAAGGAAAAACAAGACCCCCTACGTCGCTTCGCGCCACTTCCCCCAGAGGGAGAAGATCAAAATAAAGCAAATCTTCCCCCTCTGGGGGAAGTACCGGCGAAGCCGGGGTAGGGGGTCTTGTTTTAAGAAAACAAACAAGGCCCTCACCCAACCCTCTCCCACAGAGAGAGGGCTAAGAACTTCAAAGCCCTCGCCCCCTTGGGGGAGAGGGTTGGGTGAGGGGGATGACACCCACTGCCCCTCATTCCCCATCCCAAACCCGTCGAAGGACGAAAATGAAACTATAGTTTCCGACCTAAATATTTCTCTACCTCTCGGCGTTCCCATTCCGCATTAAGTATTGGAGACCGCGACCATACGGAAAGGCCGTGTATCGTTAGGCCCAATCCCCATCCAAGGGCAGGAAATATCGCCCAGATGAAATGCCGATATGTTGCTAGGTTCACGATAAATAGAAGGCTTATGACCAAAATATATTGACTAAGATGCCAGTAGAATCCTCTCATTTTTCGAACATGAGCAAAGGCAAGCCGCTCGGCATGATCTCTCTTGTTGCTTACGGGGGGTGCGGGCACGTCGGCGTCCATGTCTGGCTCCTGAAGTTGATTGAGGTCAATTTCGAAAACCGCAGCGAGTGTCTTCAGAGTTTCGAGGCTGGCGGGCTGGCCCCGTTCGAGCCGTTGGATCGTCCGCGAACTTAAGCCGCTGATATCCGACAACTGTTCCTGGGACCAACCGCGTTGCAGTCTAAGTTTCTGAATCAACATCATGCTTCCTTTCGAATGACCCTGATCTAGCCAATGGAAGGGGCCCGCAACACGTCAAGAACCGGACAGTCGCACGACATTAGGCTGACTTTGGACTGTAATCGATGGAAAATGCGCTGTTTCCCCGTCCTTCGACAAGCTCAGGATGAGGTTGCACCTCGAACGAACAGGTGGTGTGAAGGGGGTCTTTCTTTAAGACTAAACAAACAAGGCCCTCACCCAACCCTCTCCCTCAGGGAGAGGGCTAAGAATGATAAAGCCCTCGCCCCCTTGGGGGAGAGGGTTGGGTGAGGGGGATGACATCCACTCCCCTCACATTCATCCTCATCCTGAGCCCGTCGAAGGACGAGGATGCACCTCGAACGATCATGCGCAGTGAAAGGGTCTGGGTCCCCGCCTTCGCGGGAAACACGGGTGTGTTACCGAACCTCGTATCTGCCGTCGCGGGCGAGGTTGCCGAACTTGGTCAGGTCGGCGTTGAAGCTGAGCTTGACCGTGCCGATGGGGCCGTGGCGCTGTTTGCCGATGATGACCTCAGCCAGGTTGTTGATCTGGTCCAGTTCCTCTTGCCAGCTCAAATGTTCGGGCGTGCCCGTGCGCGGCTCGGAGCGGCTGAGATAGTAGGACTCGCGATAGACGAACATGACGGCGTCGGCGTCCTGCTCGATCGAGCCGGATTCGCGAAGGTCGGAAAGCTGCGGGCGCTTATCTTCGCGCTGTTCGACCTGACGTGAGAGCTGCGATAGGGCTATGACCGGAACGCCAAGCTCTTTGGCCAAGGATTTCAGGCCCATAGTGATCTGACTGACCTCTTGCACCCGGCCATCGGCTCTGGTGCCTTCGCCCGCGGTGACCAGTTGTAGATAGTCAACAATGACCAGGTCGAGGCCGTGCTGACGTTTCAGGCGCCGCGCGCGGGCGGTCAGCTTCGAGATCGATAGGCCGCCGGTGGCGTCGATGAACAGCGGGGCCTCTTGGATCTCGATGGCCGCGTCGCGGATACGGCCAAATTCAGAGGCATCAATTTCGCCCTTGCGCAGCCGGTCGGACGAGACGCCAGAAGCATCGGCCAACAGACGCATAGCTAACTGTTCGGCCGACATTTCGAGCGAGAAGAAGGCCACAACCCCGCCATTGACGGTCTTGCGGCTGCCGTCCGGTTGCGGCTCCCACGCATAGGCCTTGGCGACGTTGAAGGCGATGTTGGTGGCCAGCGCGGTCTTACCCATCGAGGGGCGACCGGCGAGGATCAAAAGGTCGGAGGGGTGAAGACCGCCGAGCTGCTTGTCCAGATCCATCAGGCCGGTGGAAACGCCCGCCAGTCCGCCGTCACGGCCATAGGCCTCTGCCGCCATCTCGACGGCCCCGCGCAGGGCATTGGCGAAATCGACAAAGCCGGTTGAGGTCGTGCCAGTCTCGGCCAGCGTATAGAGCTGAGCCTCGGCCGCCTCAATATGGTCGCGGGCGGTGCGGTCGCCATCATTGGCGGCGGCGGCAATGTCCCCGCCAATACGGATCAGGTCGCGGCGCAGGGCCAGATCATAGACCACGCGGGCATAGTCGGGCGCATTGGCGGCAGGAGGCGCGCGATCCACCAGATCGGCGAGGTAGCGCAGGCCGCCCAGTTCTTCAAAGGCCGGTTCGCGCTTGAACCGCTCCATCAGAACGATGGGCTCGGCCAACATGCCCTTGCGGATATGTTCCTCGATGGCGGCAAAGAGGCGCTGGTGGAAGGGCTCAAAGAAGTGCCGCGCCTGCAAAAGGTCGCTTAGGCGCTCATAGGCCGCATTGTCATAGAGCAGCGCGCCGAGCAGGGCCTGTTCGGCCTCGATATTGGCGGGCACGTGGGCGGGCCGGACGTCGTCGGACTGGGCGCTGCGCAGATCAAGGGCGGGAACGATGTTCATGCTTAACCATAGCCCAACCCTTAGGGCGGGCAGCCCCCATTTTCAGCGTGTCCACAGCCTTGATCGGTCTGTGGATAACCTTGGCTTGGCCTTGTCGGTAGAGCAAAGAAAAACGGCGCGAAGGTTGCCCCTCGCGCCGTCTTTAAGACTGACTAAAACCCGAGGGTCTTAGTAGAAGTCGCGGTCGTCACCAGCAGAGCCAGCGCCGCCCTCGGCCATGTCAGAAGCGGCTTCCGCCGCTGCGGCACGATCTTCTTCCAACTGAGCTTCAACAACGTTTTCGCCGCGGGCTTGACGTTCAGCCTCGTCTTCCGAGCGGGCGATGTTGATCTTGATGGTGATCAGCACTTCGGCGTGAAGGCGGACCTTCACCTCGTGCAGACCCAAGGCCTTGATGGGCTTGTCGAGCACGACCATGGCGCGTTCGATCTTGCCACCAGCGGCGACAACAGCGTCAGCAACGTCACGGCCTGTGACCGAACCGTAAAGCTGTCCGGTTTCGCCGGCCTGACGGATCATCGCATAGATGGTGCCATCGAGCGCAGCGCCATTGGCTTCAGCGGCTTCACGGGTCTGTTGGTTACGAACTTCAAGGGCGGCGCGTTGAACGTCGAACACCTTGAGGTTTGCGGAGGTCGCGCGCAGGGCCTTGGAGCGGGGCAGCAGGAAGTTACGGGCATAGCCGTCCTTCACCGTAACCACGTCGCCGAGGGTGCCGAGGCGTTCAACCCGTTCGAGCAGGATAACTTTCATGGGGTTTGCTCCTTACTTCACGACGTAGGGGAGCAGAGCCAGGAAGCGGGCGCGCTTGATGGCCTTGGCCAGTTCGCGTTGCTTCTTAGCCGACACCGCAGTGATGCGCGACGGTACGATCTTGCCACGCTCAGAGATGTAGCGTTGCAGGAGCTTGACGTCCTTATAGTCGATCTTCTGTGCGCCAGCGCCCGAGAACGGGCAAACCTTACGGCGGCGGAAGAAGGGGCGGCGGGCCCCGCCAGCGGCGGATTCCGGAGCGGTCGTATCGGTCATGACCCTCTGTCCTTAAACTTGATTGTCGTCAAAGCGCGGGCGATCGCCGCGCTCGGGCCGGTCGCCACGGTCTGGGCGATCACCACGCTCGGGCCGGTCGCCGCGATCGCGACGCGCCAGCACAGGCGACAGTTCCAGGTCCAGCTCTTCGACGCGGATGGTCATGAAGCGCAGCACATCTTCGTTGATCGAAAGCTGGCGCTCCATTTCCTTAACCGCCGCCGAGGGGGCGTCGATGGCCAGAAGGGAATAGTGACCCTTGCGGTTCTTTTTCACCCGATAGGTGAGGTTGCGCAGACCCCAATATTCGATCTTGGCAACGGTACCGCCGCCTTCTTCGATCAAGGTTTTCAGGGTTTCGTTTAGCGCTTCGGCCTGTTGCGGCGAGATATCCTGCCGCGAAATGACCACATGTTCGTAAAAAGCCATAGGCATCCTTCTTCCATAAGAAAGACGGCGTTTCTGGCGGCGGAAGATCCGACAGCAACGATGGCTCTTGGCGCGGCGTCCGGGCGTCATTGCCCTGGATCAAAAAAACTCCGCGAAAGACCGTCTTTCAACAAGCCGCGGTGTTTACGCTCTATGGGCGGGAAAGGCAAGGGGTGGGGGGGGGAGCGGGTCCGTCGCGATCTTGGCAACCATGATAGCGGTGCTTATCACGTCGCAAAGGCGCATCTTCCCGTTGGGGTCTTTAGGTGGGGGTTACCCCTTCATGCAATACGAGCACAAGCCAGTGTCTTTGTATCGCGGGCCCAATGCATTCATGAACGCAATTGCATCAGCAGCGACGGGGTAACCCGTTGCAGGGAAAGCGGGCTTCCAATACGTCGGACCTGTGCCCTTGTCCTGATTTACCATCCCACGGCCGTCGCGGCAAAACTTGCAATCACCCGTGTGAACACGAGCGCGACCGCTTGGGGGGATGACTTTGACAAAAAAACTCATGACGCAATTATAAATGATCTTTGGGTGTTAAGCCAGTTTAATCTACTAAACATACTTAAAAATGAAACCCCGCCTAGGGTTGTGAGATTTGGGGCTAGCGAAAACAGCCTCATTCAGCGGCCTAGTCCTTCGGCTCGAAACGATCAAAACCGTAGGCTCGCTCAACAATCCCAATTCGAACATTATAATGCGAATACCAGCGGTCTTTGCCTAGATGCTGGGCTTCAATGTGATCGACGGCGGCTTTCCATTTCAAAATGCTGGCCTCATCTCGCCAGAAAGAATTGGTGATGCCAAAACCGTTGGAATCACGAGCGCTTTCAACGCCCAAAAACCCGTCCTGTTGCGCCGCAAGGGCCACCATCTTTGAGGCCATGTCATCATAGCCTTGGTCATCGCTCGTCCGGGTAGAAGAAAACGCGACGACGTAATACGGCGGGGACGCAAGTGGGGGTTTCATCATTGGTTATCCTGATTTTTACCAACTTTGAGGGGGCACTAATAGGAATGCAATCCCTTTAGTCTGACCTTTGCAGGTCTAGAATTCATGCGTACGGGTTCGTCGGGTGGTGATTGCCCCTAAAATTTTGAACTGGCTCACCGGTTCGTCGCTTTGAACCCTATCGTCAGGCGCAGGACAATTGCACCCCATCTTGCCGCCTTCGCGCAATTGACCTAACCCTGCGCGTAACATTTGCAGTTTAGGAGCCCGTCTAATGGGTCTCGCTTTCCTTTTTCCCGGACAGGGCAGTCAAGCGGTTGGCATGGGTGGGGCGCTCTATGAGGCCTTTGCCAGTGCGCGCGAAGTGTTTCAGGAGGTCGATGAGGCCTTGGGGCAAAAGCTCTATGGGCTGATGAGCCAGGGTCCCGAAGAGGACCTGACCCTGACCGAGAATGCTCAGCCCGCCCTGATGGCCGTCAGTGTCGCGGTCACGCGGGTGCTGGAGGCCGAGTTCGGCGTCTCGGTCTCGCAGGCCAGCTTTATTGCGGGGCACAGCTTGGGTGAATATTCGGCGCTGGCAGCGGCGGGGGCGATCACCTTGGCCGATACGGCGCGCCTGTTGAAGCTGCGCGGTCAGGCCATGCAGCGTGCGGTGCCGGTCGGGGCAGGGGCCATGGCCTCGCTGATCGGCCCCAAGACCGATGTGGCGCTGGCCGAAGCGGCGGCGGCGGTCGGTGCCGAGGTCGGGGTCTGCGTCGTGGCCAATGATAATAACCAAGGCAATGTGGTGATCAGCGGCGACAAGGCCGCCGTCGACAAGGCCATCGAGGCGGCCAAGGCGCTGGGGGCGCGGGCCATTCCGCTGAACGTCTCCGCCCCTTTCCATTGCCCCCTGATGCAGCCTGCCGCCGACGAGATGGCGCAGGCCCTGGCCAGCACCCTGATCATCGCCCCGCGCGCGCCGCTGGTGGCCAATGTCACGGCCCGGCCGGTGCTGGACGCCGACGTGATCCGCAGCCTGCTGGTCGAGCAGGTGACGGGCCGCGTGCGCTGGCGCGAATCGGTGCTTTGGCTGGCCAATGAAGGCGGCGTTACCCGCTTTGCCGAGGCCGGGGCCGGAAAGGTCCTGTCGGGCATGGCCAAGCGTATTGCGCCGGACGTGGAAGCCACGCCCCTCAACACCCCCGCCGATCTGGAGGCCTTTGCCGCCTCCCTCAAGGGTTAAAGGACCAAGACTGATGTTTGATTTAACGGGAAAGACCGCGCTCGTGACGGGTGCCAGTGGCGGCATTGGCGGGGCCATTGCCCGCGCCCTCCATGCTCAAGGCGCTCATGTGGTGCTGTCCGGCACACGGCTGGCGGCGTTGGAGGCTCTGGCGGGCGAGTTGGGCGAGCGAACCTCGACTGTGACCTGCAATCTGGGTGATACGGCCGAGGTTGATGGGCTGGTGGCGAGGGCCGAAGAGGCCGCTGGTGCGCCGCTCGACATACTGATCGCCAATGCCGGCATTACCCGCGATGGCCTGTTGCTGCGCATGAAGGACGAGGACTGGGAAACGGTCATCAAGGTCAATCTGGAGGCCTATTTCCGGCTTAGCCGCGCCGCCCTCAAGGGCATGATGAAGCGCCGCTCTGGCCGGATCATTGGCATTACCAGCGTCGTCGGCGTGACCGGCAATCCGGGCCAGACCAACTATGCCGCCTCAAAGGCCGGAATGATCGGCTTTTCCAAGGCCTTGGCGCAGGAAGTGGGCAGCCGCAATGTCACCGTCAACTGCGTCGCGCCCGGCTTTATTGCTAGCCCGATGACCGATGATCTGAACGAGACGCAAAGGGCCGCGATCCTGACCAAGATCCCCTCTGGCCGTCTGGGAGAGGGCTCTGACGTGGCCGCCGCCTGCGTTTATCTGGCCAGCGACGCCGGTGGCTATGTCACCGGACAGACCCTGCACGTCAATGGCGGCATGGCGATGGTTTGATCCGAGCCACTTTCTAGGCGCAGACACGCTAGTCTCGCAAAAAAGAACGTGCTAGCGAGAGCCTGTGTCGGCCCACCATCGGTGGAATCGATTCAGTAATTTAGGTTTCACGACCGGGTGACCGTCTAGCGATCGTCGTTAGGGGCATTCGGACTCACCATCTAGACAAGGGATTCCAGCGTATGTCCGACATTCTCGAACGCGTCCGTAAGATCGTGATCGAGCATCTGGACGCCGATCCGGAGAAGGTCACGGAAAAGGCCAGCTTCATCGACGATCTTGGTGCAGACAGCCTCGACAATGTCGAGCTCGTCATGGCTTTCGAAGAAGAGTTCGACATCGAGATTCCCGATGACGCCGCAGAACATATTCAAACTGTGGGCGACGCCGTGAAGTTCATCAGCGAGCGCCTCGCGGCCTAAGCTGTCACGATCGATGACAGGTCGCCGCGCCGGGCCATGCCGGGCGCGGCGTCTTGACTCATAGTCGCCTCTAGTCCCGATTACGGGTGGCCAAGGCCGACTGACCCCGAAATGTCTGGGGCGTGCAAAGGATCAAAGTCATGCGTCGTGTCGTCATCACCGGTCTTGGGCTGGTTACGCCATTAGGGACTGGGGTTGATAATACCTGGTCGGCCCTACTAGCGGGACGCTCTGGCGCGGGCCGGATCTCTGCCTTTGATCCAACCGACTATGGCTGTCAGATCGCCTGCGAAGTACCTCGGGTCGATGGGCGCGGCGGCGGCGGCTTAGATATCGCCGGATCATTCGATCCCAACCTGACCATGTCCCTGCGCGACCAGCGCCGGGTCGATGATTTCATTCTCTATGCGATGGCTGCGGCGGATGAGGCCGTGATCGATTCCGGCTGGCATCCCCAGACCGAGGAAGACAGGTGCCGCACCGGTGTGATCATCGGCTCGGGCATCGGCGGTCTGAACACCATTGCCGAGACGGCGCTTGAGCTCGAGGCCAAGGGGCCGCGCAAGATCAGTCCCTTCTTTATCCCTTCGGCCCTGATCAATCTGGCCTCGGGTCAGGTCTCGATCCGTTACGGACTTAAGGGGCCAAACCATTCTGTCGTGACGGCCTGCGCTACGGGCGCTCACGCCATCGGTGATGCCATGCGCCTGATCCAGTGGGGCGATGCGGACGTCATGCTTGCGGGCGGCGCTGAGGCAGCCGTTTGCAAGATCGGTGTTGCGGGCTTTGTCGCTGCGCGGGCCATGAGCACCAATTTCAACGACCGCCCCCAGATGGCCTCCAGACCCTATGACAAGGACCGCGACGGCTTTGTGATGGGCGAGGGCGCGGGTGTTTTGGTGCTGGAAGAGTACGAGCACGCCATCGCGCGCGGTGCCAAGATCTATGCCGAGGTGGTCGGCTATGGCCTGTCGGGCGACGCTTATCACATCACGGCCCCGGCCAGTGACGGCGACGGCGGTTTCAGGGCCATGAACCTGTCGCTGGCCCGCGCGGGCATTGATCCCTCGCAGATCGATTATATCAACGCCCATGGCACCTCTACGCCTCTGGGCGATGAGATCGAGCTGGGCGCTGTGGAGCGGATGCTGGGCGCGTCGGTCTCAAAGGCCACCATGTCCTCGACCAAATCCTCCATTGGGCACCTGCTCGGTGCTGCGGGCGCGGTCGAAGCGGCCTTTACGGCTCTGGCCATTCGCGACCAGATCGCGCCACCGACGATCAATCTGGACAATCCATCCGTTGAGACCGCCATCGATCTGGTGCCGCACAAGGCCAAGAAAATGGAAATCAATGTTGCCCTGTCCAATAGCTTTGGCTTTGGCGGTACCAACGCCTCGCTCGTGTTTAAGCGGGTCCCATGACCTCGGCTGGCGAGCCATCGCCTCCTGATGCCTCGACCGGACAGCGGGTGACGCGTCCGCTCCTGATCATCGCCATCAGCGCGGCGATCAGCTTTGCCCTGCTAGTGAGCGTTGTCCTGATCTGGGGCCTTGCGACCTATAACATGCCCGGACCGGCATCGGCCAATGGTGCCGACCGGATCGTTGAGCTGTCTGAGGGGGCTAATCTTTCTGAGATTTCAGAGGTTCTGGCGCAAGACAAGGTGATCTCATCAGCGCCTGTCTTTGTTCTGGCCGCCAAGGCTACGGGCTCGGCCCGCCGCCTAAAGGCTGGCGAATATAGCTTCCCCTCCAAGGCCTCAATGGCGGTGTCATGGAGATGATCCGCAAGGGCAAGCGGGTGCGCCATCAGGTGACGATCCCAGAGGGTCTGCCCTCCGACATGGTCGTTGACGCCCTGATGAAGAATGATGTCCTGACGGGAACGGTTTCGGCCCCGCCCGAAGGCTCGGTCATGCCCCAGACCTATGAGGTCAAGCGCGGCGAGACCCGTGCGGCCGTCCTAGAGCGTATGATGAAGGCCCAGACCGATCTGGTTGCCGAGCTTTGGCCCAAGCGGCGTGGTGGGTTGCCGTTCACGACGCCTGAGCAGGCGGTCAACCTGGCCTCCATCGTGGAGAAGGAAACCGCCAAGGCTGATGAGCGTCCGCGCATTGCCGCCCTGTTCATCAACCGGTTGCAGCAGGGCATGAGGCTCGAATCCGATCCGACGATCATCTATGGCATCACCCGTGGAAGGCCACTTGGCCGGGGCCTGCGCGCCTCTGAGGTCGACGCCCATACGCCCTACAACACCTATGTCATCTTTGGCCTGCCCCCGACGCCGATCGCCAATCCAGGCCGTGCGGCACTTGAAGCGGTTTTGACGGCGCCGCCTTCAAGCGAGATCTTCTTCGTGGCCGATGGGACGGGCGGACACGTCTTTGCGACCAGGTATGACGACCATCGTCGCAATGTCGCCCAGTGGCGCCGGATCGAGCGCCAGCAGGCCGCTGCTCCGGCTGGGGGACGCTAGGATGGCGCTGTCAGGCATGACGGGCTTTGCGCGGGTCGAGGGATCGGCTGGCGCTTGGACCTGGGCGGTCGAGGCGCGCTCGGTCAATGGCCGCAATCTTGAGGCGCGCTTTCGCGGACCGCCGGGCTTTGATAGCCTAGAGCGGGTGGCGCGCGACGGGGCTCAGGGCCTTTTCCAGCGCGGTCAGATCACCATCGGGCTTCAGGCCAAGCGCGCTGAGTCGGTCGGTCAGGTGCGGGTCAATCTGGACCAGATCGAGCGTTACCTTGGTCTAGTTGCCCCCCTGATCGCTGCGGGCCGTGCGCAGCCGCCGAGCGCCGATGGCCTGCTGGCCCTGCGCGGTGTGCTGGAAGTGACCGAAGAGGTTGAAGAGGCCGAGGTTAAGGCTGCGGTGGAGCTGGCCATGACGGCGTCGATCACTGGGGCGCTAACGGCGCTGCAGGCCTCTAGGCTGGATGAGGGCGCGGCATTGGCACCGGTGTTGGGCGGGCTCGTGGACCGTGTAGAGATGCTGGTGATGACCGCCGAGGGGCAGGCCGCTGGACAACCTGCCGCCATCAAGGACCGCTTCACCAAGCGCATGACCGAGCTGGCGGGCGACGGGGCGGGGATCGCCGAGCGCATCGTTACCGAGGCTGCCGCTATGGCCGTCAAGGCCGATGTCCGCGAAGAGCTGGATCGTCTGGTCAGCCATATTCAGGCGGCTCGCACCTTGCTGTCGAGCGACGCCTCATCAGGCCGTCGTTTGGACTTTTTGATGCAAGAATTTATGCGTGAGGCCAACACGCTCTGTTCTAAGTCCGCCTTGACCGGTCTTACCGCCACCGGTCTTGATCTGAAGGCCACCATCGAACAGCTCCGCGAGCAGGTCCAGAATGTCGAGTAACGCTCATCTCCATGCCGAGTTCGGCGTTCGCAGAGGCCTGATGCTGGTCATTTCCAGCCCATCGGGCGCAGGCAAGACCTCGCTCTCGCGGCGTCTGGTCGCCGACCATGCGGATTTGGAGCTGTCGGTGTCCTGCACCACCCGTGGCCCACGCCCTGGCGAAAAGGATGGCCGCGAATATCACTTTGTTGATCGCGCCGCCTTTGATCACGATGTCGAGCAGAACCGCTTTTTGGAATGGGCTGAGGTCCATGAACATCGCTATGGCAGCCCCGAAAGACCGGTGATGCAGGCCCTGTCAGAGGGGCGCGACGTCCTATTCGATATTGATTGGCAAGGGGCTCGCCAGATTGCGGCTAAGGCTTCGCAAGATGTGGTACGAGTCTTTATCCTGCCGCCGACCATGGCCGACCTGAAGCGCCGCCTGAATGCACGGGCGCAGGATGCGGCAGACGTGATCGAGCGGCGGCTTGGCCGGTCCAAGGGTGAGATCGAGAAATGGACCGACTATGACTATGTCATCGTCAATGAGGACTTCGATCTGGCCTATGCCGAACTGGCCCACATCTACCATGCCGAACGGTTGAAGCGGGCGCGAAACCCGTGGCTGACGCCGTTCGTGAGCCGCCTGATGGACGAGCCGATCTAGGCCTTGCTTTGGGCCAAGACGATCTTTGCCAGCGCCAAGAAGCCGTCAACATCCACCGTTTCAGCCCGTACGTCTGGATCAATGCCAGCGGCGAGGCAGAGCTCTATTCCGCCGAGGGTCTTGAGGCTGGAGCGCAGCATCTTGCGCCTCTGGCCAAAGGCCGCCTGGGTGGTCCGTTCTAGCGCCTTGAGCATGGCGGCATCGGGTCGCTCGGTCAGGGGCGTCAGGTTGACGACAGCGGATGTCACCTTTGGCGGCGGCGTGAAGGCGCGGGCGGGCAGGTCCATGACGGTGCGGGCCTTGGCGGTGGCCTGAACCACGACGGCGAGACGGCCATAGGCATCATCCCCGACCTGCGCCGTAATCCGGTCGGCCACTTCCTTTTGGAACATCAAGGTCATGGACCGGGGTTGCCATGGCCCAGTCAGCCATTTCAGCAACAGGGCCGTGCCGACGTTATAGGGCAGGTTGGCCACGATAGAGGCTTGGGTACCCGGTGCGTGCTCGGCGATCAGGTCCGCTTCCTTGACGCGCAAGGCATCGTTCTGGACCAGATGGAGTTGGCTGGGGGCAGCGTCGCCAAGGCCATTGAGCAGGGGAAAGAACCGAGGGTCCATCTCAACAGCAATGACCTTGGCACCGGCTTCGAGCAGGGCGCGGGTCAGGCCGCCGGGGCCGGGGCCCACCTCGATGACGGTCTGGCCTTCGACCACCTCGGCCAAGCGGGCGATCTTGCGGGTGATGTTGAGGTCGAGCAGGAAATGCTGGCCAAAGCTCTTTTTGGCCAGAAGTCCATATTCCTCCAGCGCCTCACGGATGGGGGGAAGGTCCTTGAGGCTCATAGGCTGGCCTGCGCGGCGCGGGTTGTGGCGATCTGGTCAGCCATACGGATGGCGGCGATCAGGCTGTCGGCGCGCGCTATGCCCTGTCCGGCAATGTCAAAGCCGGTACCATGGTCAGGCGAGGTGCGCACGATGGGCAGGCCGAGGCTGACATTCACCCCGCCCCAGAAGTCGAGCATCTTGACCGGAATGAGGGCCTGATCGTGATAGAGGCAAATGACCGCGTCATAGGTGTTTCGCGCTTCCTCGTGGAACAGTGTGTCTGCGGGTTTGGGACCCATGCAATCGATGCCGAGCGCCCTTAGCGCTGCCACAGCCGGGGCGAGGAGGCGGATCTCTTCACCGCCAATGGTTCCGCCTTCTCCGGCATGAGGGTTGAGCCCGGCAAGCACCAACCTTGGCTTGGCAATGCCAAAATCGCGGATCATGGCTTGGGCAGTCACTGTGGCGGTGTGGATGACGGCCTCTTGCGTCAGGGCGCTGGCGACCTTGGCGATCGGGACATGGATCGTGACCAGCACGGCGCGCAGATCGCCGGAGGTCAGCATCATGACCGGGCCGCGAGCGCCGTCCATTGGCACTTCGGCGGTCAAGGCGGCGAGAAATTCGGTATGGCCGGGGAACTTAAAACCGGCCTCATAGAGCGGGGCCTTGGAGATCGGGGCGGTGACAAGGCCGCGCACTTCGCCCTTTACGGCCATATCCACACCCGTTTCTATCCAACGGATGATGGAGGGCGCATGGGCCTTGTCGGCGAGTCCGGTTGTAACCGCATGGCCCAGAGGCTGGTCGAGAACGGGAAGGGCATCCGAGAATGTCTCAGGAGCGTCGGCTGGACCGCCAACGCGCTGCACAGCCACGCCTTGAGCGGCCAGTATCTCGGCATCTCCGATGACCATAAAGGCCGGACCGCTGTGGCGAAGCGCGGTCCAAGCCTTGGCAATGATTTCTGGCCCTATGCCTGCCGGATCACCGAGGCTGAGCGCGAGCACGCCTTGCGTCACCGACCGATCACCGGGTTTCGATCGTCGCCGAATTGCGCAGGTCGCGCAGATAACGCTTAGCAATCATCGCCAGTTGCTGGCCAACAAGGCGGTTTTCCATGTCTTCCTTGGTCGGAACCCGTCCACCATCCTGGCGCTTGGCGCAGACGGCGATCAGGTGCAGGCCCACCTGCGTGCGGATCGGATCGCTGACCTGCCCCACATTGAGCTTTTCAGCAGCTTCGCGGAAGGCGGGAGCCAAGTCTTTGATTTCCGACTCGCCCAGATCGCCCGCGATCACGCCTGAAACCGTCGCGGCGGCGGATTCCATATTGGAGCAGTCTTTAATCAAAGGCTTGAGAGCCGAGAGCTTAGCCTGCGCTGCCGCGACATCCGCTTCAGTGGCGGTTGCGGTCAGGCGGATGGCGGCTTGTTTGAGGTCCACCAAGGTGGCGCTGGCACCGGCCCGCTTGTCGCGCAGGGCGAGGATATAGACGCCGTCGGTCACGGGGATAGGCTGTGACAACTGTCCAGGGCGAAGCTGTTCTAGGGCCTGCAACAAAACGGGCTGCAATTCTTCACCGGTCACCCAGCCCGTATCGCCGCCCGTCGCGGAGGTCGCAGCGGCTGAGAACTGCCGCGCCACGCTGGCGAAGGGTGCGCCTTGCTGAAGCTGGCCGATCAGTTGGTTGGCACCGCGCATGGCATTGTCTGCTCCGCCGACGCGTGTGGCTTCGATAAAGATTTCGCTGACCAGATACTGCGGCTTGGCTGCGGCGGCGTTCTGACGGGCCAGCGCGGCCTCGATCTGATCGTCGCCCACCCGCAGACGCGAGCCGTAGCGGCCATTGATCCAACGCTGCCAGCTAATCTCAGCTCGGATCTGCGCGCGGAGGGTTTCTGGGTTGACGCCCGAGGCGGCGAGGGATCCGACCAACTGCTCGGCCGTGGCGCGGTTTTCCTGCGCCATGCGGCCGATCTGCCGATCAATATCCTCGTCCTTAGCAATGATGGAGAACTTCTGTTCCTTCTCGACGCGGCGCAGTTCCTGCATCTCGAGGGCTTCGTCGACCAGAGACCGCAAAGACTCGCGCTCGATTTGCCCTAGGCTGTCGGCCGTTGGCTGCATGCCCGAGGTCACGATCAAAAGCAGCATCCGCTGGCGCAGATCATAGGTCGAGATGATGCTGTCATTGACGATAGCCGCGACACCTTCACTCAAATAGCTGACCGTCGGGGCCGCTGGAGCTGCGGCTTGAGCCGAAGCCGAGGTCGGCATTGCCGCTTGGGCAAGAACTGTCACGGCTGCAACCGCAGCCGCCAAATGTTTAACAGTCAACGCGCGCATCATCGTGGATGTCGTTCCTCTCATGCGCCCGCCAGAGTCGCTCTAGCGGTCGTCATAGTCTGTGTATCCTGCATCGCCCAATGTGGCGAGGGTTAGGCGAATGAGCACATTATCGGACGGGCCGAGCGTGCGGTTATAGGTTTCTTCGCGTTGATACACGATTTCGAGCCTTGTGCATTCGTCGCGATAGAGCAGACCGATTTCCCGGTTGCGCCAAACATCATTTTCAAGGTCGCGAACGCCTGCGAAGGTTAGACCCCAGGTCTTGGAGATATAGACCTCTCCGGCCCCTTGAATGTCTTTGACGGCTGTGCCGCTGATCGCGGTCTTGTCGTCGAGATAGCGGACATAGCCGCGAACGCGATCAAGGCTGAGATTGGCACCGGCCTCTTGGCGGCGGATTTTTAGACTGTCCGAGTCAAATCGCGTGCGAGCATAGGCCGATAGGCCTGCGATGGGCGCAATCGAGACCGATGTCACCCAGTCAGAAGCGGTGCCTTGCAAGCCTGTGCGGGCCTGCACCATCAGATCCCGATTGGTCCTGAAGCTGCGCCCCACCAGCAGGCGAGCCGTGCGTCCGCCGCCCCAATCGACCGTGGTTCGGACACCCACATTGAGCCTTTGGCCGCCGTCATAGAGGTCAAAGCCGGGATAGCGGTTGGCTTCGAAGAGGTTGGTCTCGTCAAACTCGAACGAGATACTGTCTTCGTTTGGGATTCGGCTATCGCGCTGAGCATCCGGCGACAGGGCGATCTGCGCCATGGGCTCGAGAATGATGGTCGAGGCACCGGCCTTGCGGATGAGCGGATAGCTCAGATCGACACCGACCGTGCCCATCGTCCGGCTGATCGACTGGCCCTTGGTGTTGGTCAGGGACTGGTCAGAGATATTGTAATAGTCCGCGCGGGCCGAGACGAAGGGCTCTGCTCTCAGACCATTGTTGAAGGTGTTGATCTGGCGCCATTCGCCTTCGCCGGTTGCCCGGCGGCTATCAATGCCCGGTTGCTTGGCCGAGAGGGCTGACTGATCGCGAAATAGCGCCACGCCGCTGCCCTGGAGGCGCAATCGGCCGCCCAAGATCGGATCCGCTGGCTCATAGCGGGCCTCGATAAGAGGTGCCGCATAGGGGATAGCATGGTTATTGTCGGTGCTGCGTAGGCCTTGGAAGCTTAAGGTCGATAGGGCTAGGTAACTACGGTCGGTCTGGCGGGTCGCGTAGAGTTGGCTCAGGAGGCGGCGGCTGTCGGTGTTGAACAGGCCGCGATTGTCCTGATAGACCCGGCCGATATTATACTTGTCGAATAGTAGGGCATCAGAGGTGCGTTCGAGCCCGAACCCCCAGTCCCACTTGTCATTGATGGCAAACTTCCCCTTCGCCAAGATGTAGCTGCGTGAGGTGTCGTCCCCGACCTTGCGAAGGTCGCCATTGATGGTCTCGAGGTCACGCTCGTGCGTGTAGCCCGCGCGGGCTTCAATTTCGCCGGAATAGAACCGTTTGCGCCATTCTAGGTTCACGAACGGGTTTACGAGCGTGTTGATCTGAGGGCTGATCACCAGGTCTTGCGACGGTGAGATGACCACCAGATAGGGCTGTTCGTAGCTAAAGCCTCGACGCTTGGACTGCTGAATGCGCGGCGGCAGCATTCCGGAACTGCGCACGGCCTGCGGGTCCGGGTGCCAGAAGATCGGGGCATAGAAGACCGGAACGCCCAGAACCTTAACCACGGCCTGTCGGTAATAGACCAGTTGCCGAGCGCGATCTTGCACGATACGTTCCGCGCTGATCGACCAGCTTGGGGCCTTGGGTTCACCGGTCTTGGCGCAGATGTCACAGGGCGTATAGATGGCCCGGTTCAGCTCATTGACCGCCTCAGAACGCCGAATGGCCGAGGAGGCCGCGAACTTGATGTTGGGCTCTAAGATGGTCGAGAAACCATAGGCGACACCGGCGCGCAGCTGGTCATCGAGCGTAATCTCTTCGGCCGACTGGACACCCGTATCCGGACTGATGACCTGCGCCTTGCCCTTGGCGGTGATGATGCCGGTCTGGGTGTCATAGACCAGTTGCTGAGCGCGGATGGTGTGGCCCTGATAGCGCGCCTCAACATCGCCCTGAGCGGCAATGGTCTTGTTGGCATCGTCGCGAATGACTACGTCCGCTTCGAGATAGAAACCGTCATCACCAAGGCCATCATCCACCGCAGATGGCTTCGTTGCGCTAGGGGCGGGCGCAGGCGGTGCGGCTAGGGCGGGCGTACTCAACAGGGCACAGAGCAGCGCACTGCCGCTAAGCAGTGTGGTTCGCCGTTCCCCAAGGAGCGATCGCCGCTCTGTCATACGTCCCATTCCTCTATCCATCGCCCAAACTGACGGCGACGACTCAGTGATGCTGGTTCAACCGTCTTCGGTATAACAAAGCAAGGTGAACCCTGACAGAATTGCCAAGATCGGCGGTGCCCAGGCGGCTGCG
>Ga0214921_10005083_pt1 | contig 18832 bp, 19 predicted proteins | sample LL1505_MetaG_FD_177992 | JGI IMG/M metagenome (GOLD analysis project Ga0214921, IMG submission 177992) | Freshwater microbial communities from Lake Lanier, Atlanta, Georgia, United States - LL-1505 | ecosystem: Environmental > Aquatic > Freshwater > Lake | place: USA: Georgia | collected... | reverse complement strand
GGCCGATCTATCTTGCCGCCCTGAGCGTCTTGCTGATCACCGGATTAGGGGCGATCCGCGCCACGCTGCGTTTGCTCCGCCACAGCAGAGGCCGGTAGCTTTACAGTCACAACAAAAGGCCCCCGCATCGCCGGACCCCCATAGCGGGCATCGGCAAGGGTGACGGTGGTTGTCGTCGGTGTCCGCACCACCTGCGCATAGGGCAGGCGTGACCAATAGAGGAAATCCGCCACAGCCTTATCCTTGCGGGCTTCGGCCAAGGCGGGATCATCCATATTGGTTTTGATCAGCCGATCCTGAAGATGAATATGCGGGGCGGGCCGCCAGTTAAGCGTGCCAAATCCGTAAGAATCGGACGTTACAAAGACCATATCCCGACGAAACGGGTTCAGCGGAACCGGGCTGGCCACGACATCGGTCACCGGACCGAGACCTTGGGCGTTGGCCTGATCCCGGGTCATGCGGTCGGCTGCATCACTGCTCAGGCCCATGGCGAGGATATAGGCGCTCGAAAGAGCAAGGCTGAGCCGCGCGGGGCGTGCCGCCTTTGCAGACCCCTGACGCTGACGGCGGCGCGACAGCCAGACCCCCAGCCCCAGCATGATCCAGATCCAGAGATCGATGATGAACAAGACATCGCCGTAAAACCACCGCTCTGAAAAGGGCATGAGCAGGCGAATGCCATAAGTGTTCATATAGTCGAGCAAGGGGTGCGAAAACCATCCGACATAGGCCAGCGCCAAAAGCCAGCCGCGATGGATAGGCAAGCGATCTGCTGGCCGCGTGCCTCTTTTACCCTGCACATGATCGAACAATGCCAAGGCAGCGGCCAAAAGCGGCGGCAGAATCAGCATGGCGATGGGGCCGTGGGTCCACCCCCGACGCCAGGCCAGATTCTCATTCACCAACAGGCCCAGCACATCAATATCCGGCAGATTGGCACCGATGATCAGCGCCGCCATGCCAAGGCCCGTCTTTTTCTTCAGGCCAGCCTCGCCCAAGGCGGCTCCGGCAAGACTATGGGCAAGATTATCCAATGATGGTCTCCATCAAGAAGGGGTGGTGCGACATGGCTACGGTTTGTTAATGGCTTTTGGGCGCGACAGCCAGACCAAGCCAGTGTGACAGCCCCGCGATGCGTCGCAGAACCAACCGCTCCAAAAGCCAAATCCCCCCCAAAGAGAGCGCAAGCAGCGGCAGAAAAACCGCAAGGCAAAGCGTGACCCTAACGACCATTTTGCGCTGCGGTGGGGAGAGGAGCGGGGGTGGCGCGCCCAATCGGTCAGCGGGCTTGCGCCGTCGCCACAGCATAAAGCCCGTGCTCGACAGCGTGATCAGCATGAGGGCGGTCACCACGCCAATCATCTGATTGACGATGCCGAACAGCTGCCCCTCATGCCAAGCAACGCCATAGCCCACGACCCGGTCGATCACATGCTTATCCGCAAAGCCCTCGGTCGAGATGCGCCGACCCGTCATGGCATCATAGACCAAGGTGACACGCCGGGGGCGATCCTGCGTGTCAGATCGCACCGCCCAGCCCGATGTCACCCCACCGCCAAAGGGTAAGGTCTGACCCGGCGGGGTTACGACCACCGGAAAGTCGAGCTTTGCCCGATGCGCTTGGCGCACGATTTGGTTGATCGAGACAGACGGCATCGCAGATCCATTGCCACTTGCCATCATGGCCGCATGATCATGCTCGGCATGATCCGCATCCCCGGCTACGCGCCCGCCGGTCGTCCAACCCTGCGCGCCCTTCACCCAGCCCATTTCGGCACGCACCGCCTTGAATGCGCTGCCCCAGACATCGGCCCAGGGCAGGCCCGTCAGCAGCAAAATCATCGCCAGACCGGACACCCAGAAACCCGTGACGGCATGCAAATCGCGCCATAGGAGTTTCCGCCCGGCCGACAGACGCGGCCAGACGACGCCGGCCGCGCCGCGCCCCCTTGGCCACCAGAGATACAGCCCTGTCAGGATCATGACGATCGCCCAACTCGCTGCGAGTTCGACCAGCCAGCTTCCCGGCTTGCCGATCAGAAGCTGGCCGTGCAATTTCTGCACCACGTCCATGATCCGCCAATCTGGGTCGAGACTGGCCAAGACCCGGCCTTGCGGAGAGACAAACACATCGCGCATGGCCTGCCCCCCTTCGCCCGCGGGCAGAGCAATATGCACCATCGCCGCATCCCCCGGATGTTCGGGCAGCCGGTAGGAGTGAAAGCTGGCCCCCGGCCATGCGGCCAAAGCGGCGTCCACCTGGGCATCGGGCGCGACGGCCCCCAATGTTGGTAAGTTGCGAAAGCCCCGCTCCTCCCAACGGTCAATCTGCGGCTTGAACAGATATATGGCCCCTGTGAGCGACAGGATCAGCACCATCGGCATGACAAATAGTCCGGCATAAAAATGCCAGCGCCAGATCATGCGGTAAAATGCCGCCGTCTCAGATGAATTAGAAGAGTGCGCCATCACGTCACCATGTCGCTTTCAGATCCAGCACATAGGTGCGCTGGGGCAGAGGATGGGCGACATAGGCCTTATCATTGAAGAGATTGTCGATACCCGCCCCCAGCTCTAGCCGCTGGGTCAGCTGCCAGTTCAGGCGGGTATCAACGGTCAGATATTCAGACTGAAAGCCAAAGGCATCGCCGCGCACCAGGCCAAATAAATCCGAGTTGGGCCGCGACGCATAGCGCCAGCCCAGCGCCAGCTTCAGCGGATCAGCAATGCGATAGCGCAGCGTGCCATTGGATCGCCATTTCGGAATGCGCGGAAACTGCACACCCTCGGCCGCCGGATTAGACGCATTCTTAATGGTCTTCGCATCAATCCAGGCAAGATTGGCATCGACATCAAGGTCTTGGATCAGAACATCCTTGGCCTCCACAATCAGCTCTACTCCATATTGGCGCACCTGATCGACATTTTTGTAGCTGGTCACAACGGTGCCAAATTGGTTGAGGCCACTAAAACTGAAAATGGCGTCCTTTATGTTTTGATAGAAGAGGCTGAGCGTCGCCTGCGTGCCGCCAGCGCGATGCCGGACGATCAGATTGGCATCTTCTGATTTTTCCGCCTTGAGATTCGGATCAAAGCTTTGCGGGTCGATGGCTTGGGCGATATCATCAAACCGCCCCTGATACAGCTCTCCAACGGTTGGGAAGCGTTTGGCGGTGCCGAGGCTGATCTGCACCGCAAGGGTATCGTTGATATCTCCCTGAAGGCTCAATTTGGGGCTGATGGAGTCCTCGCTGCGCGCGGAATAGGCATCCTCCCTGCGCATCCCGGCATAAGCTTTGGCCATGCCGCCATCAAAGGCCCGCCAGCCATCATAGCGAATGCCACCCGTGAGCGCCCAGCGCGCGCCAAGGTTGACCGTATCTTCCGCCCAAACGCCCCAAAGACGCGTCTTCCCATAGGTTGAAGTTGAAAAGGACGGCGCCGTCGCCGCATCCCAATTGGTGGTCGTAAAGCTATCTGTTGCGGTTTCATACAGGTTGGCGCTGGCCCCAAAGGCGAGCTTATGCCCGGCAAGGTCGCGTTCAACCGTCAGATCGCCCGTAGACCAACCGGGACTATCGACCAAAGATTGTGTGCCCTGCCCCAAGGATGCGCCCGTCGCATAATCCCGCGAGGTGCGGGTGTCCCATTTTGGGATCCAGTAACGCGACAGGTTGAGCGCGACAGTCCAATCCGCCAGCGGGCCGGCGAATTTAAGCCCAGCCAGATATTCTGTGCGGCGGGTTTTGGAGAATGTGAGGCCCGTGGCAGTCCACACACGCCCCTTATAGCTCACCCGGCCTTGCGTGACGGGCGCGCCCGTATTTGCATTGACCAGCCAGCTTTTGGGGTCTGTGAGATCCTGCTGGGTGAGCCAGATCATCCCAAGCGCATCCATCTCCCACCCACTGGCCGTTGTATAGCCAATGCGAAGACGCGCTTGATCCTGCGTGACATCAACCGGGGATGCCGCGCCGAAAACTGGCGTCGCAAGGCGCGCGTCGTCATAGGCCCCGACCACGGCGGTTGCCGCACCCGTTGCCGGGGTCAGCAAATTATAGGTCATGGACTGGCCGGTATTTTTAAAATGCCGACCCGAAAGGCGCATAGACCAAGGGCCATCCGTCTGTGCCCAGGTGACGCCGCCTTCTAGGCTATAACCCCTAAAGCTTTGGTCAAAGCCATATTCCTTAAACGGCATGATCATCGTCTGCGCCGTTGCGTAAGCCGAACTCTCCTTCGGTTCTTGGGTCGTTACAGAAATCACGCCGCCCATGGAATTGCCGCCATAACGTGCGGAATAGGGGCCATAGACGATGTCAAACTGACGAACTTCGGCTGGCCCCACAACATTCCATTTGGGCGGAAAATCCCAGCGATTACCCAGGAAGTTGGAAACAACAAAGCCATCCACCATCACAATATTACGGGCGCTTTGAATCGTATTGGCCCCGCGCAACGCGACCACGGCATTATCATCGCCCGCAAAACGTTTGCGGACGAAGAAATTGGGCGTGTACTTCATCAGGTCTTCGACATTGAGCGCGTTGACCGCCTCAAATTCATCCTTCCCCAAGGAAATGGACAGGCCCCGCGGCACAACCGTGATCGGGGCCTCTCTTTGCCCAATGACAAATATGGTGGTGTCAGCCTCTGAGTCACTTGCCATATCGGCAAGCGCATTGGCCGATGCAGGATCGGCGGTTGCCGCTATTGCCATTGCGACGAGGGACGACCGGTGGAGGGCTGCCCACTTTCTGGGCGCGACAGCCCAAGCCATTTTTTTCATGATAAAACCTATGTGCTGAGAAACAGCCATCCACAGGGACGGCCAAAATCGCACTCAAGCCTCGCCTGAGCGCACATCATCAGCAGCGACGGACATTCATCCCATCAACTGCGCGAGCTCAACTCAGCGCAGGCGGGCCAGTTTTGGGGGGTGGGGGTGCCGCAAGGCCTTGCCCAACCGCGACCAAGACGGGACGGATGGGGGCGATGGACGGGAGATCTGAATAACGCGGCAGCCCATCAATAAAGGGCGGCACATCCAGCGCAAATCCAAGTGCGGCAAAAGTGCAATGACCGTCAGAGGCCTCGGCTGGTGCACTTTCTTTATGAAGTTTGCCGTCGGCATCCAGCCAAGCAACGGTAACGCCCGCACCCGAGCAAATCGTAATCCATTGCCCCTTGGCCTCGCTCGGCATCCAGCCCGCCGGGACAAGCGCCCGAAACGCGAGGATCATCGCGAGAAATACGCCAAGCGTTACCTTATGAGCACGGAACACCATCATCTGCGCGGCCCTTAAGCCGCCGCTGAGCCCAATTCAAGCCGGGTCTTCCGGCCGATTGCGACTAGGTTAGGCGCATCGGCTCTGGCAGATCAAAGCTAGCGCAGAGAATGCCCGACAGCGCGTGAAGCACATCAGACAAGATCAAGGTGCCGACCACACTGGCTAACACCAGCGCAACGGCAACCATCGCCATGACCATATGCTTCATTGAATCAGTGTCTACGTCGCCGGAAACACCGGCGCGCATATGCATTTGTGCGGCCGATTTTCCGGCCTTTTTCCCCAGGCTGCCCATGTTTAAGCGCCCTCTCCTCTATGGCACGACATCCCCCTGCCGTGTTCCAATGTGCAAAGACTGCGTTGAAGGGACGCATCCGTCAACCCTGAAATTACTTTCTAGATCAGGGTGTAAGGATGTCGGCTGGCTTTTCTCGGCAAGGGTTGTCACTATCGCCGCAATGACCAAGAAGAACGAGACGGGCTTCAAGGGCTTTTTACGGCGATTGGGACCGGGCCTTGTCACAGGAGCAGCGGACGATGACCCGTCGGGCATTGGCACGCACAGTCAGGTCGGGGCGGAATTTGGCTATGGTCTGGCTTGGACATTTGTTCTCAGCTTTCCCCTGATGGTCGTCATTCAAGAAGTGGCCGCTCAAATTGGCCGCGTGACCGGGCGGGGTATCGCCGCCAATGTCCGCCGCCATTATCCGCGCGCCTTGTTACTCGGCATTGTCTTGCTGTTGTTGGTGGCCAATATCATCAACCTTGGCGCGGATTTGAGTGCCATGGGGGCCGCCCTGCAATTGCTGACCGGCGGTTATGCCGTCATCTACACAATCGGCTTTGGCATTTTGTGCGTCGTCGTTGAGGTGATGGTGCCCTATGACCGCTATGCCGGCATCCTGAAATGGACGACCCTATCGCTCTTTACCTATGTTGCGGTGGTGTTGGTCTCCAACGTGCCTTGTCAAGAAGCCGTCACGGCTTTGGTCATCCCTGACATTGAATGGACGCCTGCTTATGCAACGGCGCTGGTCGCCATTTTGGGGACGACGATCAGCCCCTATCTCTTCTTTTGGCAGGCCGCACAGGAAATTGAAGAGCAGCACCGCCACCATTCCAAGCCCTTATATGAAACACCAGCAAAAGCAGGGCCAGAGCTGCAACGGATCCGCATCGATACACTGACGGGCATGGCGTTCAGCTCGATCATCGCGCTGGCCATTGTCTATGCAGCCGCCGCGACGCTCCACGCCAATGGCATTCGCAATATCGAAACATCTGCTCAGGCGGCAGAGGCGTTGCGCCCAATTGCGGGCGATCTCGCTTTTGCCCTTTTTGCACTCGGCATTATTGGTACCGGGCTTTTAGCCGTGCCGGTCCTGGCCGGGTCTGCCGCTTATGCCATCACAGAGATGCTCGGCCGCACTGGCAGCCTTGCGGCCCGCCCGCTCAAGGCCAAATTCTTTTATGGGGCGATTGCCGCCACTACCCTCGCTGGCGGACTCATCAACTTTGCAGGCCTTGATCCCGCCCGCGCGCTCTATTGGGCAGCGGTCGTCAATGGCGTGCTGGCCGCGCCATTAATGGCGGTCATGATGCTGATCGTGCGCAACAAAGCGGCCATGGGGGACTTAACTCTCCCCCAGCGGGCGACATGGCTCGGCTGGACAGCCACCGCCGTCATGGCGGCCGCAACCGCCATCTTCTTTTGGTTTTTGGCGTTTCCCGGATGAGGATCAGGCGGCCAGCGCCTGATCCTGTTCTGCGGGCAGGCGGATGAGATAATCAAAGGCCGACAAGGCAGATTTTGATCCTTCACCCATCGCAATGATGATCTGCTTATAGGGGGTCGTTGTCACATCCCCCGCCGCAAAGACACCCGGGACGCTGGTTGCGCCCTTGGCATCGACCTCAATCTCACCGCGCGGACTGAGGGCAAACGCGCCCTTCAACCATTCGCTATTGGGGACGAGCCCAATCTGGACAAAAATCCCGTCGAGCGGCAGGTGAATGACCTGATCATTGGTGCGATCCTGATAGCTCAGACCCGTCACCTTTTCGCCATCCCCATGCACTTCAGTCGTGAGCGCCGAGACAATCACACGGACATTGGAAAGGCTGTTGAGCTTGGCCTGCAACACCGCATCGGCGCGCAGTTGATTGTCAAATTCAATCAGGGTCACTTCCGCAACAATGCCAGCCAGATCAATGGCCGCTTCCACGCCCGAATTGCCGCCGCCGATCACGGCCACGCGCTTGCCCTTGAACAAGGGACCGTCGCAATGCGGGCAATAGGCCACGCCCCTGTTGCGATACTCATCCTCGCCCGGCACATTCATTTGCCGCCAGCGGGCCCCGGTTGAAAGGATGATCGTCTTTGCCTTGAGGCTCGCGCCATTGGCGAGCACAATTTCGTGCAACCCACCTTCACTCTTTGCTGGGATCAGCTTTTCGGCGCGTTGAAGGTTCATGACGTCAACATCATAGTCCTTCACATGCTGTTCCAGCTGCGCGACAAGCTTTGGCCCTTCGGTGTGAGAGACGGAAATGAAATTCTCAATCCCCATCGTGTCGAGCACCTGACCGCCAAAGCGTTCAGCCGCAACCCCCGTTCGGATGCCTTTCCGGGCGGCGTAGACAGCCGCTGCTGCTCCCGCGGGACCACCGCCCACGACGAGCACGTCAAAGGCATCCTTCGCCTTGATCTTTTCAGCGGCGCGCGCCTCAGCCCCGCTGTCGAGCTTTGCGACAATCTGTTCCAGATCCATCCGGCCCTGACCAAAAACCTCTCCATTGAGGAAGACCATGGGCACGGCCATGACCTTGCGGTCGGTCACTTCCTCTTGGAACAGCGCGCCATCAATGGCGACATGCTTGATCCGAGGATTGAGCACGCTCATCAGGTTCAGCGCCTGCACCACATCGGGGCAATTCTGGCAGGAAAGCGAGAAATAGGTTTCAAAGACGTAATCGCCGTCCAATGCCTTGACCTGTTCGATCACATCTTGCGCGGCTTTGGAGGGGTGGCCGCCGACTTGCAGCAGGGCCAGCACCAAAGACGTAAATTCATGCCCCATGGGCAGACCCGCAAAGCGCACGCCGATGTCTGTGCCAACACGACGGATGAGCATGCTGGGCCGGCGCGCATCGTCATCTGTATGGGCCAGCGACACCTTGTCCGACAGGGCGGCAATATCCTGCGCCAACTCGTCCAGCTCGCGCGACTTGGGGCCATCTTCCAAAGACAGCAGCAATTCCACGGGCATGGTGATGTTGGCCATATAGGCCGAGAGCTGTTGCTTCAGATTTGCGTCAAGCATGGGTCAAATTCCGATTTAAGGGCCCGGGGCCGGCCGCATGACCGGCCCCGGTAAAGCCCCGCCAAAGGGGGGAGAGGAAATAGGCGGGGCTTCGGGTTTCGTTAGATTTTGCCAACGAGATCAAGCGAGGGAGCAAGCGTCTTTTCGCCTTCTTCCCACTTGGCCGGGCAGACTTCACCGGGGTGCGCAGCAACATATTGCGCAGCCTTGATCTTGCGGAGCAGTTCAACGGCATTGCGGCCGACGCCTTCCGAGGTGATTTCCATCACTTGGATGATGCCCTGCGGATCGACAACGAATGTGCCACGATCAGCAAGGCCGACGCCCGGACGCATCACGTCGAAATTGTTGGTCACAACACCCGACGGATCACCGATCATCGTATAGCGGATCTTGCCAATGGCAGGCGACGTGTCATGCCAAGCCTTGTGGCTGAAATGCGTGTCGGTCGACACGGCGTAGATTTCAACGCCCAGCTTTTCAAATTCAGCATAATGATCGGCCAGATCTTCCAGCTCGGTCGGGCACACAAAGGTGAAGTCCGCCGGGTAGAAGAAGAAGACCGACCATTTGCCCTTCACATCGGCATCGGTCACGCTGATGAACTTGCCACCCTTATAGGCCTGCGCCGAAAACGGCTTAATTTCTGTGTTGATGATCGCCATCTATTTGTCCTTTAAAAGATAATGTGCGGGAAAGGCACTGAGCCGGGATACGCTTTAGCCAAGATGCACCGATTTGACCAATTGGATTGTCCGGTCTGATTGATCGACAAAATCGATCACACAAACCGCCGTCAATGACTCGATCTATCTAATTGGCGTCGCCAATTATTTTGGCATTTGGACTCTGCGGATATCTCAATTAGAGGCCGAGCCAGATTGAAAGGACATTCCACCCCGTGCTGAGCCGACTTCTCCCAACCCAAGGCATCCATAATTTTCGCGATTATGGGGGGTATCGAACGGACGCGGGCGGTCATGTGACATTGGGCAAGCTGTTTCGATCCGGCCAACATTGCGATGCGACACCCGATGATCTGGCACTGGTCAGCCAAATCGGGCTGGCGACCGTTGTTGATTTGCGCAGCGATGCAGAACGCGCCCAATATCCCTGCGCCCGGCCAGAGGATTTTCAAGGCGAAGTGCTATTTGCATCGGGCAATACACTGGGTGCGGCCTCGCATCTGGATGCGGCCAAGGGCGTGCGAACCGCCGCAGATGCGCATCAGGCGATGATCGATCTGTATCGCGCCATGCCCTTTCGTCCGGTGCTTCAACAAAGCTATCGACTGTATTTTCAGCGGCTGGCCGAACTAGATAGCCCCAGCCTGATCCATTGCCTTGCTGGCAAGGATAGAACTGGTCTGGCGGTCGCGTTGCTCCACCATCAATTGGGTGTGCACAGCGATGATATTTTTGAAGATTATCTGCTGACCAATATTGCGGGCGACTTAGACCGTCGCGTGGCCGCAGGCGCGGAGGCCGTTCGATCCAATTTTGGGGCGGAGATGAGTGACGACGCGGTGCGCTCTATGATGTCGGTGGATGCAGCCTTTCTGCATGCTGCCTTTGACGTCATTGGCGATGTGAATCGCTATTGCAAAGAGGTGCTCGGCATAACCCCGGAGCAGCAGAATAAACTCAGGTTAGGATTGACGGACTGAACCCACCCATAATTTGGGTATAGTTCGTAACCTGAGTGTATTTCTCCCATAATTCTGTGGTTTCTGACCCAAGTGCACGCCAGTATTTTGGGCATGACACAAAAAATTCTGCTGGTCGAAGACGACGCCACCACCGCTGACTTCATCGTAAAGGGGCTGCATGAGCAAGGCCTTGCCGTTGACCATGCCAAGACCGGCCGAGACGGCCTATTTCACGCCATCGACGGCAGCTATGATGCCATTATTCTGGATCGGATGCTTCCGGGTATGGACGGGATGGCCGTACTCGGCGCGATCCGCGCGGCGGGCATCGCAACGCCCATTGTCATTCTATCTGCGCGCAGCGCGGTTGAAGACCGAGTGGCAGGGCTGACCGCTGGATCAGATGATTATCTGACCAAACCCTTTGCCTTTGCAGAATTGCTCGCCCGGCTTCGCCTGCTGATGCGCAGGGCATCTGCCGGGCCTGCCAATGCGGTTGAAACGGCACTCACCTGCAAAGATCTGGACATGGATTTATTGTCGCGCAAGGTGAAGCGCAACGGCCGCTTGCTGGACCTTCAGCCGCGCGAATTCCGCCTGCTGGAATATCTGATCCGCCACAAGGAACAGGTGGTGACGCGCACCATGCTGCTGGAAGGCGTGTGGGATTATCATTTCGACCCCGGCACCAATGTGATTGATGTTCATGTCAGCCGCCTGCGCAAGAAGATTGACGCAGAAGGCGAATCGCCGCTGATCCACCCCGTGCGCGGCGCGGGATACCGGCTGGGCGCGCGCGAATAGCGGTGGCCAAATTCTGGCGCTCCTCCACCGCCCGGTTCATCCTGCTCGTTTTTGGCATTGAGCTCATTTTAGCAGGGGGCATGACTTTGACCCTGCGCAGCCTGACCCGTGTCGCGCTTGAAGAAGATGCACAAAGCTTTGCATCAAGTCTGACCCGCGATGTGCGGACAGCCTATGCCGGGCAGGGCCGCGTTGGTGCGCGCAATTTTTCTGCCCTGCGCCTCCTATTTTCAGAAGGACAAGCCCCTGTTCTGTTGATGATCGACAAAGAAGGTCGGCCCCTTCTCGGGAATTTAATGCGCTGGCCTGCGGGACTGCATGAAGGTTGGAATGTTGTTGTCCTGGCGCGCACAGGGTCTGATCAGGCCGACACCATTGGTGTTCTCGTCACGCGCCTCCCCAGCGGGGAAAGGCTGCTTGCGGGACAAGCCCTTGAAAATGACCAGCGCCTCTCTGGAATTGTGGATCGCGCGACGGGAACGACTTTGATCTTCGCCCTACCGCTCGCCCTCTTTGCAGCCTTTGCGGCGGTGCGCATCATCAATGCCCGTGTGGACGATATCAACGCGACGGCCAAAGCGGTGAGCGAAGGCCGCTTGTCCCATAGGGTCAGCTTGGATGGCAGTGGCGACACATTTGATCGGCTGGCGATTACGCTCAATGCGATGCTGGATCGGATTGAAACCCTGATCTCTGAGCTGCGTGTTGTGACCGACGGCCTTGCCCATGATCTGCGGTCCCCCCTCACCCGTCTCAAAGTGCGGCTTGATCGGGCCGAGACCGAGCAGAACCCAACGGCACGCAGCACCGCCATTGCGCTGGCAAATGAGGAAGCGGATCGGCTGCTCGCGATGCTGACAACGGCCCTGCAGATCAGCCGCGCAGAGGCCGGCATTGGACAGGACCATTTTGAGCCTTTCAATCTGAGCACGCTGACCCAAGATCTGGCGGAGCTTTATGCGCCCCTAATTGAGGATCGGGGGTTTGAGCTGAAAACCGACATTTCCCCAGATGTCGCAGTGCGCGCACACCGTGAGCTGATGGTGCAGGGCATTGGCAATCTGATCGATAATGCGCTCAAATATGGGGCAAGCCCGATCCAATTAATGGCGGGACAAACCGCCACTCATGCTTGGGTGGAGGTGCGCGATAGGGGCGTTGGCATCCCGGCCACGCAGCGTGCAGAGGCCTTACGCCGCTTTGGACGGCTTGACCCTTCGCGCACCGGCTTTGGCGCGGGGCTGGGCCTGTCGCTTGTCCAAGCGGTCGCCCGGCTGCACGGCGGCACAATAGAGTTGGGCGATGCCAAACCGGGTCTGATAATCCGGCTTTCTATCCCGCTCTAACCTTTGACGGACACAGCCCGACCCTCAGGGCTTCTCATTGCTGTCGATATGACGCAGAAGGGGCAGATCATATGAGGTTGAGGAGAGCGGGCGGATGGGCCGCAAATATTTCGGAACCGATGGCATCAGGGGGCGCACCAATGCCTCTGCGATGACAGCAGACATGGCGATGAAAGTCGGCATGGCCGCTGGCGCGCATTTTGTGCGCGGCGACCATCGTCACCGGGTCGTCATCGGCAAGGATACCCGCCTGTCTGGCTATATGCTGGAAAATGCGTTGGTCGCCGGGTTTACCTCGGTTGGCATGGATGTTGTGCAAATCGGGCCAATGCCAACGCCTGCGGTGGCCATGCTGACGCGCTCCATGCGGGCGGATCTGGGCGTGATGATCTCGGCCAGCCACAATCCTTATGAAGATAATGGCATCAAGCTGTTCGGGCCGGATGGCTATAAGCTGTCGGACGCGGATGAGAGCGCGATTGAAGCGTTGATCGACAGCGCGCCTTCTCTGGCCCAATCCAACAAAATCGGCCGCGCTCGTCGCGTCGAAGATGCGCGAGGCCGCTATATCCATTTTGCGAAAAACTGCTTTCCGGAAGAGTTGCGGCTCGACGGATTAAAGGTTGTGATCGATTGCGCGCATGGCGCGGCCTATAATGTGGCACCCGCAGCTCTTTGGGAGCTGGGCGCCGAGATCATCCCCATTGGCGTCACGCCCAATGGCACCAACATCAACGATGCCTGCGGATCAACCGCCCCGATGCTGCTTCAGGAAACGGTGGTCGCAAGCGGGGCCGATATCGGCATTGCGCTGGATGGGGATGCCGACCGGTTGATCATCGTGGATGAACAAGGCCGGATCGTTGATGGCGATCAGATTATGGCGCTGATCGGCTCTAGCTGGGCCAAACGTGGCGCGCTGACGGGCGGTGGGGTCGTTGCAACCGTCATGTCCAATTTGGGGCTGGAGCGGTTTCTGCAATCACAAGGCCTGACGCTGGAGCGTACCAAAGTTGGCGATCGTTATGTGCTGGAACGGATGCGCGCGGGCGGCTTTAATGTTGGCGGTGAACAATCTGGCCATATGATCCTGAGCGAATATGGCACGACGGGCGATGGTCTGGTCGCAGCGCTTCAGGTGCTGGCCGAATTGGTGCGACAGGGACGCGCCGCAAGTGACGTTCTGCACCTGTTTGAACCCGTGCCGCAGCTGTTGAAAAATGTGCGATTTGCAGGCGGAAAGCCGCTTGAAGATGCGTCCGTCAAAGCCGTGATTGCCGCAGCCGAGGCAGAGTTTGAAGGCATTGGCCGTCTCGTCATCCGGCCATCTGGCACGGAGCCTGTCATTCGTGTCATGGCCGAAGGCGATGACGCGGATCAGGTGACCCGGCTGGTCGATGCCATTTGCGACGCAGTCCGAAAGGCAGCGGCCTGATGCTGGAGATGCGGCCCGATTGTGAACGCTGCGGCACGGACTTGCCCGCCCATGTTGGTGGTGCCTTTATCTGCTCCTTCGAATGCACCTTCTGTGCGGATTGTGCAGAGGCCGTTGACGAACGCTGCCCCAATTGCGGCGGAGAATTGCTCGACCGCCCCACACGCGCCAAGGCGTTGCTCGACAAGCACCCAGCCGCGACCGAGCGGCGCTTCAAGCCATGACGGCGCGCATCCTGACTATTGCCGGCTCTGATTCCGGAGGCGGTGCAGGCATTCAGGCGGACATCAAAACAATCACCATGCTTGGCGGCCATGCCATGACGGCAATCACGGCCATTACTGCGCAGAACACATTGGGCGTAACGGGCGTCCATGCCATTCCAGCGGATATGGTCATTGCACAGATCGATGCTGTGGCCAGCGATATCGGCATCGATGCGATCAAGATCGGCATGATTGGGGCCGCTGAAACGGCGCACCGGGTGGCGGAACGCATCGCGGGGATTGGTGCGCCGATTATATTTGACCCTGTCATGATTGCCACCAGCGGATCGGCGCTTGCGGATGACGAGACCATCGCCGTCTTTGCCCGTTTGATGGATATGGCGACGCTCACGACGCCCAATTTGCCGGAACTGGCCGCCTTGGGCGGGGAAGCAGAGGCGCTGCGCCAAGCCGGCACTTTGCTCATCAAGGGCGGTCATGCCGAAGGCGATGTCTTAGTTGATCGACTGGTTGATCGGTCAGGAGAAGTCGCGCGCTGGGAAAGCCCTCGCATTGCGACAACTAGCACCCACGGCACTGGCTGTACTTTGGCTTCTGCCATTGCGACGGGGCTTGGCCAAGGCATGACGTTGACTGATGCCATTGCCCGTGCACGCCAGTTTGTTCGGGCAGCACTCATCGCCGCGCCAAGCCTCGGGCAAGGCCATGGCCCAATGGGGCATCAACATGTTGAGCCCCTCCCTTTTAGGGGAGGGGTATGGGGTGGGGAAGTTGGGACCCGTGCACAAGCGGGGAGTCCCCACCCCAACCCCTCCCCTGAAGGAGAGGGGCTCTAGACATGATTATCGTTGGCGTGGACGAGGCAGGGCGCGGGCCGCTCGCTGGCCCCGTCGTTGCGGCAGCGGTCATCCTGTGTCCGCAGGGCATAGACGGGCTCGACGATTCTAAAAAACTCAGTGCGAAGCGCCGAGCGGCGCTGGAGGGGCTGATCCTTACCCAATGTCAGGTCGGCATTGGCCTGGCGAGCGTGGAGGAGATTGACGAGATCAACATCCTGCAGGCGACCTTCCTTGCCATGACCCGTGCGGTTGAGGCGCTATGCGCCAAGGGCTTTGACCCGGCCCATATTCTTGTCGATGGCAATCGCCTGCCGCGCTGGCGCTGGCCGGCCGAGGCCGTGATCGGTGGTGATGCGCTCCACCCCTGCATCTCGGCGGCGAGCATTATTGCCAAGGAGCATCGCGACCGGATCATGATCGCCGCCGATGCCGACTATCCCGGCTATGGCTGGTCCTCAAACAAGGGCTATGGATCCGCGACGCATATGGCGGCGCTGGCCAAACTTGGGCCCTCCCCCCTGCATCGCCGCTCCTTTGCACCTGTCGCGCAACATTTTTTTGACCTGTGAGTCTTCCGCGCCACACCACTAGGGCTTGAGTCCCTGTGGATAAGTTTGTGCCATATATCGTGCCGGACTCCTTTCGTTCTCCCAATCATGTCTGAAAAGTGACGGATTCCTGAGGCCTGCAAAGCTTGACGGCGGAGTCTGGATGACTCACCACGGCATTTCTGAGTTCAAAAGGAGTGTCATATGGGCGTGTTGGAAAAGGTTCGGAAGGCGGAGGCGAAGGCCTTTGATCTGCCACTCGACCAGATCGTCATGGGCGATTGCATTGCCAATATGCGCGCCCTTCCGGATGCCTGCATCGACATGGTCTTTGCCGATCCGCCCTATAATCTCCAACTCGGCGGCGATCTGTTTCGCCCCGAAGGCGGGCGGGTAGATGCCGTCGATAATGATTGGGACAAGTTTGACAGCCTGAAGGCCTATGACGAATTCTCACGCGCTTGGCTGGCCGAGGCGCGTCGGATTTTGAAGCCTAATGGAACCCTTTGGGTCATTGGCAGCTATCATAATATTTTCCGCGTCGGATCGGTGCTACAGGATGAAGGCTTCTGGATCCTGAACGACATTATCTGGCGCAAGGTGAACCCGATGCCCAATTTCAAGGGCACGCGCTTTACCAACGCACATGAAACCCTGATCTGGGCCTCCAAGGGGGAAGATGCGCGGTACACATTCAACTATCGCGCGATGAAGACGCTGAATGATGAATTGCAGATGCGCTCTGACTGGTCCTTCCCAATCTGCGGCGGCGCAGAGCGGCTAAAGCGCAACGGCACCAAAGCGCACCCGACGCAAAAGCCAGAGGCCTTACTCTATCGCATTCTCCTTGCCTGCACCAAGCCGGGCGATGTCGTGCTCGATCCCTTTTTCGGAACAGGCACAACGGGCGCTGTTGCCAAGCGTTTGGGCCGTCATTTTATCGGGCTGGAACGCGAACTGGATTATGTCTCGGTCGCTGAGGAGCGGATTGCCGCTGCCCTGCCGCTTGATGAATCGATGCTCAAAACAATGCAGGCGGATACCGCCGCCCCGCGCGTTCCGTTCGGCACGCTGGTTGAGACGGGCTATATTCAGCCCGGCACGCGCGTTTATGATCTGAAACGGCGCTGGTCTGCCACTGTTCGGGCGGATGGTTCGCTGATCACGGATGCGGGCCATGGCTCCATCCATAAATTGGGGGCCACCCTGCAAAATGCGCCCAGCTGCAACGGGTGGACATTCTGGCATTATGAGGCCGATGATGGGTTGAAACCCATTGACGCCCTGCGCCAGACCTATTTGCTGGCAACCCAGCCCTAATCCATGAACCTATCCCCGTCTGCACGGCTCTATGCCCGGCCGACGGGCTTTATCGACGCGCCAACGGACGGGGAAAGCTGCGCCCAGCTGGCAGGCGGCCTGCAATATTTCTCCTTATGGGAGATGCTGGCAACAGAAGATGGACGGCCCGCCGGGCGCTGGCTTGTGCCTGTCGGCGACGCGAGAAACTGGTGCGCGCGCCTCTCACCAACACCGGCAGAACGGCTCACCCAGATGATGGCGCGGGCGACAGCGCCACGCGCGCCGCTCGTCATGGGGTCACACAGTCTGACCATGGATCGGCCGAATATCATGGCCATTCTCAACATTACGCCCGACAGTTTTTCGGGCGGACATGCGCATTTGGGCGACCCCGCAGGCTCTGCCCAGCTTGCAAAACAGATGGCAGCCGACGGCGCCGCGATCATCGACCTTGGCGGTGAATCCACGCGCCCGGGGGCTGCCGATGTTTCGGAAGCGGAGGAATTGTCCCGCATTCTGCCAGTGATAGACGCTTTACGCGATTCCGGCCTGATCCTCTCACTCGACACGCGCAAGGCCGTCGTCATGAAGGCGGGTCTGGCCTCCGGCGCGCAGATCATCAACGATGTATCAGCCCTGCTCTATGATGATCAGGCGCTGGCAGTCCTCGCGGACTCAACCTGCCCGATTGTCCTGATGCATTTTCCGGGGCCGGCCCAGACACCGCACGCCCGTGACGCCTATCACGACCCGCTGACCGATGTGTATGATTGGTTGGAGGCGCGGATCGAAGCCGTCGTCCAAGCAGGCATCGCCAGAGAGCGGTTGATCGCCGATCCGGGTATTGGTTTTGGCAAGGCCAGCGCTGCAGATAATCTGCGTCTGATGAATGGCTTGTCTCTCTTTCATGGGCTGGGTGTGCCGATCCTGCTGGGGGCGAGCCGAAAGCGCCTGATCGCCGCGCTGTCAGACGATGCACCGACCGATAAGCGCTTGGGCGGCTCCATTGCGTTGGCCCTGAAAGCGGCAGAACAAGGCGCGCAGATTATCCGCGTTCATGATGTTTATGAAAGTGCACAAGCCATCCGCATCTGGGCTGGGCACAGGGCCGCCGCTTTGGGCAGGGCATAACCGCAAAAAACCCGCTTTGCGGCAGCCGCTTTTGCGCGCATGATGCATCGCAGATAGATTTAGAGGGAAGGATCCCCCCATGCTGACCCGTTATGCCCTTGGCTATGTTCTGACTGGGCTGTCCTTTGCCCTCATCGACAGCATCTGGCTGCGCACCATGTACACACGCCTTTATCAGCCAGAAATTGGCGAGCTTCTGGGCGGGTTGCGGCTTGGTCCAGCCATTGCCTTTTACCTCCTCTATATTGGCGGGATGATGTGGTTTGCGGTTGGGCCTGCTCTGGCCAATGGTCGCTGGCAGACCGCTTTGGTGCAGGGCGCGGTGTTGGGCTTTATGTGCTATGCCACTTATGATCTGACCAATTTTGCCACGCTCAAAATCTGGAGCATGAAGGTGACATTGCTCGATATCATGTGGGGCACCGTGCTGACGGGCAGTGCTTCGCTTGCCGGATGGGCCGCAACACAGGCGATCCTTGGGCGTTCTGCATAGTCGTAAGAAGAAAGACGCTTGAGGCCCGGCCAATGCCGGGATAAAGCCAAAAGAAATTCATTTCTCTTGGGAGTTGATCAACCATGGCCAGCAATAATGATATGAAGGCGCACAAGCAGACCTATGAAGGCGTGATGGTCATGCTGAAATGGGGGACGATCGCATCTGCGCTTCTCGCCATTCTCGTCATCATCCTGATCGCAGGCTGACGTGGCAAAGATCGCCGTCCTGAAAGAGCGTGCCGCCGGGGAAGCCCGCGTCGCTGCAACAGCAGAGACGGTTAAAAAATTCGTGAGCCTTGGCGCGACCGTTTCGGTTGAAACAGGCGCAGGCCTGAGTGCTGGCGTGTCGGATACCGATTATGCAGCAGCGGGCGCCAAAATTGGCCCAGCTGCTGAGTGTCTAACACAGGCGGACATCATCCTTGGCGTTCAGGGGCCAG
>Ga0214921_10005082_pt1 | contig 18832 bp, 24 predicted proteins | sample LL1505_MetaG_FD_177992 | JGI IMG/M metagenome (GOLD analysis project Ga0214921, IMG submission 177992) | Freshwater microbial communities from Lake Lanier, Atlanta, Georgia, United States - LL-1505 | ecosystem: Environmental > Aquatic > Freshwater > Lake | place: USA: Georgia | collected... | reverse complement strand
TTTTTTTATAAAAAATAAAATTGATATTAAAAAAAGAATTTAAATAAACGCATATAAAATATCAATCAAATCATGGTAAAAAATAGGACTGGTGGAAGCAAAACAAAAGGTCAAGCGCGAAAGTTCGTTAATAATGCTAAACAACCGACTAATATTCGGTTGTCGCAAGATGAATGCGAACTATATGCACAAGCTACAAAAATGTTAGGAAATGGTATGTGTCATGTTTTATGTATAGACGGTAAAACGCGTTTATGCCATATTCGAGGTAAATTCCGAGGACGTGGTAAGCGCGATAATTTATTAGGAAACAATAGTTGGTTACTCATTGGTTTACGCGAATGGGAAATTGGAAAAGACGAAAAAAAAATGCAAAATTGTGATTTATTAGAAGTGTATTCACCAATGGATGTAGATAGATTAAAAAATACAGTAAATGAAAATTGGAATTTGTTCAACAACGATAATGGTACTAAAATATCGGAAGATGATGTGTTATTTGTTGACGAGCGAACAGATGAATATATGAAATTAGTAGAAGAAGAATTAGCAGAAAATCAAAATGATAAAAACGCAAAGATAAGCATGGCATTTGATGAAGAAGAGGAGATTAATGTAGATGATATTTAATAACTAACTCGTAATTGGAAGTATAAAAGGACTATATTTTTTTTACATGCATATATAAAGATGGTATGTTCGATTAGTTGTTCTATAGCTCTTGCTTTTGTTGTTGGTAAAATTTATTTTTACAATGCTACAACAAACAGCCAAATAGTAAAACATTACAAGGAAAAGTTACCAATAAAATTAAAACAACTATATGATAAAATATCAAATGAACGATTTAAAATTTCAATGTATGGTTATGTGTTGGGATTTTTTCTCTCTCTATGTATTATTTTTTATAATTTAAAACTAAAGAGAGAAAGGTTAAGTAATATTTCCCTTGTATGTATTGTCGTAGCAACATGTTTTTTAACAAACTATTTTTATTATATGTTGACACCAAAAAGTGAGTGGATGTTAAACCATATTGACACTCCAGAGCAAACTAAGTTGTGGTTACAATTGTATAGAAATATGTCAGTATATTATCATAGTGGGTTGGTTTTAGGAATAATAGCAGTAGGGTTTGTTGCTCTTGCTTTCAGACGTTGAAATGTAATATAGTAAAATAGTTTATTTTTTAAAATAAAATTGAAATAATTAAATACTAATAAAATATTTACACATACAAAGTACAAAACTACTACTAAAAATGAATACAAATAACAGATTTAACGTTTTATTAGAAAATAACAACAATAACAACAACAACAAAACTAAAATAGTTAAAAATAACGAACCAAAAAGCGCGACTTTTAACAATTTTAGATCAAATAACTACACAAATAACAGACATCAAGATGAAATAGACTATAGAAAGTTTAAGGAGGAAAAATTAAAAAAACAAAAAGAAGAAGATATTGTTAAAGCATTGGATATATCAAATTTCCCTGAACTTAAAAATATTTCCATTGCTAGTATTAACAAAAATCAAAATAAAGAAACAGATAAAACAAGTTTTGCTGATATGATGAAAAATAGTACGCAAAATTTAGATGGAGAAAATAAAGTTACTGTTGAAGAAGATGAAATTGTGAATCCAGGTTGTGTATGTATTAAACATGATGTTAAAACAAATCAACCGAAATGGATTTATGGTGAAGGATGTTCAAAAATGGAACTTGATAAACAAAATGAAAATGACGTTTCAGAAGTTTTAGACGAAGACCCATTTTATGTATTTGAAAGATTAACAAAACTTTATCAAAATAGAAAAAATGACCACATCAACAAATGGGGATATGATGAATATGATAAAATGTTCTTATTTCAAAATTATGATTATGACTATTTTGACAAGTTAGATGAAAAATTTGAGCGTGAGTTCAATAACCATTTTTATAAAGCAAACAATAATGATTATGATAATTATGAATTATATTAATTATTTAATTAGGTAATACTATTGAACATATTGGTTTACAGATATAGTATTCTAGTTTTTTTTTCAATAAACTATAATTTAGTTTAAAAATTAAACGAATAATATTGCTTAATTATAACCATATTTTTACTTATTTTAGATGATTGTCGAAGAAGATAAATTAGACAAGTTAGACAAGTTAGATGATAGTTGGATACAGGATTTTGACAAAGTAGATAAACCTTATCAGGATTTTTATAAAGAAAATGTTTATTATGTAAACATAAATATTTTTTATGTAAACAAAGAAAATGAAATTGATAAAATAACAAATGAAATCTTTTTAATGAAAAACCATAATGTTATTTCTAGGGAAGAAATTATTGATATTATAAAACGTAACTCATGCTATAATAAAAATTTGTATTCTTTATTGTCTATTTTGAAGTATAATATTACAGTAAATCCTGAAGAAGTGACTTATTTTTTAGACATAAAAGATTATGACTTTATTGACCGTTATAGGCAATTCTTAACAATTTTACAACATATTGATACTATAGTATTTGAACCAACAATTTCTATGTTTCAAGATTTAAATAATTTAATTATTATTTTTTATGAAAAGAATGAAAAATATAAAAATAATTATACTAAAAAAATATATTTTAAAAGAAATAAAATAAGTAAAAAATACAATAATACAGTTCGAAATTTATAATATAAATAAATACTAATTATTAAAAAAACAAATTATTAATATAAAATAAAGTATAGAATGGATAAATTTGATTCAGTTAGTCAAGGATACAAAATACCAAATATTATTCATCAAACATTTATAAATAGAAGTTTACCTCCAGAAATAGCTGAAATAATTTTACATAATAAAAAAATATGTTCACAATGTAAGTTCATATTTTACGATGATAATGAATGTGATATTTTTATTAAAAATAATTTTGAAAAAAAAGTGTATGATGCATATAAAAAAATAAATGATGTTTATGGGGCTATGAAAGCGGATTTTTTTAGATACTGTGTTTTATATAAACTTGGAGGTATTTACTTAGATATTAAGTCAGTAATTAAAGTTCCATTGTTTACAATAATAAGAAAAAATGATATATGTATTTTAGATAGATTAAGAAATGATAAAGAGCCTTTTAGATTATTTTCTCCTACTTATGAACAATGGTTACTTATTTTTGCTCCAAACCATCCTTACTTATTGGAAATGATAAATTTGATGGTGCATTATATAGAAATAAAATATATACCAAGACTAACTAACTATAAGTTAGATACAAAAGGAAAAATACTTCATGTTACTGGACCTGATGCATTTACAAAAGCTATTGGTTATTATATTAAAAAAAATAAATCTATTTTACATAGATCTATTAACTATGACAACTATTTTGAATTAAATGTTATTGGTAGTGGTTATAAAAAGATGTATAGTAGGTATAATAAAAAACACTACAGTCAATATAATGAACCTTTATATAAATAATATAATCATGATGTATTAGCATATATTTTATTTTTTAATTAAATAATATTTCTGGTGATATTCTTATTTTTGCATCACTTTGATTTATAGCCATTGCATGAAAACTTCTATGTTCACAGTCTTCATATTTTCCTTTAATATGTCCATAGTCGTATAAAAGAATATTCGACCTGGCTTTTTCTGCGTGTTTTTTAATAAATTTTGCAGGTATAACATCAAATCTCAATTTGCCATCATAATAACAGTTTAAAAACTTTTCAGTTCTGTATATAGAAAACCCATTAAAAGAAGAAATGCATTTTAGTAACTCACCTTGTGGAAGTTCATTTAATTTTTTCATAACATAGTCTTGAATTACATGATAGTTATTATATTCATTTTGATTAAAATGATTGTAACTAAAACAAAAAGGGGAAATGGATAGACCCCAAATATCGTAATATTTGGGTGTCGTGTTAAATGATAATGCATCCCAATCATTTCTTTCAAAATATTTTGGCAATATGTTTGTATTTATATTTTTACAGTTTACTTCGTCGAAGTCCATCATGATAAAAAATGGGTATTTATCTTTATTATTTTTAATATATTTTAAACAATAGTTTCGTGCATATGCTATATTATGTGTTCTGTATTTTGATTTTGGTTCTTTGTTGATATATAATTTAAGACGTGAATTTTTTTTTTTGTAGTTTGATAGTTTAACTATACTATCATCTTGTGAATTATCATAAAAAATACAAATTTTGTAATCTTTAAAAAGCGCTCCTATTTTCTCTATATTTTCTAATACTTTATCTAAATAAGGACCACAGTTTTTTACTGGACCACATATGCAACATTCTATTTCGTTTGGCAAAAACATTTACTTGTTTACTATAAATATTTAATTATTAAAAATTAAAAATGAATACGAAAATACAGTATATATTAAAGCATCATATGCATGACTTAAAATGATAAAAGTAGTGTCGACTAGATTTAATGATATTACATGGCAAGAAAATTTTGATTTTAGAATAAAAAACACCATAGAATGTATTTATGGTACACCATTAGAAATGCCGCCACATATATGTTTAGATAGTAATGTATTTGTAATAGAAATGAATAATTCTAAAAATAAAATTGAAGGTATTGGTTTAATACGAAACAAGACCCATATAGATAAATATTACAAAATATATCATGAAGGCAACTATAATCGTTATATTTATAAAGGTAATTATTATTTAAATCGAGATAAACTATTGTTTCTAGATGAAGAATTGGTGAAAATTTTTGATTATATTTTATTCAAAGAAAAAACACATTTAAAACGAGGGTCTGGTTTTACGAGCATACCCGAAAAACTATTAAATCATTCAATTTGTGAAAATATAAATATTAAAAGAAGGTTGAGAGAATTATTTATAAACAATTTCACAATAATATTATAAAAACATATTTATAATAATTGTAATACTAATATGACTTCTATAGATACAAATGTTTCAAATTATACTTTGTCAGAATTAATGGCTATTGTTGGTTTAAATGATTTGGATCCAACGAGTATAATGAATGCTACTTCACCTTTTGTAGAAAAATATAAAAATAGTAACCCCACTTTATCCACTTTTTTTAAGGGAATTCAAAGTCAACTGTTACAATATTCTCAAGGTTTGTATAATGAAGACAATAAAGATGATGCAATTTACCCAGACGGTGAAAAACAAGTACAAGATAGATACCAAAACGAATATTTAACTCAAAAAGATAAAAATCAAACTGACAAAATAACACAACGAAAACAAAAAATTCAAGTTTTTGGTGACGAGCATGTTCCTATGACACGTGAACAACTAGGTGTAAATGATACTTATAATGTTCCTGTAAAACAAGACTCTCTTAATCCAAATTTAAAAAACACAATTTCACGTTTTGTTAACTTAGATAGTCAGTTTAGACAATTTAGTGGTAGTAACAGCACATCAACTAGTTATACTTGCGACTTATCTGATACATTAAACAATGTCTTGTCGATGCGGTTGTATTCATATCAAATACCTTTTTCTTGGTACTTAATTGATACAATTTACAACAATACATGTTTTTGGATAACAAATGGTAGTGATAATGTTACAATTACAATGCCTTCTGGTAACTATACATCAAGTCAATTTAAAACAGCCTTGACAACTGCTTTTACAAGTGCAGGATTTACTTTTTCGTCTCCTTTGACCCAACCTGTCACATACAATGAAAACACAGGAAAAATAACGCTTTCTTTGTATGGAGGTACTATTAATAATGGCACATATCATTTTACAATCACAGAAACAACAATTATTACTTTTTTTGATTTTACTGCAACATTACAGTGTAATATAAGCTGTGTTAATAACAATAACTATTTAAATCAAACGTTGGGTTGGTTAATGGGATATAGAGTTCCCTATGAAACAGTAAATCCAAGTGGCAACCAAGCATCATCTGTGTTAGACTTAATAGGAACAAAATATTTGATATTAGTGATAGATGATTATAATCAAAATCATGTAAATAATAGTTTGGTTTCTATTACTGAATATAATAGCAATTTAAAAGTTCCTAATTATTATTCACGAGATTTGCCTTCCACTTGTATTAGTGCAAACAGTGCCAATGTAACACAGATTGTAAATCAAGCAAATGCATCATCTCAACTTGACAATCAAGGAAATATTACTGATAATGGTCTTTTAATTGCAGGCAAAAGTGTCACTAATTATACTTCAACCCAAGTTGTTTTACCAAGTGCTCCTAGAACATTAACACAAGCTCAAATATACACTATTAATGAAATAAATAAAAATCAAAGTGTTACCAATTTTCGCAGTAAAGCTCCGACAAGCTCGGATATTTTGGCTATTATTCCAGTAAAAACTTCCAGTCTCTCTACAGGAAGCATATTGGTTGAATTTAGTGGTTCATTGCAGGAAAATATTCGTACTTATTTTGGACCTGTTAACATTGAGCGTTTGGCTGTTAAATTATTAAATGACAAAGGCTATGTAATAGATTTGAACGGAATAGATTGGGTGATTACCTTGATATGTGATTGTTTATATCAATATTAAAATATACACATATAGTATGTTTGCAGTATTAAAAAAAATAGGTGAATATGGACCGTTAATATTGTTGTTATGCTCTATTTTTTTATTAAGAAACAAATACAACTTGTTATTTTATTATATTTTATTTTTTGGAATAAGTATAGTGTTGAACATAGTTTTAAAAGGATTAATTCAACAACCGCGACCTTCAATTGATGCAAAAACATTTCAATTAATGATGAAAAATAAGGAACGTTATATAAGTAAACATGGAATGCCATATGATATTTTTGGTATGCCATCTGGACATTCGCAATCTGTATTATTTTCGACCGTTTTTATTTACTTTTGTTTACGGGATTTTAAAGTGCTTTTAGTTTACATAATAGTCAGTTCAATCACATTATGTCAAAGAGTTATCGACAATCATCATAGTGTTATGCAAGTTATAGTAGGTTCTTCTATTGGAATTGTGTTAGGGTATATAGCTTATTTTATGGCAAAAAATAATATTGAAGGTAAAAAAACTGCAAAAAAAGATGACTATGGTCCACTATAATAATCTATATAATTTATTAAATATTAAAATATACATTTAATAAATATAAATATGACTTCTGTACCTACACATCGTAATCCTAATAATACAATTTTATTGATAGACCAAACATTGAGGAATAAAAAAAAATACAACTTGTAATAAGTACACACCTATTGTACCTAATCTTACACCCTTTATAAGTGGTCTATCGAGTTACTCTACACAGTTAAATAATTATGTACTAATTTATGTGTATGGTGAAAATTTTTTCTCAAATGGTGCAACTACCATTACTTTTGGAAATACTAAAAATATAGCAATTAATTTTTTAAGTCAAAGTTCCTTTTTTTTTGAATTACCTGTAGTGTCATTTCCAGGTGTCTACAATATTACCGTTAAAAATAATATATTTTTGAACGGGACAACTGTTGTATCTAAAACTGGTAATGGGTTGACACTTGTGTCGAATTCTATAAAGTTTAGTATAACTTCGTAGTAATTTAACAAAATATTTTGTACGTTTATTTTTAATATTATAAAATTTTTTCTTTAGTAATATTATAAAATGACAAAGAACGGAGTTGTTGGTAGCAGTTCTTCTGCAAATGATACCTTAGCTAATATTGTAGCATATTTAAGAGCAGGTTTGCCTACAAATAAAGTTATACTTGCTGGTGATAGAGAAAGTTTTACTATTTTAGGAAATGTAACTGAGATATCAAATAATTTAAGTTTAGGTTATGATGATATAGAACTTGTATTATATACTGGACAACCAGTCTTAAAATTTTTGTCTCTTAGTACAAGAATAAGTTTGGATCCAACATACTTAGTTCCTTTATTAGATTTTCCTGTAAGTGAAAATGCTGTTGTTGATTTTATGAATAACCAATTACAAACAATCATACAAGAAGCTAGAACCAAAGCTTTAAATAATGGTGAACTCTATTATCGTTTCAATTTACCAAGTGCCTCGCGTTTGGATGAACTTGCTGCATTATATGGGTTTGACACCAATCTAAAACCAAAAACATTTACTACTATTTCATTAGGATATATTTCGTAAATGTATAAAAGTTTAGAAAATATTTAATATTAAAATTTTTATGTTATTTAATATTAAATAATGCCTATTGACTTTTTAGATGGTGTAACTATTGACTTAGAAAAAATACCAGACTATCATGAAATTATGAACAATACTTTTAGAGAAAAAATCGATAAACAAATATGTGAAATTATATTACAATCTGAAAATCCTTTGATTACCAATGAAATGAAGGAAAATTTCAAAAACAAAGTTGTTGATAATCTAGATGAGAACAGTATACTAGAACATAGTTACTATCAACAAAATGGTTTGGGTAGATTTATTGTTAAAAATGATACATCATTAACATCACAACATAGTGACAAATATATTGCATTTACTTTGTATAAATATATGAAATGGTTGGACTTCGATATGAAAACTTCATGGTTAAGTATTATATTCGAAACAATGAAACACTTAAAACAAAAACTACCAATAATCAATTTTATGCTTAACAATTTTGATGGATTTGTAGAAACTATTCAAAAATATTATCAAAAAGATGCCAATTTGTATAGAAGACGTGTTAAAGACTTAATTTATGGTTTTATTACAATTGAAAGTTATCAATTTTCAGACTGGGTAAACCATTTACAAGATGAAAACATTTCTATAAAAAATTCAAAAAAAATACATCCTTTCATAAGTACTTTTATAAAAGAAATTAAATTAGTTAGAAAAGTAATTTATGAAAACAACATACAGCTTGCTTTATATTTACAAGATAAAAAATCATTTAATAAGTTTGGAAATGATAGATCTGAAGAGATGAATAATATAAAGGATGCAATAATTTTAATTTGGTGTGAAATTATTGAATCTGAAATCGTTTATCATATGTATAATTTTCTTAGTGAAGAAAAACTAATCCAAAATAATTTTTGTACTATGTTTGCAGATAGTATTATGTTTCCTTATGTAGAATGCGATCAAAATGCAGTTGTTAAAAAGTTTCAAAAATATGTTAAAACACAAACAGGTTTTGATTTTAATTTTGATTTCAAATCACTAGAAGAAGAACAATTTATTATAGAAGATTTAATTGATGAAAGAAATCAATATGGAGACGACTACATTGAAGATGACGATGAGCATGACGAAGAAGACGACGACAAAGAGGAAGAAGCTGTAAATCCATGGAATGATATAGATGCGTTTTATAAACATCCTATTGGAAAAGGGACAATATTTGTTGGCAATAAAATAGCGGCGGAAAATTTAACCTTATTGAAAGAGCTAAAAATAACTCGAGTAATAAATTGTACACTTGACAATTTAAGTGTACCTAATTTTCATGAAAAACATTTTAAATATTATAATTTTGCTATTAGAAATTGGCATAAATATATTACTTCCGCCAATTCCAAAATACTAGAATTTATTTACCCTGTTTTTCGATTTATTGATACAGCAATAGAAAATGGAGAAAATGTCTTAATTCATTGTTATTTAGGTGCACATAGAGCTGGTACGTTGGGAACTGCTTCTTTAATGTATTATGAAAACTTAGATGTAAACACTGCTATTTCAAAAGCAAAAACACTCCGACCCATTGTCAATCCTAGAGGAAAACTAAAAGAATTTTTGTACAAATTTGAATTTGATAAGAACCATAAAAATGGAACCGTGAATTATGAATACGATGACGATGAGGATGAAGATGAAGATGAAGAATATGATGACGAAGATGATGATGACGATGAAGAATATGATGACGAAGATGATGATGACGATGAAGATGACGAAGATGATTTTAATTAAAATAATATTATATCATAAATTTATAAGTAATGAAAAACTTTTACTTACGTGTCTTTTTTTTATTGATCGTAATACTTATTTTCTCTCTTTACACAACTTACAAAAGTAAAAAAGAAGGTTATTCTTCCAATTCAACAACCAATACTATTATTTTATTAGGAGATAGTATTTTACAAAATAGTTCTTATGTTCCGCATGATAAATCTATTGAAAATATAATAAGTAAAAAATTGAACAGTAGTTGTCATTGTTATGCCAAGAACAATGCGAAAACATATGACATATATAGTCAAGTAACTAACATTCCTTTAGAGTTGAACAATAGATATACAACTATCTTTTTATCTGCTGGTGGAAATGATATACTAGATAAATATGTAGAACGCAGTGATCCAAACTTGAATGACTTTGATTATTTGAATACTATTTTTGGAGCATATAAAAATTTAGTAAAAACAATCAAGACCAAAATGGAAAATGCAAAATTAGTGTTATTGGATGTATATTATCCAAAAAGTGCAAAATATTTACCTTATAAAAATATAATAACTACATGGAACCATAAAATATATGAGTATGCGAAGGAAAACAACATGGAGGTGTTAAGGGTAAGCACTATTTTGACCAAACCCGAAGATTTTACTTTAGAAATAGAGCCTTCAGAAACAGGAGGAGAGAAAATAACAGATGCTATTGTAGGATTTTACCTTTTTTAACACCGATTATTTATATATTTTTCTGGTTTTATTTTTTTTTGCTGAAGGGAATTGATGAGAAACCCAACAAAGTGCTGCAAAAACACTTCCGTGTTCTTTTTTAACATCTAATGAATCATATACAAAAATTTTACCAGGATGTAAAATATACCCTTTCGATGTTATATTATCTTTGAAAATTTCTACTTTATTATCAATTAAACCATATCCACGACGTTCAATTAATCCTTTTAAAGATATTGACAAACTTTCGAGTGCATCTTCCTTTGTTCCATTACCTGAATATTCCAATGCAAAACCTCCTAAATATTTTTTTTTATGGTTATAAACATCAGTTGTCATTACTGCAGCACTTATAAATTTACCTTTGTCTCCATTTGCTTGAGCCTTTATACATTCCATTACTTCTCCCCAACGAATTCTTTTCAAGCCTTCTTCTTTTGGAATTAACTTTGCACTAGTTGGTATAACACTAGTATACTCAATTACATTGCAATTTTCAATGCCTGCATCTGTTAAAGCTGCATCATAAGAGCCAGTTTCATATTTTAACCCTTTTGATCCAGCTTCTGACTCACCTTTTCCACTTGTTGCAAAATATTCATAAGGAATTCTATTTCCTAAAATCATAATTATTTATATATATATTTATTTATTTATTAAATTTTATGATATCTCAAGAAATTCTATAGTACATTAAAAGTTGATAGCATTTGGTGTAGTTCCATTGTAAAGGTGTACCGTCTGAATTATTACTACCTTCGAATTGCCAAGTAAATTCCGCTGAATTCAGTTTGTTTTTCCATTCTAAAGGAACTAAACGAGAGAAACTCATACCATCATAACCATATTCTCTCTTTTCACAAGTAATTGTAGAACAAAAATGTTGTTTGGTCGTGTCTCTCACTACCGAACTATCTAATTGGTACCTGGCATTATTAATCGTAAATGTATGTGGTTTTTGGTTGAAAGTTGCAACGTCTTTTTCAAAAATTTCCATAATGATAATATGCGGTAAATGCTTTACACCAGTAGTTATTTTTGTAATACGTTGTTTCCAGTTGGCACCAATTTCTCTCAAAAAAAAGATTTGAATGTCATTATTATTAAGATAATCTATCATACTCATGTAGTAAATCACTGGATTTCCAGCATTGTCTATGTCTACGATCAAAGGATATTTGGATTTGTAAGTGCTAGGTATACTAGTGTAAATTTGACGTATAATAGCATTGGTATTTAGTTCATATGCATATTTATTGCCTGTTAAACACGCATCAACCCCAAAGTTCAGTAACGCAAAAGCGTCTTGTAGTTTTTCAGGTATTTTTGTACCATTTTTTTGCTTACCTTCTATCATAAGTTGACGAAAAAAATGGAAAAATTTACGTCCTTTATCGCTTACAAAGAAAGTCACAAACATGGAGTTGAACCAACAATTAGACTTGGATTGTATAGGAGGTACAATTTTATTAGATTGAACGTGTTTATTTGCTGCTAAATTTTTGAGAAGAAATTGTTTTGCTTCTGGCGAATTGTACAGAAAGCAGTTTTTACCAAATAGGTATCCAGGAACTCCTATTTTAAGTGGTTCTTTTAAAATAAATGCTTGTTCATTATTGCAATCGTAAACAGGACTTCTAGAAATACTTTTTAAAGTGACTAGTTGTTGATTAATCGTAGGCGAATAAGACGAAGATTTAATAAGACGTTGTGTTATATTTTTAATAGGAGGTTTACTAGGTTTCTGTTTTTGTTTCGTCTTTTTCGTCTTTTTTCTATTTTTTTTTGTTTTATTCATATAAAATAATAATATTATTATTTTATATAAATGGGAGCAGGTATATTGCCTACAACAATACATAAAAATAAATTGTATTTTTTATTTGGAAAAGAAAATAAATATGAAGACACAGCCCCAGGGTTTTCAGACTTCGGTGGTGGGAGTGATGATAATGAAACCTATATTCAAACGGCTATAAGAGAAGGCGGCGAAGAATTGACTGGTTTTTTGGGGTCTGATACTGACTTAAAAAAAATGTTAGAGAGACATGGCACCTATAATATAGATAATAAATCTGGTAAAAACAAAATATATCGCGTACATTTGTTTCCAATGATATATGATGAAAAGTTGCCATTTTATTACAACAACAACCAACGATTTTTGCAAAAACGATTGGAACCAGAAGTAATTAAAAAGACCAAAATATTCGAAAAGGAAGAGATCCGTTGGATTTGTATTGATGAATTGAAAGATATGAAGTCTCAATTCCGATTTTTCTTTCCACCTATTATCGATAAAATTTATCATGAACGAGAACAAATCAAAAAGTTCATTATGAAGGGTCTTGGAATGTCAAACTTAAAAAAAAGAACTACGCATAATAAAACGCGGAAGAATAAGTCTTGGTGGTTTTAAAAAATAGGTTTATTGTGGGTATAATAAAGTAAGTATATTTTTAACTATTTTAACAAAAAATAGCTTTCCTACAGCAAATGTTTTTGAAGAACCAGGTAGAGTTGTAGAACTGGTTACTACGGCACTTGAACCACAAGGTGGACACTGCCCTGTACACTCAGTACTAGTTATACAAGTACAATTGATAGGGCATAAGTTTGCGGATGCAGGTTCGCAAATACACGAACAATTACACGAACTCTTATCACCTAAAATACCCTTTGGTTTCACAATTTTTTTTCTTTCTAAAAATCGTATTTCTAAGTAATTTGGTGTGTTATTTATCAAATCTTCATAAAAAATAGACAGAGTATAGCTGGAAGCCCCAGAAATTTGCAATCGGTGCTGCAGTTCACCATGGAAAATTAAATTTTTCAACTCTAAGTTATTAAAAAATGTAACTTTCTTAACCTTTAAATTATCATCTTTTTGAAGATCTTTTATTGATCTGTTAAACACGACCTCTAAAAATTTTTGAGATTGTTTATCTTTTATTTGAGGTTGAGACTTTCTTTGAGGATGAGAGTTTGAAGAAGGACAAGACGAACATGGCGTTGCGGTGGCTTTCGACATTTGTACTATACTTAAAGAAAAAAATATTCCGGTTCTTTAAGTACTTTAAACAATTTATTATATTAAAAAATAGGTTCATTCGTCACTAGTTCTTGGACTATCATTCCTATTGACGCGATCATTGCAAGTCTTCCATTATTCAATTCAGCATTTGCCATAAATGTTTCATCATTACCTAAAAAGGATAAAGGTAACCCTAATCCCAAGTTACCTGGTTGGTAGTCTTCCTTCATTACAAAATAGTTAGATGAATTTGTAAATGGATTTTCCCAACCCAATAGTATAGATTGTAATTCAGCTGCTCCAGCTAAACCTGTAAATGCTGCAAGTGCTACTAGATTAGCATCATCTAAAACATGAATAGCTTGCTTATGGGTTACAAGCTCAGTTACTGGAATGGCAACAGATGAAATCATTCCCCATCTACAATGTTTAAGCTCAGCTTCACGAAGCTTCACTACTTCAGATTGAGGTTTATTCTTTGAAAACCCAAGAGGATCAAAAAACCCGAGTGGTTTTGTAGCACCTGGTATATTTAAACTACTAACACTGCAAAATAGCATAAAAAGTAAACTAATATATTTGTACATTAAAATCAAGTTTATAATTTATATTGAAAAAATGTTTTTAAGTGTTTTGAAAATGTATTTATATTAGTTATCATAAGTAAAAACTAAACTGTAACGTTCTTTTTTGTCTAGTTTAGTTCGTTGTTTCAAGAAATCAAAATATTTTTTCGATAAACTATATTGTCTCGGTTTTATATTTTTCAAAACTTCCAAACGAACTTTCATAATCATAGCTACTTGCCATATACGTTTATGACTATATTTTTTACTTTTGTATAAACTCTCAAGTTTGTCAATTGTATTCTTAACATCTTCTATAGTGGTGTATTTAATATGGATCGTATCTTTTGGATTTTTATCTATATAAACATCAAATGATTTTTTGGGGTCATTTGGATTGTATAAAAATTGTTTTTTTGTTTTTGATTTTTTAATTAATTTTCGTTGTATGTTTTTCTTCGTTTTCATAATATTAGTATAGAATTAAAATGTTTAGAGTTTTCTTTAAGTACTTTAAACAATTTATTATATAAACAACGAAAAAGTTTACCCAAAAGTATTTTGGGTTTTCGATTTTGGACATTTTTTTTGTCCATTTTTGAAAATCCCAGAAAAGTCTTGGGAAAAAAATAATCGTTGTGACCATAATTGAAAATTAGCGTGTGGTAGCCAAAAAAATAATTTTAAGTTTGTGAGCATAATTTTTATAATATTTTTGCGCTAAGATTTTAGGAACTTTTTTCTGTAGGCAATTTAGAGGACAAATGGATGACATTTTGGATGACAAAAAGGCGGCGAAAGGCGGACAATTTTTTTGTTGTAGTAGCTGTGACTATACTACGTGCGAGTTAAGTAAATTTAACAGACATATTTTAACCGATAAACATAAAAGGATGACAAATGGATTACATTTAGGCGAAAAAAAGGCGGAAAAGGCGGAAAAAGCGGAAAATGATAAAAATTTTGAATGTATTTGTGGAAGTATTTATAAATACCGACAGGGACTATGGAAACACCGAAAGTCATGCATTGTTTTTATAAATAACGAAGATATGAAAAATTATCAAGAAACTGAAAAAAAGGAACCATCTACTATCGCTGGTTTGGACGCCAATTTTTTAAAGTTTGTTTTGGAAAACAATACGGAAAATATAAAAAATATAGTGATGGAAGTGTGTAAGCAAATCCATCCTAACATGAACAATTCGTACAATACAACAACACAAACTCATACTAATAGTCATAACAAAACATTCAATTTGCAAATATTTTTGAATGAAACATGCAAAGATGCAATGAACTTGACTGATTTTATCAATTCAATTGATTTGCAGTTATCAGACTTAGAAAGTGTTGGAAAACTGGGATTTGTAAATGGAATATCGAATATTTTAATTAAAAACTTGAATGCAATGGATGTGACAAAGCGTCCAGTCCATTGTAGCGACACAAAAAGGGAAGTAATGTACGTGAAGGAAGATGGAAAATGGGAAAAAGACGAAGAAGACAATGCAAAATTGAGAAAGGCGATCAAACGATTAGCCTTTAACAATTCCAAATTATTACCAGTTTACAGGAAAAAATATCCTGATAGTGAAAATCCATTGTCTACAAAAAGTGACAAGTATAATAAATTAGTAATAGAGGCCTATGGAGGTAAACACGATGATATTATTAATGAAAATAAAATCATTAAAAATATTGTAAAACAAACAGGCATAGATAAGGAACAGTTTTCATTTTAAGTTTAATTAGTTTACTAAATAAATATAAAAATAAGCCTTTTATATTTATATGTCGCTTAAAACAATACAAATAACCATACCAGAAGAGAGAAATATACCTGATATTTTGTCTAGTTTCTCTCCTGAAGAGAATTATATAATGTTAAAAATAGGTTGTCAATGTTTGGAAGAAGGTCGAAAATCAGTTATTGGGTTTTCACAAAAAGAGATTTATCAAAAAATAAGGGATGAAACAAAAGAAGAAATAAGTAAATTAGAATTGGATATACTTGTTGAACGAGAAATGTCAAAAAAAATGGGAGAACGAATTTCACAAATATATGATGCACAAATTTACCAAATAAAAAAACAAAATGAAAAATTAGAACTCGTGATACAAGGATTGAGAGAACAAATTAAGACTTATGAGTGTGAAAATGCGGATTTTGTAAAAAGTGAAGTAGATAAAGTGAGAGAAAATTGTAACATGTTACTGCAGGAGAAAGACAATCAGAACAAACTGAATAGAGAAGCTGTAGAGAAGTTACAAGAAAGTGTAATAAAATTAACAAACAAAAGTACATCTCACAAAGGATCTGAAGGTGAACAACAGTTCAATGATTATGCAGCAGAAACGTTTATTGATTTTAAGGGTTTTAATATTGTTGATAAGCATACGCAAGCAGGGGAAGGTGATTTTCATTTACATTTTGAGGAGTTTGATGTTTTAGCAGATGCTAAAAATTATAAAAAGAAGGTGCCAGTTGACCAAAGAGAGAAAATTAAGAATGATTTGTTGAAGAATGAACACATCCATTTTGGTTGGTTAGTTTCTCTCAATACATCAATTGATAAATTTGATAAATCTCCAATAATGTATGAATGGATAAATACAAGACAATGTATAGTATATATCAATAATTTGGCAAGTTTCGAAGATCCAAAAAAAGTTTTGCGAATTGTTTGGTATACTTGTAAAGAATTATACAAGTTAATAGAAGATGTCAATGTAGATACAACAGAGTTGACTGCGTTAAGAGAGAAACAGTTTAAAATGAATGATAAGATAAAAGACATACGAAAGAATATTCGCGAGTTGAATACAAATATCAATATTTCAAAAAATATTATTCAAAATATGGATGATCAGTTGAGAGAAATATTGGAAAGTGAAACTAGTAACATAATCAACTCGAACTTTTCTCTCTTTGATGATTGGTGGGATAAAAATATTGAGTTGAATAACGATGGTACAGAGTTGTCTACGGATTTGTGGTTAATGTTCAGACAAGACAAAAAGAAAATAATTAAAGACATGGATATTAAAGTAGAAAAGTTCAAACAATTTATCAAAACCAAAATGCCAAGTTCAAGTTTGGTGATTAAAAGTAAGAACGCGAATTCTGCATTTGAGATTAAAGGTATTAAGTTGAAAGAAATTGATATAGCTGTGGAGGAAAAGATTGATGTAGAGTTTATTGAGGATACGGATGTGAAGAAAAAGAAGAAGACGAAAATATAATATAAATATAAGAAATATAACTATATTAGTTTATGAACAATATAGATCCAAATAAAGATTATATTTATGTATTAAAATTGATTGATGATAGATATTACATTGGTAGAAGTCAAAATATAGTTCAAAGAATAGAAGACCATTTTAGTGGTAATGGTTCAATTTATACAAAAAAATATAAACCATTAAGTGTTGTAGAAATAGTTGAAGAAAAAAGTATTCACGATGAAAGAAATAAAACTATAGAATACATTGAAAAATATACATGGGAAAAAGTGAGGGGATATGCTTGGTGTAAAGTTGATTACAAAAATCCATTGAAACTAAATAATGCTACAAAAAAAGAATTAAACGTTAATGATGGAGTTGATGAAAATATCAGGAAACTGTATTGTGTTGATAATAAAGATATAATTGAAATAGGCAAAGAACTAAATTTAACACCAGGTTCAATTGCATATAGGTTGAAAAAAATGAATATTGTATTAAGTAAGAAATTAGCTAATGGATATAAAAAATATATTACAAGTGATTTATATAAAGAAATATGTAAAAACAAATCAATTAAAAAATCATATTCAAAATTTACTAAACCAAATATGATAAGAGAGAAAAATAACTATAAGGAACAAATAACAAAAATAATGCATGATAATCAAGAAATAAAATTAGAAACGAAAAATATAAAAGAAAAAATCCGTAGTCTGTTAATGAAGACAAATCCGAACTAGTCTATTTAGGGAAACACCACGGTTAGGGCAAAGCCCGTTTCCCTAAATAGACGACTTCGACGACGGCGACGACGGTAGTCGTCAATATGACACACTATGAGCGCAGATAATAATTTTTACATCAATATTATGTTATTGATTGATGTAAAATATTGTGTGAGATAATTCTTACGATAAAACATATGAAATATTAACATTATCAAATAATAATTGTTACGATAAAACGAAATTGTGTGCAATTTTGTAGTTTTACAATTTTGTTACGATAAATGCTAAGCAAATTATCTTGAATGTTGTCATCCATTACGGTTAATGCAGTGCGAGACCATGACTGCATAAGACTTTTAGCTGCGACCTAACTGGTGTGACCATAATGCTCACAAAATAAATCAAAATTTTTCGATAATTTGTAAGACCATACAAGCTCATAATGGCAACTGTACGATAATATTGACATCATGTGTCGTCACGATGCGTTTATTTGTAAAAATTATTATCTGCGCTCATAGTGTGTCATATTGACGACTACCGTCGTCGCCGTCGTCGAAGTCGTCTATTTAGGGAAACGGGCTTTGC
>Ga0214921_10005081_pt1 | contig 18838 bp, 16 predicted proteins | sample LL1505_MetaG_FD_177992 | JGI IMG/M metagenome (GOLD analysis project Ga0214921, IMG submission 177992) | Freshwater microbial communities from Lake Lanier, Atlanta, Georgia, United States - LL-1505 | ecosystem: Environmental > Aquatic > Freshwater > Lake | place: USA: Georgia | collected... | reverse complement strand
CCAATCGCCCTCAATCGCGCGGTCGGCCAGTGCCGAGGCCACATCCAATCGGGCGAGCACATCTGCGGTTGCCGCAATAGCCTGCGCGCTTGCCAGAGTGAGGGCCGTCAGCTCTTCGAGATGCGCCGCTTCTGCCGCCAGAGCGTGGCTGCCCGCTTGCGTCACCTTCATCGCCAACTCATGCAGCTCTGGCGCATTAAAGCGCACCACGCCTGCCAATGTTTGGCGATGGGTAAATCCTGAGTCCGCAGCCATCAGCGGATCAGCATTTTTGGCCGACACCTCAATGTGATAGCCAAGGACATTATTATGTTTGATTTTCAGGCCCGAAATTCCGGTCTTATCCCGATAGCGCGCCTCCAGCATTGCCATGGCGCGCCTGCCATCCCCGCCGAGCGACCGAAGCTCATCGAGCGCAGCATCATAGCCCTCAGCAATATAGCCGCCTTGGCTGGCCTCTATGGGCGGTGTGGGCACCAGCGCGCGTGACAGGTGATCCACCAGCGCGCCATGCCCTTCCAGCGCCGGGAGAATCTGCTGCATCAGGGGCGGAAGATCGTCCATCCGCGCCAGCCCTTCGCGCAGCAAACGCGCTTCATTCAGGCCATCACGGACCATGCCCAAATCGCGCGGGCCGCCGCGCCCGGCCGCAAGCCGACCCAGCGCCCGGCCCAGATCGGGAAGCGCGCGCAGGCTGGCCCGCAGCCGATCGCGCATCGTGCCATGATCCACACACCAGCAGACCAAATCGAGCCTGTCTTCAATCGCCCGCACATTCATGAGCGGGGCTGAGAGGTCGGCCGCCAAAAGGCGCGCGCCAGCACCTGTGACTGTCCGGTCAATTGCATCAAGCAGACTGCCCGCCCGGCCTCCGCCGGTTGCGCGGACAAGTTCCAAACTGTCCCGCGTCGCCGCGTCGATCAGCATATGGTCGCTGGCCTGCAATCTTATCGGGGGAGACAGGAAGGGCAGGCTGCCTTTCCCGACATGATCGAGATAGGAGAGAAGGCCGGCGGCCGCCGCCAATTCCGCCTTTGAAAAATCACCAAAGCCATCGAGGGTGGCAACGCCAAAGAGCGTTTTGAGACGCGCCACACCATCGGCGGGCAGAAACTCTCCCCGGCGGCGCTCTGTGCCTTCTATCTCTGCCCCTTCGGGAACGACAATTTCGGACGGCCCCAGTCGCGCCAATTCTGCCGCCAGGCCTTCGGGCGATGTTTCACAAATTTCAAACCGGCCGGTTGAAATATCTGCAGCGGCAACACCCATAGCCGACCCGTGTGGGGCCACCGCGACCAGCCAATTTGCACTGCGCGCCTCAAGCAGCGCTTCTTCGGTCAATGTGCCCGCTGTCACCACGCGCACAATGGCACGGGCGACCAGAGATTTGGAGCCGCGCGCCTTAGCCTCCGCCGGACTTTCAATCTGTTCGGCAATCGCCACGCGAAAGCCCGCGCGAATGAGCCGGGCGAGATAGGCGTCGGCCGCATGAACGGGCACGCCACACATGGGAACAGGCTGGCCCTGATGCTCTCCCCGAGCTGTTAGCGCGATGTCGAGCGCCTGCGCGGCAAATCGCGCATCATCGAAAAACAGCTCAAAAAAATCACCCATGCGGTAAAAGAGCAGGCAGTCTCCCGCCTCCTCTTTGAGCGCAAGATATTGCGCCATCATGGGTGTGACGCCCCCTGCGCCGGCCTGTGTCATAGGGGGTCGGATAGCGGTGTTTTGCCCTTGGGTGCAATCCCTGCTTCCCGTTGCCAAAAGAAGTGCCTAAGGCGTGGTTTGGGACTTAAGTAACGGGGAAAGAGAGACAATGAGCGACTCAAAGCTGCAATTTTCAGATCGTGAAGCGCTATTTTATCATTCGGCGGGACGCCCTGGTAAGATTGAGATCGTCGCCTCTAAACCGATGGCGACGCAACGCGACCTAAGCTTGGCTTATTCTCCGGGCGTCGCCGTGCCCGTCAAGGCAATCGCCGAAGATCCCTCAACCGCCTATGATTATACCGCCAAGGGCAATCTGGTCGCCGTTATTTCCAATGGCACGGCGATTTTGGGTCTGGGCAATTTGGGCGCGCTGGCCTCTAAGCCTGTGATGGAAGGCAAGGCCGTGCTCTTCAAGCGGTTCGCCGATGTCGATTCCATCGATATTGAGCTTGATACCGAAGACCCCGAGGCCTTTATCAATGCCGTGGCCCTCATGGAGCCAAGCTTTGGCGGCATTAATCTGGAAGATATTGCCGCCCCTGAATGCTTCATCATCGAACAAGCGCTCAAAGAGCGGATGAACATTCCCGTCATGCATGATGACCAGCATGGCACCGCCATTATTGCAGCCGCCGGCCTGATCAATGCCCTCTATCTGACGGGCAAGGAGATGAAAGATACCCGCATCGTTGTGAACGGTGCTGGGGCGGCTGCCATTGCCTGCACCGAACTCATCAAGGCGGTCGGCGTGCCGCATGACAATATCCTGATGTGCGATTCCAAAGGCGTGATCTATCAAGGCCGCACCGAGGGGATGAACCAGTGGAAGTCAGCCCATGCGGTCAAGACGGATCGTCGATCCTTGGCCGATGCCCTTGATGGCGCAGATGTGTTTCTTGGCCTGTCGGTCAAGGGGGCGGTCACACCCGATATGGTCCGGTCGATGACGGATCGCCCGATTATTTTCGCCATGGCCAATCCCGACCCGGAAATTACCCCGCCCGAGGCAAAGGCCGTTCGTTCCGACGTGATCGTCGCCACGGGTCGTTCGGATTATCCAAATCAGGTCAATAACGTGCTTGGCTTCCCCTTCATCTTCCGGGGTGCGCTCGACGTTCGGGCTACCGCCATTAATGACGCGATGAAGATTGCCGCCGCTCGCGCGCTGGCAGAACTGGCGCGGCAACAAGTGCCTGAAGAAGTGGCAGCAGCCTATGGCGGCAAGACGCCGCGCTTTGGCGAAGACTATATCATCCCCGCGCCCTTTGACCCGCGCCTGATGGAAATTGTGCCGGCCGCCGTTGCGCAAGCCGCGATGGATTCGGGCGTGGCGACACGACCGATCCTCGACATGGCGGGCTATCGCACCTCACTGCGCGCGCGGATGAACCCGACCACGGGTGTGCTAACCATGGCCTATGAAAATGCCCGCGCTCATCCCAAGCGCGTGGTCTTTGCCGAGGCTGAGGAAGAAGTTGTGCTGCGCGCCGCCATTGCGTTTCGCGACGGCGGCTGTGGCACCCCGGTTCTGGTCGGCCGCGACAGTGTGCGCGACCAATTGGCCGCCCTTGGCGTCGAAGATCCGGAAAGCTTTGAGCTGCATAATAGCCGCAACTCCCCGCTCGTCCCGCAAATGGTCGATATGCTCTATGATCGGCTGCAACGTCGGGGCTATCTGCGCCGCGATTGTGAGCGGATCGTCAATCAGGATCGCAACGTCTTTTCATCCCTGCTGCTGAAAATGGGCGAGGCCGATGCCGTCATCACGGGTGTCACGCGCGGCTTTGGCCAGACGTTGAGCGAAGTGCGCCGCGTCATTGACCCGGCACCGGGCATGACGCCCTTTGGCATGCACATTGTGGTTGGGCAGCATCACACGGTGTTCCTGGCGGACACCACGGTCAATGAACGGCCGTCCGCTGAAGAGATGGCCGATATTGCCGAGGCAAGTGCTGCGGTTGCCCGGCGTATGGGGCAAGAGCCACGCGTTGCCTTCCTCTCCTATTCCAATTTTGGCAATCCGCGCGGCACCTGGCTCGACCCGATTCGGGAAGCTGTTGCCATTCTTGATGCCCGGGGTGTCAGCTTTGAATATGAAGGCGATATGGCCCCCGACGTCGCGCTCAACCCGCGCATGGCCGCAGCCTATCCGTTCAGCCGCCTGTCAGGCCCGGCCAATGTGCTGGTGATGCCCGGCCTGCAAGCCGCCAACATCTCGGCCAAGCTGCTGCGCGAGCTTGGGGGTGATTCGATGATTGGCCCCATCCTGATCGGGATGGAAAAGCCGGTTCAGGTCGCCCCAATGGTGTCCACAGCGTCGGAATTGGTCACGCTCGCCGTACTGGCCGCCAGCGGCATCGCGCGATAAGGATTTGGCCATCCCGAACATGGTTCGGGGTGGCCCCATCCTTAAACTTGCCAGACCTTAATTAGGGTTATCAGCGGTCCCGCCCGATTCGCCAACCGAGCCAACCTGACCGATATTGCCGAAGAGTTCTTGCAAGAAGCTGCGCTCGCGCCCCAGCGTCTGGGTTTTTTTGCCGGTCGGGTCGACCTTGGCGATCTGCTCCATCCCACGGCGCTCAACGGCGATGACATTGCCGGCGTCGTCAAAGCGAATACGCATGGCCATTTGCTCAGAGGCCGTTGGCGTGTTGAACGCATATTGGCGCGTGTTGCGCGAAAAATAATAATAATCCTGCGCGCCGAACTGGCTAATCCAGGTCGGGCGGCCCAGCGTCTTTTCCACCGAGTCGCGATTATCCACGCCCGGCTGAATCGCATCAGCCAGCGTTGGATCCGTAATATAGCCCTGATGGCCGCCAATTCGCGTGCACCCAGACGCTGTCAATGCGAGGGCGACAAGCGCGAGGGCGGGGACAATTTTGCGGTTCATGCACTACGACCTTTCCAAGACGCGACCTGACCCCTTGCTGAAAGGGTCACAACCCCCAATATGCCGGGAGCCGAAGAACAACAACCCAATAGGAAGATAAGCATGGCGCTGAAGTTGCTGAAATCGCTTTTTGCCCGCAATAAAGGGCGGGATGCGCTCGCGCCGCTCTATCGCGCTGTCGTCGCCGAGGCGCGCCAACCCCATTGGTATCGAGACGGCAAAGTCGCCGACACGATGGATGGCCGCTTTGAAATGGTCACCGCATTGACAGCGCTTGCCATCGTCCGGCTGGATGCAGCGGGCGCAGATGGGCGCGTCCCCGCCGTCATGCTGACCGAGATTTTCGTTGACGATATGGATGGCCAGCTTCGGCAGGAGGGTGTGGGCGATCTTGTGGTTGGCAAGCATATTGGTCGGATGATGGCCGCCCTTGGCGGGCGTATGGAGGCCTATCGCACGGGTCTGGAAGGCGAAGATTTGGAAGAAGCGCTTGTCCGCAACCTCTATCGCACCGAGCATCCCGGGGATGCCGCTCTTGCCCATGGTGCGACCAGCCTGCGCGCCTTTTGGCAGCGTTTGGAAGCAACTCCGCTCGACGCCTTGTTGGCAGGAGAGATTCGATGACGCCTGAATTTTCCCGATCCTATCGCCTCGATTCGCTGGGCGGACTGAAAACCCTAGAGATTGAGGCCTCAGCCGAAGAGCGGGCCGCCCTTGCCGGGCGGTTCGGGCTTCAGGATGTGGCCGAACTCAAGGCGCAGGCCAATGTAACCCCGGTGGCCGCTGGCATTGAAGTGGCCGGACATATGACAGGCCGGGCAACGCAAATCTGCGTCGTGACAGGAGAGCCCGTCCCCGCCTTTGTGTCGCAGGATTTTGCCGTCCGCTTCGTCGCGCCAGAGGCCGCACCTGAGGCTGAGGAAATTGAACTCAATGCCGAAGAGTGCGACATTATGGAGCATGATGGTCAGGCCATCGACATTGGAGAGGCTGTCGCCCAAACGCTTGGCCTTGCGCTTAATCCCTATCCCCGCAGCGCAAATGCCGAAGCGCGCCTGCGCGAAGCCGGGGTTTTAGCGGAAGGCGAGGCTGGCCCCTTTGGTGCGCTGGCCGCGCTTAGGGACAAGCTTCAGCGGAAATAGGCGAGGCCCTCCCCCAGCCCCTCCCGCGCGCGGGAGGGGAGTGAGACTTGAGCGAGCGAAGCACGCTTTAGTCGCAGCGGGGAGGGTAAGGCCCTAACGCGCCAGCAGAAACACCGCATGTTCCGCCAAAAGATTGGCACCCCGCTCCCCGATCAGGCGATCCCCGCGCAAGAACCATTGGCCTTCAATGCGGATGCCACGCTGTGCGATAAAGTCGCGGAAATCGTCGATCGTGACATGGTGGATATTGGGCGTGTCATACCAGCGCGCGGGCAATTGCTTGGTAACGGGCATCATCCCGCCGAACATCAGCGCGATACGCGTGCGCCACTGCGCGAAATTGGGGAAGGACACAAAGGCCCGCGCCCCAATGCGCAACAATTGCTCCACCACTAGATCGGGGCGCATTGTCGTCTGCAATGTCTGTGAAAGGACCGCATAGTCGAACGCCAGATCGGGATAATCGGCCAAATCGGTATCGGCATTGCCCTGAATAACCGAAAGGCCGCGCGCGACGCAGGCCGCCACATTATCACGGTCAATCTCCATACCGCGGGCATCGACCTGCTTTTGATCGCGCAGTGCCGCCATCAGCGCGCCATCGCCGCAGCCGACATCCAGCACACGGGCGCCCTTGGCGACTTCCCGAGCGATAATGGCAAGATCCGCGCGCAAGCCGCTCATTGTCCGCCCGCCTTTAAAAATCCATCCACCACCCGGTCCAGCTCCGGCACGTCCAGAAGGAAGCTATCATGCCCGAACGGGGCCGACAGCTCGACAAAGCTGACAGGCGCGCCGCTGGCATTCAGGGCGTGAACAATATTGCGCGACTCGGATGTGGGGTAGAGCCAATCGGTATCGAAACTGATGAGGCAAAAGCGCGTGGCCGACCCGCGAAAGGCATTGGCCAAATGCCCGCCATGATCTTCTGCCAGATCAAAATAATCCATCGCCCGGGTGATATAGAGATAGGAATTGGCATCAAATCGGCCCGTGAAGCTCAACCCTTGATGGCGCAAATAGCTTTCAACCTGAAAATCCGCGTCAAAGCCAAAGGTCTTGGCCTTGCGGTCTTGCAAGCGCCGGCCAAATTTTTCGGTCAGGCCATGTTCCGACAAATAGGTGATGTGCGCGGCCATGCGGGCGACGGCCAAACCCGAATCGGGGGCTTGTCCATCCGCATAATAATCCCCGCCCCGCCAATTGGGATCGGCCATGATCGCCTGTCGGCCGACTTCATGAAAGGCGATATTCTGCGCCGAATGTCGGGCGGTTGAGGCAATGACCAAAGCGGCGTCAACGCGTGCGGGATAGGTCGCCGCCCAAGTGAGAACCTGCATCCCCCCCATGGACCCACCGACGACGGCATAAAGCCGGTCTATGCCCAAATGATCGAGCAGCATCGCCTGCGCGCGCACCATGTCGCGAATGGTGATGACGGGAAAGCGCATGGCATAGGGCTGCCCATCCGGGGCCAGAGATTCCGGGCCGGACGACCCCATGCAGCTGCCCACAACATTAGGGCAGATGACACAATAACGATCCGTATCAATCGGCTTTCCCGGCCCGACCATGCGCGTCCACCAGCCCGGCTTTCCCGTGAGCGGGTGGGTTGAGGCGACATATTGATCGCCCGTCAGCGCATGGCAGAGCAGGATCGCATTGGACGCATCGGCATTGAGTGCGCCATAGCTTTCATAGGCAATTTCAACAGGCGCAAGCACGCCCCCGCCATCGAGCGCCAAGGGCTCGGTCAGGGTGATTTTCCGATCAAGGCCAAAGCGCGCGTCAGACATGGGGCGGGGCTAGGGTCGACAGGCCGCTATTGTCAACCGCAAGCATGCCCAGCTGTTTGACCCAAATCCTCGCCCCGTCTAAGGCGCGGGGCATGACTGCACCCCAACCCAAGCCCTGGATCATGGACATTGCCCCCTATGTGCCGGGCAAGTCGAAAACCGACGATGGCCGCCTTGTGGCCAAGCTTTCGTCTAATGAAAACCCGCTGGGGACAAGCGAGCAGGCGCGCGATGCGTTTTTGCGCCATGCAGGCGATCTGGAACGTTATCCCGATGCGAGCGCCGCAGCGCTCCGCGAAGCCATTGCCGCTGCTTATGATCTTGACCCCGCACGGATTATTTACGGCACGGGATCGGATGAAGTGCTGCATCTGGCAGCAGGCGCCTTTGCCGGTGTCGGCGATGAGATTATTTTCGTGCGCTATGGCTTTGCCGTCTACGAAATCGCCACCCGGCGCGTCGGCGCAACGCCCATCATCGCGCCAGATACCGATTATGCGACCGATATTGATGCCGTGCTCGCCTGTGTGACAGAGCGGACACGGGTGGTCTTTATCGCCAATCCCAATAACCCGACGGGCACCTACACCTCGCGTGCAGACATTGCCCGGCTGCATGCCAGCCTGCCGGATCATGTCCTGCTGGTGCTGGACCATGCCTATGCCGAATATCTCGCCGATGAGGATGAAGATGGCGCAATGGCCTTGGCCAAAACAGCTGCCAATGTTCTCATCACGCGGACCTTTTCCAAAATCTATGGTCTGGCGGCAGAGCGGGTGGGCTGGGGCTATGCCGCGGCCCCGATCATTGATGCCATGCACAGAATCCGCGCGCCCTTTGGCTTTTCCATTGCCGCACAAGACGCCGCCATTGCGGCCTTGGCAGATACAGATTTCGTTGCGCACAGCCGCGCGCATAATGCCCAATGGCTCAGCTGGTTTGCCGCTGAAATTGGCAAGCTTGGCAATCAGGGCCTGCGCGCCATCCCCAGCAAAGCCAATTTCCAACTGGTTTTGTTTGAAGGCAAAGTCACGGCGGAAGACGCCTATATGGCGCTGATGGAGCATGGCTATATTGTGCGCTGGTTGCCGGGGCAGGGGCTGGCCAATGGCCTGCGCATCACCATTGGCACGGAGGCAGAGACGCGCGGCGTGATTGCTGCCCTGCGCCAGATAGTGGGGGCAGACGCCTAATGCCCGCCGCAGCACTTCCGGGCCATGTCGCCCTTATCGGGCTTGGCCTGATCGGCTCCTCCATTGCCCGTGCCGTGGCGGAACGCCTGCCGAATATGTCCGTGTCCGGCTATGATGCCGACCCGGCAACACGGGCAACGGCGCGCGAGCTTGGCCTTGCGGGCCGGATTACCGAGACAGCAGGCGAGGCCGTGACGGGCGCTGATCTCATCATCCTCTGCGTGCCCGTGGGCGCAATGGGCGCTGTTGCTCAAGAAATTCGCGATCATGTGTCCCCGGGGGCGATCATCAGCGATGTCGGCTCCTCCAAGGCCAGTGTTTTGGCCGCGCTCACCGAGGCGCTGCCCGGCCATCACGTCATCCCCGCCCACCCCGTCGCCGGGACGGAACGCAGCGGGCCGGAAGCGGGCTTTGCCTCGCTCTTTCACAATCGCTGGTGCATCCTCACCCCGCCCGAAGGGGCCGATGCCGACAAGGTCGCCAAACTCTCCGCCTTTTGGGAGGCTCTGGGCGCAAATGTCGATCTGATGGATGCGCCGCATCATGACCTTGTGTTGGCAGTCACCAGCCATTTGCCGCATCTGATTGCCTATACCATTGTCGGCACAGCGTCTGATCTGGAATCCGTCACCCGATCGGAAGTGATCAAATATTCGGCCGGTGGCTTTCGGGATTTCACCCGCATCGCTGCCTCAGATCCGACCATGTGGCGTGACGTGTTCTTGAATAACAAGGATGCCGTGCTGGACATGCTCCAGCGCTTTTCTGAAGACTTAACCGCTTTGCAGCGCGCGATCCGCTGGGGCGATGGCGATGCCTTGTTTGATTTGTTCAGCCGCACCCGCGCCGTGCGCCGCAGCATCATTGAAGAAGGGCAGGATGATGACCGTCCCGACTTTGGTCGGTCAGATCATATTGGCAGCTAAGCCCTAATCATTCAGTGCATTAATGGCGGTGTGCACCCGGGCCTCCAGCTCTTCACGTGGAAGGCCAGCGGGGATTTCCGCCCCGACTTTCATCGTCACAATGCCGGGCGTTGCCATGAGGCCGCGGGGCCAGACCTTGCCTGAATCAAGCGCCACCGGAATGACGGGCAGGCCCAAAATCTTGTAAAGCCCGGCCAAGCCCGCACGCAGCGGCGGCTGCTCCCCATGCGGCACGCGCGTTCCTTCTGGAAACAAAATAATGGGGCGGCCCGAGTCTTTGGCGCGCTTTGCCTCAACAATCATACGCCGCATGGCTGAGGCCCCGGCATCGCGATCCACCCCAATCGATCCATGCGCCCGGGCTGCATGGCCCCAGCCGAATAGATCCAGCAACTCCTGCTTCATCACGACAACCGGGCGGCGGAACAAGGCCAGCGTCTCCACCGTTTCGTACATGGATTCATGCTTGAAAATGTAGAGCGCCTGTCGATCATCCAACGTGCCGATCACATGCGTGCTGATGCCCAAAATATGACGGGCGCAGAACCGGTGCCATAAGGCCCAATTGCGCGCACCTCTAATCGTCGCCCGCTCGCCAAAGGCAACCATGATCCAGGCCAGCCCAACGACAATTACGCTGCCGGGATAGAAGATGAGCGCAAACAATAGAGACCGCAGCACCGCCATCAGAACCGGCCCCCAATTTCCAACGCGATAAAGCGGGCCAACAGCTTATTATACTCCATAAACAATTGGGTCAGGCTGAAAGAACTGGGCACGGCGTCTCCGACAATTTTCATCGAACCATCAACGCTGTGGCGCAGCTCGAGTTCCGCGCGGCGCAAATGCCAGTCACTCGTCACCAAACGGACAGACTTATACTCATGCCCCGAAAGCCAGCGGGCCGTTTCGCGCGCATTGGAAATGGTATCAACCGATGCCTTGTCGAGATCAATGCAGCAGCGCGAGAGCTTGCGCGGGATATTCACCGCCTCTTCCAATTCGGCGCGGCGCACGCTGGGGTCCACGCCTGACACCATCATCCGCTTTGCTCCGTTCGCCGACAAAATGTCGATGCCGCGCTGAACCCGGCCCGGTCCACCCGTCAGAACGACTACGGCATCGGTTTTTATAGCGACGTCGGCGGGTTGCGGCAGGAAAATGGCAAACCAGATGAGGCCCAGAAACCAGAGCAGAAAGCCAAGCGCAATCAGGCGGCGGATCATAGACAACATCCTGTCCACCCGCCTTGGCTTCCGATCAGACACTGTCGGTTTACCTCGGCCTGCTGCATCATCATCGGCCCAATTCAGCCCCCATCATTATCCCCAACACCCGTCCCTAGAACAACGCCCGGTGCCGATCCAGCCTTGATTACCCCGACAGGCTATTGCAAGAGGCGTCCAATCGGTGCTTAGAGGCCATAGTGCCAGACCCAAAGGCTGTTGCGTTCCATGATCCTAACCTGTCCTGCCTGTGAGACTCGCTATCTGATTGCCGATGGGGCCATTCCGCCCGCCGGGCGTCAGGTGCGCTGCGCCTCGTGCAAGCATAGCTGGTTTCAGACCGGACCAGAGGAAAGCCAGCGGCAGGCCGAGGAGCTTCCCTTGCCGCCGCCAACCCCGCCTGAGGCCGCCATCGCGCCCGCCCCCTCTATGGCGGCCAACCGGATTGAGACGGATGAGGCAGGCCCTGCTGACGCAGAGACGCCCCCAGAGGATGCGGACCCTCGCCCCCGTTGGCGCCTCCAGATCCCGCCGATTTGGCGCTGGGCTCTTATTGGACTGCTGACGCTTGTTGCGCTTGGCCTGATCGGGGTCGGCATTGTGCGTTATATGGGGTTGGAACCGCAGATTGAGGCAATGATTGCTCAGCCCAGCACAGCTGAATCACGATTGCTGCTCGACGTTGTGCGCCCGCCAGAGCGGCGCATTTTGGAAAGTGGTAATGAGCTATTCGCCGTTTCCGGCCGGATTGTGAACCCGACGAGCGAAGAACAAAAAATTCCCGATATCCAGGCGGAGTTGCGCGATGCAAAGGGGCAGCTGGTCTATGGTTGGACGATCACGCCGCCGCAAAGAACGCTGGAAGCGCGTGGATCGATTGAGTTCAACGCCGCCGAAGTCAATGTCCCCCGCAACGCGTTGCGACTGACCATTAGCTTTTAAAAACACCCGTTCTGCCCAAGGGGGAAAAGCCATTGCTTGGCGCATAAGCCTCTGCTAGAGGCGCGCTCCTGCTCCTTGTTCTGAGCCTCTATGGCACAGAATATGCAGCAAATCGTGCGGCCATGGCGGAATTGGTAGACGCGCAACGTTGAGGTCGTTGTGGGCGAAAGCCCGTGGAAGTTCGAGTCTTCTTGGCCGCACCATATCGTCCGGGGCCCTCTCCCAGACATTCAAAAACCCGGCCCTAGACTGCGCTTTCAAAGCCAGTTTTGGCCGGGTTTTTTGACTGTAGTCGTGAATGAGCTGCGCACGAGGCCGCACGCAGTATCAAGTGTGCGAGGTTATCCGCCCGTCAAATTTATCGAATTCATAAGCAATGGACGCTTCCACCAGCTGATCCCAGAGTTGCGCCAGAACATCTTCGGGAAGGCCTGCGCGGCTGGCCGCTGTGCGCACATTGGCAATGACTTCTGCCTTGCGCGCTTCGTCGCGCACGGCGGCCCGGCTGTCCTTAATGCGCGCGGCGGCATCCATATAGCCAAAGCGCAGGGCCAGCAGGTCAACAAGCTGGCGGTCAATCGCGTCAACGCCCGCCCGAACCTCTGTCATGGTGGTGCAAATTTCAGGGCGCTTAACCCCGGTTTCAACATTGGCATGTGTCATGGCGCGGCCCTTAAGCCTTGGGCGCTGATCTGTCGAGCGCCCCACAGATCAGCCTGTTCATATCGGTGCAAGCGCACCCTTTACGTTGCAAACTAAAACTGATACGAGTTAGCGATACTCTTTTAAGAAAGTCGTCGCGTGCGGGCTATCTTCTCTGTGCTTCTGCTTCTTGCCGCAACATCTGCCTGTTCAGACGCGCCCAGCACCGTTCCCGAAAAAATACCCACTGTTAAAACCGCCCTGATTGGCGCGGCGCAAGGCGGCAACAGCCTTATTGCGGTTGGCAGCGTTGCGGCCCGGCGGGAATTGCAGCTGGGCTTTACAACGGCGGGGCAGATTGCCGCACTCACGGTCAATGAAGGCGACCGGGTGACCAAGGGGCAGCTGCTGGCTGCCCTTGATATGGATCAGGTAGCCGCTGGTGTGGATGCTGCCGTTGCCGAAGAGCGCCGAGCGCGCGCCGACTATCAAAGAACATCAACGTTGAAGGAAAAGGGCTGGGTCACACAAACCCGGCTGGACAATGCGCGGGCCGCCCTGGACGCGGCCAGCGCCAATGTTCGCGCCCGGCGCTTTGCTGCAGATACGGCCCGAATTTATGCGCCTAGCGACGGGCTGATTCTCGCACGCCTCGCCGAACCGCGCGAAGTGGTGGCCGCGGGCAGCCCAGTGGTTGTGCTCGCCGAACAATCGGGCGGCTTTGTGCTGCGCGCGCCGCTTTCGGATCGGCAAAGTGTGGACATTGCGCTTGGCGCGCCGGCCCTTGTCCGGCTCGATGCCGCGCCCGACCGACCGCTTGCTGGCAAGGTGATTGAAATTGGCGGCCAGTCTGATCGGGCAACGGGCGCGTTTCAGGTGGAAATCAGCCTGCCCAATGCGCCAGGCCTTCGATCTGGCTTGGTGGGGCGCGTGACCATTGAAACACAGGGAACATCAAACGCGTCGCAAGCTGCACGCCTTCTTTTGCCGTCAGGCGCTCTTTTTTCGGCACGGGCGGGCGAGGGCTTTGTCTTTGTGATCGACAAGGGCAATCACGCCCGGCTGCGGCCCGTGCAGCTTGCCGAAACGCGCGATGACGGCATTTACGTCCTCTCCGGCCTTGCCCAGGGGGATCGGGTTGCAACCAGCGGACTTGAACAATTGCGCGACGGCATGATGGTGCGCCCGGTGGGTGGGGCCCAGTGAACATTACCGACTTTGCCGTTCGGCGCTGGCAGCTCACCCTTGTCGGCTTCATATTGGTGTGCCTGTTGGGGGTGAACTCCCTGCTTTCAATTCCCAGATCCGTTGACCCGTATTTTCCCATTCCCTTCACCATCGTAACGGCCGTCTTGCCGGGGGCTGACGCCGCCGATGTTGAGGAAACGGTCGCCAAGCCGATTGAGACCGTCCTTCAGGGCTTAGACAATGTGCGCGACATTCGGTCGACAACCAGCGATGGCCTGACCGTGATTACGGTGGAATTTGAATATGGCACCGATAGCGAACAGGCCCTTGATCGCACCGTGCGCGAGGTCAACGGCATCCGGCCACAATTGCCGCCGGGCCTTGCCCGGCTCGAAATGCGCCGACCGCGCACAACCGAATCCGCCGTCGTACAGCTGGCTGTGGTCAGCAAGGACGCGTCTTGGCGGCGGATGGAAAAATATGCGCAAGACATTAATGATCGGCTGGCCGTTGTGCCGGGCGTGCGCGCTGTGTCCACATTTGGCCTGGCCACACCCGAAGTCCGAGTCGCGCTAAACACCGCAAAATTGGCCGAGGCCCGGATACCAGCAGCAGCCGTGGCCGCAGCTGTTGCGGGCCGCGGGGCTGACGTTCCAGCAGGGGCGGTCGATTCCGGCGGGCGGCGCTTCAATGTGAAGGCGGGCGGCGCGTTTCGCAATCTGGATGACGTCCGAGCCGTTCCCTTACGCGGCGGCAATGGCCAGCTTGTGACCGTGGGTGAGGTTGCCGATGTCCGCTGGGCAGAGGCCGAGCATCTCAACATCACGCGCTATAATGGGGAACGCGCCGTCTTCATCACCGTGCGCAAGAAAGACAAAACGGACACAATCCGTTTGCGTGAATCCCTTGGCAAATCGGTTGAGGCCGCGCGCGCGACCTTGCCGCCGGATATGAAGCTGGAAATTGCCTTTGACCAATCTGGCGACATTGAACGCAAGCTGGGGCAATTGGGCATTGATTTTTCCATCGCCCTTGCGCTGGTTCTCATCACCTTGCTGCCCTTGGGCTTCCGCGCGTCTTTGGTGGTGATGATCTCCATTCCCACATCGCTGGCGATCGGAATTATTTCCATGAATGCGCTGGGCTATTCGCTCAATCAAATCAGCATTTCGGGCTTTATCGTCGCCTTGGGGCTTTTGGTGGACGACTCCATTGTTGTGACAGAAAATATTGAGCGGCATTTGCGCATGGGAGCAGCCCGCGCCGAGGCCGCCATCCGCGGCACAAAAGAAATTACGATGGCGGTATTGGGCTCGACGGGCGTGCTGCTCTTTGCGTTCCTGCCCGTGGCCAATCTGCCGGAAACCTCAGGCGATTTTGTGCGTGGCCTGCCCATGGCGGTGCTGGTAACCGTCTCTGCATCCTTGCTCGTCTCGCTGACCATCGTCCCCTTTGTCGCCAGCCGCATTTTGGAACCCCACCAAACCAGCGAGGGCAATCAATTTCTGCGCTGGTTGCAGGCCAAGATTGAGCGTTTTTACAAACCACTTCTGCATTGGGCGCTGGAAAATCCACACAAGACCCTCTGGGGGGCGATGGGGGCCTGCTTCCTCGCCTTTGCCGCCGTTCCTATTTTGGGGTTCAGCCTGTTTCCCAAAGCCGATGCGCCCTATTTCGTGGTTCGAATCGAAGCCCCCGAAGGCAGCGGCATTGGCAAAACAGACGAGATTGTGCGGCGCTTGGCGCAGCGCGTTCAGGCCTTGCCAGAAGTTGATTCGGTTATGGAAAATAGCGGGCGCGGCAATCCGCAGATTTACTATAACAACATCCCGCGGGAATTTGACCCCAGCTATGGCGAACTCTTCGTCACGCTTAAGCAATGGTCGCCGCGCGAATCCCCCGCCTTTATCGCGCAATTGCGCGACGATCTCTCCCGCGTGCCCGATGCGCAGGTCAGCGTGATCCAATTTGACCAAGGGCCGCCCATTGAAGCGCCCATCGCTATTCGCGTGCGCGGTCCTGATCTCGCCGTGCTGAAAAGACTGTCGGGCGAGATTGCCGAAGTCATGCGGACAACGCCGGGCACACGCGATGTGAAAAACCCGCTGGCCATCGACCGGATCGACCTCAATCTGCAAGTCGATCAGGAGAAAGCGGGGCTATTGAACGTGGCACCAGACGCCGTCAAACGGACGATGCGGCTGGCAATTTCGGGCGAGCGCGCCAGCGCCTTTCGCGATGCAGAAGGGGACAGCTACCCCGTCACTGTGCGGCTGCCGCTGGCGACGAGCCAGCCCATCTCGGCCCTCGACAGCATCTATGTATCGTCGCAAAGCGGGGGGAGCGTTCCCCTGTCCCAAGTCACGCGGCCAGAACTCGACTCCGCCCCCTCCAAGATTAATCGGTATAAGCTGGAACGCGCGGTAACCGTCACGGCCTTTGTCGCAGATGGTGTGCTTGCATCCAAGGTGAATGAGGCTGTCGTCGCGCGGCTCGCCGAGATGAAATTGCCCCCCGGCTATATCTCCAGCGTGGGCGGAGAAGCCGAAGTGGCCGCCCGCAACAGCTCTGGCCTGGGCGGGCTCATCCTGCTGGCGATCTTCGGCATCCTTGGCGTCCTTGTGGCGGAATTTGGGCGTTTTCGCGAAACAGCAGTTGTGGCCGGCGTCATTCCACTGGGGCTATTTGGCGGGCTGATCGCGCTGCTCCTCACGGGAAATTCGCTCTCTTTCTTGGCGGTCATTGGTTTTGTCGCGTTGATTGGGATTGAGATTAAGAACTCCATCCTATTGGTCGATTTCACCACCCAATTGCGCCAGCGCGGTCTTGGATTGCGCGATGCGATTGAACAAGCGGGGGAGATTCGGTTTCTGCCTGTCCTCCTGACATCGGTGACGGCCATTGGCGGTCTGCTGCCGCTCGCGCTTTCGGGAAGCCAGCTTTATTCGCCGCTCGCTTGGGTCATTATTGGCGGGTTGGTGTCCTCCACCTTGCTCAGCCGGATTGTCACCCCCGTCATGTATCTGCTGATCGTGCGCGGGGCAGAGCCGCCGCCCGCAAGCGCAGATGCCGAACCGGTCCCCGCCGCCTGACGCAAGCCCCTGCCAAGGCTGGAAATTCAAGCGGGTGCGCAGAGGATGAAGGCGTGACCCTGCCCTTCAAGCCTGTTAGTGTGGCCCTGCCCACTGCATCACGCAGTCGGCTCTGAAAGAGGCGCAAGTGACAACGGCCCTTCCCCGCATCCGGGCGCTTTCCACAGCGCGGCCCGATCACGATATTCACGCGGCTTTCATCGCTTGGGCGGAAGAGCAGATGGACGATCGGCGCGCGCGCGCCCTTTTTCGGCGCATGGCCGGGCGGTCAGGCATTGACCATCGCTTTGCCGTTCTACCGCCAACCGCCCAAGGGGGGTCGCCTGTTGCCCCCGGCGGCTTTTACGATGGGCCCGCCCCGGGTACCGCCGCGCGTATGGCGCTTTATGCCGAACATGCCCCCGCGCTTGCGCTCAAGGCCATTGCCGGACTGGATATCGATCTCACGCAGGTGACACATTTGATCGTCGCCAGCTGCACCGGATTTGTGGCCCCCGGCGTGGATCAGATCATTGCCCGCACCCTCAACCTAGATCCCTCGGTGGAGCGTTTGTTAGTCGGCTTTATGGGCTGTTACGCCGCTGTCTCGGCGCTGCGCAGTGCGATGCACATTGTCCGTTCCACGCCGCAGGCCAAGGTACTGGTGGTGACGGTTGAGCTGTCCTGCCTGCACCTCAATAACACGCAAGACATTGAACCCCTTTTGGCGATGCTGCAATTTGGCGATGGCGCAGCAGCAGCGCTCGTGACGGGGGAGGGGCCGGGCCTTGCGGTCTTTGATCCCTTTGCAACCACCCTGCCCGGCTCGGCCGATCTCATCCGTTGGGACATTGGCGATACCGGCTTCATCATGCACCTCTCGGGTCAGGTTCCCGCCCGCATTGCCGACGCTTTGCAAGATCCGGCCTTTGTCCACACATTGGCGGGGGGCGATCCACAGGCGGTCGATGCTTGGGCGGTTCACGCTGGGGGTCGATCCATATTGGATGCCGTTGAACATGGGCTGAAACTGGATCCAGAGGCGCTATCCGCCTCGCGCGCGGTCTTGCGCGAAGGGGGCAATATGTCCTCCTCCTCCCTCATGTTCGTTCTGGCCCGGCATATGGCGCAAAAGGTTTCGCGCGGCGTTGCCCTTGCCTTTGGCCCCGGCGTTGCGGCCGAAGGTTTTCGCTTTCGGACGGTCGATTAAATGCTCGCCACCCGCGCCCTCACAGAAGAGCAGATGGATGATCCGGCCTTGCCAGCCGAGGTTTATGCGCGGGTTCTGAATGATCTTGCCCGCGTCAACGGCGTGACGCTGGCCCGGCGACCCACATTGCGCTTTTTGCGCCGCCTGCCGCGCCAACCCACGCCGCTGCGCATCTTGGATGTGGGCTTTGGCGATGGGGATATGCTGCGCAGCATTTTTCGCTGGTCGGTGCAGCATAAAATCCCCGTCGCGCTGACCGGGATTGATCTTAATCCGCGCAGCGCCGCCATTGCCGCGGCCCAAACCCCCGATGACATGGGCATAGACTATCGAACGGGCGACTATGCCGATCTGGCCGGGCAAGGCTGGGATGTGATCCTGTCCAGTCTGGTTGCGCACCATATGAGCCAAGATCAGCTGACAGCGTTTTTGCGCTTCATGGCGGCAGAGGCCAAATGCGGCTGGTTCATCAATGATCTGCACCGCCACATATTTGCCTATCTGGGCTATCCGCTGCTCGCCCGGATCATGGGCTGGCACCGAATTGTGCGCGAAGATGGGCAGCTCTCCATTGCGCGCTCTTATCGCCCGGCCGAGTGGCCCCCTATTTTGAGCGAAGCAGGCGTGCGCGGCGCACGCGTCTTTCGGACATTTCCGTTTCGGTTATGCGTCGAACAGATCCGATCATCATAGGCGCAGGGCCAGCGGGCTGTGCCGCCGCCATTACGATGGCCAGTGGTGGCGCGCGCCCGCTTTTGCTGGAACGCGAGACAGAGGTTGGCGATGCCCTGTGCGGCGGCTTTGTCAGCTGGCGGACGATGGAAACGCTCACCCGGCTGGGCGTCGAAATTTCCGGCCATCGCATCACCTGGCTGCGCGTCTTTGCGGGCCAGAAT